>ENA-UOOK01003933-UOOK01003933.1-fermentation-metagenome-genome-assembly--contig:-NODE-3933-length-16394-cov-4.644899_pt1 | contig 16394 bp, 7 predicted proteins | sample MGYA00245777_ERZ724023 | MGnify/ENA primary metagenome ERZ724023 (study PRJEB28704, sample SAMN03018312) | fermentation metagenome | biome: anthropogenic terrestrial biome; feature: soil; material...
GCCCGGTCTGTGCAGCGCCTATAACATGACGATCATGCGCAACTTTTTCATGAGCATCCCCTTTGAGCTGGAGGAGTCTGCCAAAATTGACGGCGCAAATGACATTCAGGTCATGCTTCGGATTGTCATCCCTATTTCCCTGCCCATCCTGGCCACCGTTTCTCTGTGGAATGCCGTAGGACATTGGAATGCCTGGTTTGACTGCATGATCTATATTACCGAGCCGCGCAATCAGGTACTTCAGCTGATCCTCCGTCACATTGTGATTGAGGGCACCTCACAGTACATGAGCTTCACCGGCACGCTCGATACCGGAACCTATACGCCGGAAGCAGTCAAAGCGGCCACAACCATTGTGGCAACCCTGCCAATTCTGCTGGTCTATCCTTTTATCCAGAAGTACTTTGTGAAGGGGGTAATTGTCGGATCTTTAAAGGGATAAGTGCTCCAAGACAGGGCAAAAGAGAGGATAACCGGGAGAAAACAAAAGAGAGAACGAAGGAGAACAAAAAGCCATAGAACTGCAAAAAAAAGATGCTTTAGCCTTAGTTGCATAAATCAGCCGGTGAAAATGCAAGAGGAGTTGCTGCTGATTTTTGCAATATGTCTACGGCGGATGAGTTTTTGCAGTAAAATCAATCCTATATAATAAAAAGGAGGAGCATCATGAACAAAAAATTTATCAAAATCTTAGTCGGAATCGTTTTCATTGCATTGCTGTTGGGGCCGGTAGCGGCATGCAGCAATACCTCAGACCCGTCGGGGAAGGATTCTTCTTCGGAGAATACTCCGGCACCTTCGTCATCTGAAGAGATGGCGACATCAACGGCGGATCCCACCGCTCCGCAGGACAAAACATATACGATTTCCTGGATTGGAGCTCAGAATCAGCCGCTCAGCGATGATCCCATTCTGATCAAAAAGTGGGAAGAGCAGTTCAATGTAAAGATCGATTTCTGGAATATTGATTCAAACTCCTGGGACGAAGTGCTGTCCACCAAGTTTGCGGGCGGAGAAATCCCCGATGTGCTTTATGTCAATTCCGCATCGAACTTCTCAAATTATGTGGAGCAGCAGCTTTTGGCTGAGATTCCCCCTGAAATGCTGGAGAAGTATATACCGAAGACAATTGCATCCTTGCAGGAGGATTACGAAAGGATCCTGTTGCTCGGTCAGAAAGACGGCAAACAGTACACCATCCCGATTGGGACTTACTTCCATAATCAGTTTCATGAGCCGATTGTCTACCGCGGCGACTGGATGGAAAAGGTAGGAGTCACTTCTGCCCCCACTACACTGGAGGAATTTGAAAACCTTATGTACAAGTTTTCCAATGACGATCCGGACGGCAATGGGGCAAAGAACACCTATGGTCTTTCCACGAGCGGTCTCAATATGGTATACGGGGCATTCGGTTTCCAACGCAAGCAATGGGTGGAACAGGACGGTAAACTTGTTTACTCTTCCATTCAACCGGAAATGAAAGATGCACTGGCGGTTCTTGCCAAATGGTATAAAGACGGCGCAATCGATCCGGAGTTTATCACCGGTGAAAACAAGGGAGGTTACTGGGCAATCTCCAATGCGTTTACGGAAGGCCGCATCGGATATTCCGGGCATGGCGGCTATTATCACTGGATCCCGGATCTCGGACCGATCAACGAAGCAACCGGAAAGGCTTCTGTCATTGCCGGCGCAAACTATGCCGAACTGGAAAAGAATTCGCCCGGTGTGGGCAGCAGGCTGGTTCACGGGGTACCGGTCACCGGTCCCAACGGGAAAAGCGGATCCGTCGGCTATGCTTTGCCCCACTCCCATTCGGTCGGTTTCGGTATCCAACTGGAAGACGAACCGGACAAAATGGCAAAGATCATGACGATGTACGAATATTGGACCTCGGATCCGGAACACTGGTTTGAAGCCCGTCTTGGCATCAAGGATGAAATGTGGCATTACAATGAGGACGGGGTGCCGGTTTCCGACTTTGAGGCATGGAAAGAGAAAAACAACAAGCCGGATGAAAGTTTATCCGGTATCGGCGGGCATACCGTTCTGGAGCCGTTCCTGCTCTCGAATATCGATGAAATTCAGAATAAGTATCTCTATGATTGGGCGACGGAAAACAAATATGATAAAGGCCTGATCAAAAGCGAACTGTTGATTTCCCTTCCTTCTGCCGGGACCTATCAGACCGAGCTCGACAAAATAGAAGACGAAGCGTATATCGCCATCATCACCGGCAACAAACCGGTGGATTATTTCGATACTTTTGTAGAGGAATATAAGAAGGCGGGCTATGAAACATTGGCAAAGGAAGCAAACGAGTGGTGGGATACCATGAAATAAGTTTGTGGAGCAATTGAGGACCGGCAGGTAATTATTATGGTTTGTAACCTCCTGCGGGAAGCATGTCTGTAAATAATCGGAAAACATGCTTCCCCCTTTTTACACCCGCCCTTTATCCGATTAAAAGAGGAGGCAACGTACAATGGAGTTTCTAAAAACATATGAAGATTGTTACGTATCATTGAAAGAAAACATCCTTACCGTCGGCAACAATCGAATGGAAAGATCATGGGACATGAAGGGGGGAATTCCCCTGAGTCTGTCCCTGAAAAACAAAAATACGAATAAGGAATGGTTTTCCGATAAAAACCCGAATAGATGGATGTCCGTAGATAGCGCCGTATTCGATATCACAAAATCATCCAAAATGATTCATTGTTCTGTGGAAACGCATGTGGATGACGATCTTGGCTTCGCAGTCCGCCATTTTATCGTGGATGTGGTGTTTGACTATGATCAAGCCAAGGTGAAATGGCGCCATATCCTCTATCCTGATTTGCCCATTTTGCGCACTTGTATTTCCTGCGAAGGAAAGGAACCGATACAAGAGGACTATCTCGATCTGCTTCCTTCTCTGCCTCTGTACTGCAAATGGAAGGCAGTCAGCTTCCGGGATGCGACAGATCGTCATAACAACCTGGTTTCGACGGAAGAAGGACTGTTTTACGGCAATGAGAAATCATTACTATCCGGGAATCTTCTGTTTGTAAAGGACCTGCTGTCGGAAGACGGATTTCTGGCGATAAAGGAAGGACCCACTCCCATCGCATATCAGGGAGATGTGACTCATGATTTTGAAATCTGCGGCAACAATATCCTGACAGTCGGTTGGGGATTTTTCGAAGAAGAAAAGAAGAAAGTCCGCCCCCTGAATCCCTATGGGAGCGCAATCGTCCTATGGGAGGGGAGCGGGGAGGATGCCCTGATGTCCCTGCAGCAATATCACAGGGCGATCCATAAATATGTACCCGAACGGGATGCTTTCGTGATGTGCAATACCTGGGGAGATCGCTCCAAATCCATAAAAATAAACGAAGATTTTATAAACAGGGAGTTATGCAAAGCGAAGCAATTGGGAATCAGCTGCTATCAGATCGATTATGGCTGGCAGGAGGCAGTCGCAGCCATTTCTCCTACTCAGGGGGGAGTGGAAGGGTATTATGATGCGAACCCCAATTATTGGAATGTAAACAAACAGGACTTTCCCGAAGGTCTCCATTCCATTGCGGAAAAAGCAAAAAACAGCAAAATCAACCTGGGTCTGTGGTTTTCTCCCGACTCCTCAAATGATTTTTGCAATTGGGAGAAAGACGCCAAGGTTTTGATCGGTCTTTACAGGGAATATGGGATCAAGGCTTTTAAACTGGATTCCGTCCACATTCGTTCCAAGCAAGGGGAAGAGAATCTGTTCCGTATGATGAGGAAAGTGGTTCAAGAAACCGGGGGAAACGTTATCCTGAATCTTGATATAACGGCACAAATCCGCAACGGATACTTCGGCAGGGTCCAGTATACATCCTTTTTCCTGGAGAACAGGTATACGGACTGGCATAACTATTATCCTCACTGGACTTTGCGGAATTTATGGATGCTATCAAAATACTATCCGACATTTCGCCTTCAGATGGAATTTCTGAACGTCAACCGAAATAAGGATTTATACAAAGGAGAGCCGTTGGCCCCGTCGGCCTGCGGGATCGAATATGCATTTGCGGTCACCATGTTCTCCAATCCGCTGGCCTGGATGACATTAACCGGGCTGGATGATGAATCAATGCGAATCCTGGAAAGGGTGATTCCCGTCTATCGGAACTATCAGTCCGATATCCTTTCCGGTTCTATCTTCCCCATTGGAGCAGAACCTTCCGGAACGGGCTGGACGGGTTTTCAATCGATTACCGGGGAAGGGAAAGGTTTCCTTCTCGTTATTAAAGAATATAACAATATCAATCGTCATACTTATACTTTATGGAAGATAAAGAATAAGGAATTACGGCTACATAAGCTGATGGGACAGGGAGAAGACAGAACTGTAAAAACGGATGAAGAAGGACGGGTGGATTTTTGCCTTTCGGGCAGTTTTCAATATGTATTGTATGCATATGAAGATTCCGCTGTAAAAAATCGTGTTGCTGTAAAATAATGAAGAACGCCATAGCTTAGTTAGGTTGCAGAATCAGCCGATGAAAGTACAAGATGAGTCGCTGCTGATTCGCAACCAGACTAAGGCGGCATAAGTATTTACATTATAATCATAATCCTACGAGCAGATCGGGAATGGGAAGGAGCATATGGAAAGTACTGTAAATTACTGTGAAATGGCATGAATACTACAAAATATTGTAAGATGTGTGTAGGGAGGAAGAAAAATTGTTCCTATGGAAAAAGGGATCCAACAGTGCTTATCGATTGTTTTTTCTTTCGTATATCACTATTTTGCTGATCACGATTTCCAGCTTATTTGTATATCATGCCGCGATCAGCCGGCAGGTGGCGACGGAAATGCAGCATACAAAATTTGCTCTGTTAAACCGGTTGTGTGAAAACTTGGAGAATAAACTGGAATATCCGGATTTACTCTACAATGACTTCATTGCGGATAACAAACTGACATTGCTTGCGAAAGGATATTCTTCTTACACTTACAGCGAGCTTCTGAAGGATCTTGAGCGGACATACCTTCCGGATTATATCTCTAACTTTTCAATCTATATCGCAGATAAGGAAGAGATTATAACCTGCGGGGTTCATATGAGGGCTCCTTTATTTTTCACTTATCTGTACCAGATACGGGGGAACTCCGATGAGCTTTTTGATCAGATCTATTCCGATAGCTATCATCATGTAACTGTTATGTTGCCTGTCGTTGTCAGTGCATATGGTTATGCTCCGGAGAAGGTCCTCCCCTATATCCGTTCGTTTCCTCCCAATAATAATAAATCTACAATCGGTCAATTCCTGTTTTTTATTAAAACGGATGATACGGAAGATTTGATAAGGGAATTGCACCAATCGACACGTTCCAATATCTATATCTTTGATGAGTCCAACCAAATGATGTTCTGTTCCGAAGGCGCAACGCAGCCGACGAAAGCTTTCCTGTCCGAACTTGTCGATGGCGGAGAGATGCTGGAAGCCTCGATGGGGCACAACCGATACATGGTTACTCAGAAAGTATCGCCGGTGAGTCGATGGAGATATGTTCTTGCCACATCCAAAAGTGTATATTTACTGGAAAACAGGAAATTTGTGATGTATTTTGTTGTGATTTTTCTTACTTATCTGGTAATTGGGCTGGTTGCCGTTCGTTTCCTGACCGGTCGCAGCTATAAACCCGTTAAAGAGATTAAGAACATCATCGACGGCATCTATACAGAAGATGAAGCGGTGCATTCCGGTGTGGGATATGAATATCGTGAAATAAAACGAATGATAGTGAATCAGATCAAACAGAGCTGTATGCTAAGCGAAATCATACGGGTACAGATGCCGATCGTGAGGAGGGATTATCTGCTCTCGCTGGTCAAAGGGCTGGAGGCTGACTATGAACAGGCGCCGCAAAAGCTCAAGGCACTGGAGATAACGCTTTTAAGCGATTGTTTTCTGATTTTGGCGTTGGAGTTTGATCTTGACAGCCCATTCTTTATGGAAGGGGATTCCCTGACGGAAGAAAAGCTCTCCGCTGCCCGTGTAATCGTACAGGATATTGGGAGTAAATTGATTCCCTCTTCCTATATTCACTATTTTCTCAATTTGGATATGAACAGATCCATTTTTCTGGTTAATTCAGAAGATGAAAAATTGATCGATGACGGATTTCGGGCTTTTTTGGATTGTGTCAGACAGATTTCCACATACCTCTTTGAAAAATTCAATATAAATACCTATATGGGCATCGGAGCGATGCACTGGGGGATCCGGAATCTTCCCAAATGTCTGGATGAAGCACAGAAGGCGCTTGACATAAGCAGACAAAGGCAGATCTGCGAGGTGATTTGTTATACGGACGAAAGCGACTTATGCATGAATTTTTATTTCCCGGCCGAAATGGAGTATCAGCTGGTCAGTCACCTCAAAAATTCTAAGTTCAGGGAAAGTCGGGAACTGTTGGACCATATATTTGAAATGAATGGTCTTACATCAGATCATACCAAAGAAGAAGCGCCTCCTGCATTTTTATATGAGCTTTCGGCGGTATTCGTACGTGTCATAAATAGGGAACACACAAAACAAGGGAAGCCTTTGTTGACATGCGATGGCATGATGGCGGAGCTGAGGCTGAGCGAGCTTATTTCATTAAAGGAAGCAAAGCACTATTTCATGCAGCTCATCGACCGGATGGCTGCATTGTCAGGCAGTAAAGGAATCGGGAAAACTGAAGTACTTGTGAACAATATCGCTGAATTCATCGATGAGAATGCGGGAGAGAATTGGCTGGATTTAACTGTCCTGTCTGAAAAATTTGAAGTGACGCCTCAGTATATTTCCAATATATTCAAAAAGTATAAGAAGGAAAGCATAAAGGATTATATTTCAAAAACAAAGATCCGTCGTGCAAAGGAGTTATTGTCCGGGACAGATCTGTCGATCCATGATATCTCCATTCGGATCGGCTATATGAATGAACTTGGCATTTTCCGGTTGTTTAAAAAATATGAGAATATGACGCCCGGGGAGTATCGGAATCTAAGCAATGCGGCAAAGCTTAAGTTTTGATTGCTTCATCTTTAATTTTGAGAGTTCCCTTTTTTCTATGAAGAAGCTACAATATTTAGTAAGATGTCACTGCAAAAGACGCATCGCCCAAATAGCAAACTAATGAAGGGCCCTTTCGTTGCAGAGTAAGGAGTACTATAAATCTTATGTAAAGGATGTATTGCTTTGGACGTTGAAACTACTATAAAACAAAAAATTTCCCATAACAGGAGAAGACAATTACGATCCGGTTTCGCGTCAAAGTGGATTCTCATACGCCGCAACTGGCAGTTGTATTTCTTTATTCTGCCTGCACTCGTTTATTTTCTTGTCTTTTGCTACGCACCTATGTATGGCGTTCAGATCGCCTTCAAGGACTATACGGGAGGCGCCGGCATCACGGCAAGCCCTTGGGCGAAACCGATTACGAAGTACTTTCAGCTCTTTTTTGAAGGCGCCTGGTTTTCAACTACTTTGAAGAATACATTAACGCTTTCCCTGTATTCCTTTGCAGTCGGTTCGATTCTTCCGGTAGTACTTGCTCTGATGGTCAACGAACTGAAAAGCGTGCGTTATCAAAAGATCATCCAAAATGCCACTTATATCCCTAATTTCATATCGACGGTGGTGTTGGTTGGTATGATCAATATTCTTTTCAGCAGAACGGGGATCATAAATCAGATCATACAGTTGTTCGGGCATGAGCCGATCTATTTTCTGATGAAGAATTCCATTTTCAAGCATCTGTATGTATGGTCCGGCGTTTGGCAGGGTACGGGCTGGGGCTCAATTATTTATTTTGCTGCCTTATCAAATGTACCAATGGAGTTATACGAAGCCGCAATTATAGACGGCGCAACAAGGCTGCAGAGAATCATTCACATCAACATCCCAACATTGATGCCTACCTTTATTATTATGTTGATTCTGGGCGCGGGTAATATCATGAACGTGAGCTATGAAAAGGTGCTGTTGATGCAAACCGATTTGAATCTGAAGGTATCCGAAGTCATCAACACATATGTTTACAAGACCGGACTCCTGCATGCCCAGTTCAGCTTGTCCTCTGCAGTGGGCCTTTTCAATAACGTAATCAATCTGATTCTTCTTTTGTTAGTGAACAAAATATCTCAGAAGGTAAGCGAAACTTCTTTATGGTAATATAGTAAGAATTTAATGATAAGCACTTGATTGAAAACAATATGGAAAGGGGAGTACATTCCTTATTATCGTAGTTATCGTATAGGAAGGAATGATTCAATATGGCCGGAAAATATAAAGAAACGAGGTCGGACAGGATATTTAACGGCGTTAATATTTTGATTCTGACTCTGATTCTGATCGTGTCAATATATCCGATTTGGTTTGTACTTTGTGCGTCCATATCCGATCCGGTGGCGGTGAACACAGGGAAAATGCTGATCTGGCCCAAAGGGGTCACCTTCAGCGGTTATGTAAGCGTGTTTAAAGATCCGAATGTACTGCTTGGGTATCGAAACACAGTATTTTATACGGTATTCGGCACATTAATCAATCTGGCTGTTACTTTGCCTGCGGCATATGCATTGTCCCGCAGGGATTTTGTGGGAAACAAGTTCTTTACGGTTGTCTTTTTGATCACCATGTTTTTCAGCGGCGGTCTGATCCCCTCTTATATTGTCATCAATAATCTCCACTTGGTCAACACGGTGTGGGTACTCCTCCTCGTGGGTGCAACGGGAATGACCAATATCCTCCTGAGCAGGACCTTTTTTATCAACAGCATTCCGCATGAGATGGAGGAAGCTGCACAAATTGACGGGTGCTCCAATCTCAAATTGTTTTTCGGAATCATATTGCCTTTATCCAAGCCAATCATTGCCGTGATGACGCTGTTTTTTGCCGTCGGGCATTGGAACCAGTATTTTACCGCTATGATATATATCAACGACGCAAGGCTGAAACCGCTTCAGTTGGTATTGCGCGATATTCTGGTGGAAAGTGAATTCAATGCCAAGATGATCGAACAGGGCGTGATCGATGTAGGCGAAATAGCAGAGCGATTGCGGCTGCAGGAATTGATACGGTATTCTCTTATCGTTGTCGCAACATTACCTGTCATGTGCATCTATCCCTTCATTCAAAAATACTTTGTAAAGGGCATCATGATAGGGGCTATCAAAGCATGAGCGATCTTGCTTTTTTAAGCATGATATAGCTGAATATCAAAATAGGAGGTTTTAAAAAATGATTCGAAACAGAAGTGTCCTATGGTTACTGATTCTGGCAATGTTGACAGGCCTTCTTGCCGGGTGCGGAGGAGAGAAATCCGCAGGCGGCGATGAAGCATCCTCTCCGCAACCGACTGTCACTTCGACCCAAACGGCTGATTCAACTCCGGAGAGCACCGGTGCGGCGGATCCGATGAATCCGGTGGGGCAATACCCCATTATGAAAGAAAAGATTACGGTGAGTATGATGGCTTCCAAGGATGTCACCCAGCCGGACGACTGGAACGATTTGTTGGTGTTTCAGAGACTTGAGGAGCTGACCAATGTGCATTTTGATTTCCAGGTCGTGAGCGGAGATGCTTTTCCCACACAGATGAATGTCAAACTTGCGAGCAATAGTTATCCGGATGTACTTGCGCGGGGATTGACTACGGACGACGAGGATACTTACGGGCCGGCAGGAAAATTCATTGATTTAACAGATCTGATCGATCAATACATGCCGAATCTACAGAAGTTGTGGGCTGAAATCCCGGATTTCAAGGCGGCCATGACAACGACAGACGGGAAGATATACGGTCTTGGCTATTACTTTCCATCATCTGCCAATGTGCCGATTACTTCTTTTTTCAATGAGACATGGATGCACAATGCCGGCATTACCAAGGTACCCGAAACGACAGATGAGCTGTACGAAATGTTGAAAGCCTTCAAGGAAAAAGATGCGAACGGGAATGGGGACCCAGATGATGAAATTCCTTTTTCTTATGTTGGAGTAGGCGCGTTCCGTCTGTATATTCAGCCTGCATTTACCGGCTATACGGGCGGCAGTAATGCCAGCGGCTGGGATATTGACGAGAATGGTAAGGTGATATATATACCGGCCCTGGATACTTATAAGGATTATCTCGAATACTGCAATAAGCTATATCAAGAAGGATTGGTTGATCCGGAATTCATCACTCAGAATATGGATCAGCTTCGGGCAAAGATCAAATCCAATCTTGTCGGCATGTATAATATGAGTCCGACCATCCTGAACGGAACCGAAGTAGAGGAACGGGATGAAAATCAAATCTGCCTTCCTCCGTTGACGTCTCCGGCAAACAGCAAGAAGGTACTGGCTGCTCCGTCCAGTATTGCTACGCCAAGTGCAGTCATTACGGATAAATGCCAATATCCGGAAGCAGTGGCGCGGTATTTTGATCTGTTCTATGCTTCGGAAGAGGACGCGGTAGAAAACTTCTGTGGGAAAACGCTTCTTCTCGGCTATGAAAATGAGCATTGGAAATACACGGATGATAGCAAAACCAAATATGAGTTCATCCCTCCGATTACAAACTCGGACGATCTCAACAAAACCGTATCGATCACAATGTATCTGCCGGGCTATGTCAACAATATGGCGATGCAGGTCAGCAATAAATACATGACCCAAAAGATCGAAGAATCACAGGAAAAGCAGAAACCTTATGAAGTAACATCTTTCCCGGCGACAGCCAGGTACACAAAGGAAGAAGCGGATCAGATATCCCTTGCAGCGACGGACCTTGATAACTATGTGACAATGATGGAAGCAAAATTCATTACCGGAGAGGAATCTCTTGAGAATTTTGAAGCTTATCAGACTGAACTGAAGAAATATAAACTGGAAGAGATCCAGGCAATCAAACAAACTGTTTATGACAGATGGGTAGAGGCATCAAAATAAGATTTTGCAGCCAGATCGATTTGCTGCAGCAGAATCATGAAATGATATGATAGACTGAAAGAGAACGGGCTGGGAAGGAGGCAGAAAGCAGTGCACAGGAAGGTTTGGACAAAAAAGCATATAAAGTATGGGCCGACTTACAAAAAGATACTTTTTTCCTTTGCCGCAACCGTTTTGTTGATTGCTTTGCTCAACGGCATCATCACATACGCTTTTGTTAAAATCTATCATGATCAGGTTCGCAGGGACAGTCAGGCAATGCTGGAACAGATCGGCAACCAGATGCAGCAGCGCGTGTTTCAACCTGCCAGCCGGATGTATGTGGATCTTATCAGCAATTCGGTATTGTATCCGGAGCTGAAAGGATTTTTTCACGATCCGAATCAAAAGAGATCGGATGAGTCGTTGCGCTATTATCGGTTGTATTCCTCCCTGTGCGCTGCTGTTTCAAGCATGCCGGAAACTTTCCTGGAAGTCGCTGTATACAGCAAAGCTGCTGATATGGTCATTTCCTCGTCCGGCGGGGTAAACTGGCTGGAAGATACCTGGTCCAGCACCTTTTCCCTGGATTGGACGGAGCGGATCCTTCGGCAGCACAGAGCGTTGTACTGGGAGTATACCCAGGAGCAGATTTCAGAAGAAACAGGAAAAAAGACAGAGGATGCTTCCATCGCCCTTTATGGGACCTATCCGTTCAATGTTCCCGGCGAAATGTGCAGAGGCGCCTTTAAAATCCGGCTGGATATCGATGCGATCAACCGTTTGTTCCGGGAATACCGGACGCAGCAGACATCCTATTATTTTATCGACCGGCAGGGGCGGCCGATCGTGTCGGTCGGCAATGCCGTTGATTTTACCGAATTATTTCGAAATACCCTGGATGTAGTCAGCCGGTCGGAGCGCATTGAAACATATGATGTCGACGGGGTGAAGGCCGTTATTGTTTCACGCCCTTATCAAGAGGATTACATTTTGGTTTCCGTTACCTCCCTTGTCGCTTTTTATGAGCAGGCAAATAATGTACGCAATATCATCAGTCTGGTAGAGCTCATTGTATTGCTGTTCGGTTTTCTGCTGGCCGGATTTTTTTCCAATCGTTTATACCGTCCCCTGCTGCAATTGATCGAGCCTGCCCAGAAGCGTTTTAAAAATGCTATGGGGGAACGAAAAGAGCTGGATGAATATGCCTATATTCAAGCGGTGATGGAAGACCTTTCCTCGCGCACTTCTTATCTGGAAAGCGTTCTGGATCAAAATTTTTCGCTGATCCGCGACGGCTTCCTGCAAACGCTTTTATACGATCCGAAGCCGAATCAGGAAGAAATCGAAGAAAAACTTGAGGTTCTTCATCTGTCCTTTCCCCATCCGCTGTTTTGCGTCGTAAGGCTTTCCATTCCGCAGAGGATCTTTAAAATACTGAAAACGGAGCAAAAAGTCTTACTTCTGTATGGATTGCTGGATCGTTATCATGAGTATGAAAATAATGACATCACAATCGTCGGCACCAAAAGCAACGAACGCTCTCTGACGCTGATCGTGAATCTGACGGGAGATGCGGAGGAAAAAAGGGATGACTGGATGAAGGAGATCGGCGGGATATGCTTTGATATTTGCCAAATCCATCCGGAGCTTTGTGTCAGCACCTGTGTATCGGATATCACAGAACTCAGCGGTGTCTATCAGCAGACAGCCCTATGCGAGCCGTATTTTTACTTTTTGACGGATAAAATCTACCTGGCAGCCGACCGGATTCCTGCCTTGAACGATAAAGTGGAAACAGAAAATGAGATACCTTCCCAGCACTTGAAGGATTTTTCAAAGCATCTGGAATCCTGCGACGCAGAAATGGCATTGGCTGATATAGCAAAGCTGACAGAAGAATGCAAATCCGGTTATTATACCGCAAGGCATTGCAGAGAGCAGATCTTTTCAGCTGTTACGGCATTGGCCTATTTTATTTCCTATATTCCGCTTGGAGGCGATTCTTCGAACGGTAAAATTTATACCGATTTTTTCGGATGTCCGGATATGGACCGTTTTCAGGAGTGGATCGGCGGGCTGATCCATTATTATATGAGGCTCCGGGAACAAAATTCCACCGGACAATATTCCGATATCCTGCAGAGCATCACGGAGTATATCCGGCAACATCTGAACGAATCGATTTCGCTGGAATTACTGGCAGACACTTTTCAGATGAGTCCGAATTATCTCAGCCGGTTATTCCGGGAGAGAATCGGCGTAAATTATACGGATTATGTGAACAATGCCAGATTGGAGCTTGCCGCCGAGCTTTTGTGCAGCAGCACCAAAAAGATCGATGATATTGCCGGTGAAACGGGTTTCAACAGCTCCGTATATTTTATAAAGCGATTTAAACATAAATACGGGATGACACCGAAAACTTACCGTATGAATGCGGTTATGCAAAAGACCGGGAAAGTATTAAAGAAGACGGATGAACGGTAAAGAAATGGATCGGAATGATTGCTTATGCATAACTCAAATTCACCAATTCATTCCTTGGTATACATTGAATATGAATTTTAGTGGGAGGGGTAACGTAATGCGAAAGAGCATTTTGAAAAGAGGAATCGTGGGCTTGATAGTTACCATGATGGGACTATCCATGCTACCAGGCACTGTATGGGCAGTCGCCTCTTCGACGACGGCGGGCTGCCTGCAGACGGGTGACGGACGCGGAAATTGTGCGGGACAGGTTATGCGTGTTCTGACAGGCGATGAAAAGATTACGGCAGATGAATACTTTATAAGCTTTGATTACCTTTATCCAAGCTGGGCAGATATGTATAATTACTATACATGGTATAGTTTTGATAAAGATGGAATTTCGGGAAAGAAACAATTCCTGAAGCCTGCGATTTTACAGACGGATGCCACTTTGAAGCTTTACTGTGACGGAATAAATGCGCCTGTCGTTTTAACAGACACACTGAAACCGGATGCATGGCACAATTTCACATTTCATTTTAAAGGCAATCTGTTATCCGTATATATGGATGGGGAACCCGTCAAGCTGAAAAATAACGAATACTGGATTCCACGTGATGCCTTGAAAATACCTAGTCTTGGATGGTTCGGCGACACGACTTATGATGATACAAGCAAAGGAGACGCCTTCTATGATAACATCAGGGTGATTCAGGTAAGGGACGGAAGCAAAATTATCACGACCAACCTGGATTTTAGTAATGAGAGGGAAGCTTTGGAAGGGTTACAGATCTCCGGCCCGGCAGTCGGTTATACAAACAAGATAGAGGATTCGCCTGTTGGAGAACCGGAGAGTATTGCTTTAACCGGGCGCACAGGCTATCAGCAGGGAACGGAAGCTCTGCTTAGCGATGTGCTCTCTCTGTCAGGGAGAATGACAGACGGCAGACGTGCTATTATGGCATTCGGTGATACCGTTTATTCCTCTTCCGATCCGGCAATTATGGAACCGGTTAATCGAGACGGTCATATTTGGCTCAATTTTAAAAAGGAAGGGACTTGCACGTTAACAGCAGAGCACACATTTTTCGACATTACAAAGACGGCCGGGATAGAATTGATTGTAAGCCGTACTCCTGTTGTAAGTCAGATAGAAGCGGAGCTGGATCATGATTATCTGGTTGTCGGGAAAACGGTTGAACCATTGTTCAAAACTGCAGATACATTCGGCAATACCGATATATGTAAATACAAGGATATGAAAGATATCCCCGGATGGAAGGTTGAAAGTCTGACGCCATCCACCCTGCGGATATATGAAACGGAAGACGGTATATCAATGACCGGAGTTTCAAAAGGCGATGCAGTTTTGCGCCTCACATATATGGCAGGTGAAAGTAAAATTACATGGGATAAGGGACTGGAAATTGTTGAAATAGATTCCCTGGAAGCCAAGCTTGTAAAGACACCGGTGTATGTCTCCGATAAAAGCAGTATTGAGCTGATTACCGGCCTTTCCAATGGAGAAATCAGACATGACCTGGCATTTGAAAATATTAACTATCGTTTTTCTGACTCCATCACCGCCGAGAAAACAGAGAAACAAATTCTTGCAAAAAGATCCTGTGAAGGCCTGGTTGTTGATGTGGAATCAGACTTCGGAGGGAAAACTTATACGGCCCAACTAACGATGGATGTGAAAGAGCTGGTTCCATCGAAAACAGAAAGCACATATTATACAAAGGAAAAGGTTCAAAATGCCAGAAACAATATAAAAAAATATGATTGGGCCAAAAACAAGCGTGATGAAGCTGTTCAGACAGCAGATCACTTTTTGAAGTGTTTTAGCTATGAGGATATATGGTGCAATCTTTCGTCCCAGGGGCTGCCGCGTTCTTACGCGGTGAATCAGGAAAAGGGATGCCTGGTTTGCGGTACTGTTATCAATGCTTATGGGAACTATCCATACAAAATCAATAACGACCGGCTGGACTGGAAGCTTAGATGCCCCAATTGCGGATTACCGTTTTCTGCCGAAGAGAGCCTCGAATTCCCAACGAATGATTTTAAAGCCTATTACCTCGGCGGGTTAAATGAATATGGTGAATTTGACAGAGAATTGGCAAAGAAGCACAATGATGAACTGATTGCGGCAGGTGAAGCCGGAAACCTTGTTAACCGGTATGTTGAATGCGGTTTGAGTGATGAGCAGAGAAACAAATTGATACAGGCCGGAGTTTCGGATGAAACAATGGAACGAATTTGTACTGACCCGGAATGGGGCGTCGATGACGGCTGGGGGTATATTGATTCTGCAACCGGAGAAAAATATACCTGTGTCGCATATTACAACCACTGGTATTCCTGGCAGGACGGACCTGTCAAACGAGGCTTGAATTCGCTTAAGGACGCTTATTTGTATACAGGGGAACAGAAATATGCCGATGCGGCAATTATAATTCTTGACAGGATGGCAGATGTCTATCCGGATATGGATGTGAGTGCCTACAGGGCGCAGGATGGTTTCCTGAATGGGGTAGACGGGTTGGGGAAAGTGGAAAACAGCGTTTGGGAATGCGGAAATGTGAATACCTTTATGTTGGCGTTTGATGCGGTATATCCGGCGATTTCCACAATGAGCGAGACGGCTTTGAATTTTCTGAACGAAAAATCCGTGTGCCAGGATAAGTCAAATCCGGACCGGATCAAACTGAATTTTGAGGACAATGTTTTGCGGCAGGTTGTTCCTGCCTTTCATAAGGCACAGATTCATGGAAATGAGGGGATGCATCAGCAATCCATTGTTCTTGCGGCTGTGATTCTTGACAGTTATCCGGAAACTCAGGATTGGATTTATAAGGCCTTTGCAACCGGCGGAAAACATGAGGCGGGGAATTTCTATAAATTGCTGATAAACCGTGTTGATCATGACGGGCAGGCATATGAATCTCCGTTTTATAATGCAGGCTGGCTTAGCAACT
>ENA-UOOK01003934-UOOK01003934.1-fermentation-metagenome-genome-assembly--contig:-NODE-3934-length-16391-cov-47.343475_pt1 | contig 16391 bp, 12 predicted proteins | sample MGYA00245777_ERZ724023 | MGnify/ENA primary metagenome ERZ724023 (study PRJEB28704, sample SAMN03018312) | fermentation metagenome | biome: anthropogenic terrestrial biome; feature: soil...
AGAAGGTTTATGAGTATTTTGTATCGGGCGATAAGCTTGAGGTGGTCGATATTCCTGTTGGGTATACTCATAACATTGAGAATTTGGGCGAAACTGATATGGTTACGGTGATGTGGGTGAATGAGGTTTTTGATCCTGAGCATCCCGATACTTTTTTCTTGCCTGTGTGATTTATTCTATTATTCATTAAAGAGTAGACGAAGGGTAAAATGCATTTATTTTACAAATTAAGGCATAAAACATTTCAGTTTTTAGATATAAGTGTGTATATTTGCAGTCGAATTGCAAAATAAGCCCATTAAATCATGATTGTTAATTTCTCTATACAGAACTTCGGCTCAATAAAAGATAAGCAGACTTTATCTTTTGAAGCTTCCAAAACTGACCATCTTAAAGATACTTACATTGTGAATGTAGGCGGGTTGAAATTATTGAAACTTGCTTTAATTTACGGTCCCAACGCTTCGGGAAAAACAACAATACTAAAGGCACTTGATTTTCTTAGAGAATTAGTATTATTGCCTAATAATAAGAAAACTGATAAGTTGGATTTTGAACCATTTCTTTTTGACCCTGTAACTCCTAAGAATACTTCAATTCTATCAATTGAATTTATTCAAAAAGGAATAAGATATAGTTATGAAGTTGAATTTATAAAAAAAGCGATCGTTAGAGAGGAGTTATATTTCCATAATCCAAGAAAAGCTAATCTATATAAGAGAGTTACTGACCTTTCAAAAGAATATACTGATATTACTTTCGGGAGTAAAATAAAGATTGATAAATCTTTTGAAAATGCTCTTGAAGCTAATACTTTATGGAATAACACTGTTCTTGGTGGATATTTAAAAACAAATATTGATTTTAAAGAATTAAAGCAGGTTATTGACTGGTTTGGGAAGAATTTAAGACCTTTAGTTGCCCCTAATACAAGTTTAGATAATTATGTTACGGAGATGATATCTGAGGAAAAAATTAATAGTAAAGATGTCATTGAAATATTAAAAAAAGCCGACTTCAATATATCGGATATATTAATTCAGGAGAAAGAAGAAAAATTGCCTCCACATTTTATAGAATATATAAGAAAAGAGTTTGAAAATAAAAAAGGTAAAAAACTGCTACCGGAAGATGATAAGTTCAAAACAATAAATTTAATTTTTGAACATACAGTAAATAACGTAAAGTATCCTTTGGAGTTTAAGTATGAATCTGAAGGTACAAAAAGATATTATGGTTATGCAGGTTTATTGACAGAGGTTTTAAGAAATTCAGTGGCCTTACCTGTTGATGAGTTGGAGTCATCGCTTCATCCGGATTTATACGAGCACTTTCTTCTTACCTTTTTATTAAATTCGAAAGAATCGCAAATAATTGCAACTACACATTATAGAGACATACTAAATAACAAAGATGTTTTTAGAAAAGATGCAATCTGGTTTACAGATAAGAAAGATGATTGTTCAACTGAATTATATTCTTTAGATGATTTTGATAGTTCTGTAATAAGAGATTCTACTAATGTGCTTAACGCCTATAAAAGTGGTAAATTAGGGGCAACACCTAACCCCGATGATACATATATTGAGTTTAGTGAATAGTATGTTATATGAGACCAGGAAAGACAAGAAAGAAAATACCGACATTAGCTTTTGTTGTTGATGGTGAAACTGAGGTTTGGTATCTTCAGATGTTAAAAAGAAATGAGGAGAAATTTAATAATCTTAGAATTAATATTAAACCTGAAATACCACAGAAAAAAAAACTTGATGATCAGTTTAATCTTGTCATAGAACAAGCTAAAAGTGAATATGACAAAGTGTTTTGGATTGTTGATCTGGATGTTGTATTGAAGGAAACAAGAGAGTCTAAATCAGACGATACACCTTTGAAAGAGTTCCTATCATTTTTACATGAATTGGAGAATCCAAATATCAAGAAAGAGAAAGAAATATACAGTAAGGTAAAAGTAATTGTAAATAATCCTTGTTTGGAATATTGGTTTCTGCTGCATTTTGAACCATCAGGTAAATCTTATAGAACCTGTGCTGAAGTAGAACCTAAATTGAAAATACACTTAAAAGGATATGAGAAATCTCAACGTTATTTTAAAAAAAGAGATTTAGATATTTATACTCGACTTAAGCCTTATTTAGGCAATGCGATTATTAATGCAAGTTCATTAGGTGATTTTAATACAGATTTTCCTGAAAAAGGAATTTGCGAAATGAATAAATTGTTTCTTTGTGATGAATTAAAAGATCATTTCAAACAATTTTTATTAGAAACTAAATAACAATAATATAGTGAAGAAGTTAAAAGTATTGACGGTGGTTGGTACTCGTCCCGAGATTATTCGCCTGGCATGTGTACTGCAGAAGCTTGATGCATCGGATGCAATTGAGCATGTATTGGTGCATACGGGACAGAACTATGATTACGAACTGAACGAGGTGTTTTTTGAGGATCTTGGCTTGCGCAGGCCCGATCATTTCTTGAATGCGGCAGGTAAGAATGCCACGGAGACTGCCGGGCAGATTCTGATTAATATTGATCCTGTTTTGGAGAAGGAGCAGCCTGATGCTTTCCTGGTGTTGGGGGATACCAATTCATGCTTGTGTGCTATTGCAGCCAAGAAACGTCATATTCCAATCTTCCATATGGAGGCAGGGAACAGGTGTTTCGATCAGCGTGTGCCGGAGGAGAGCAACCGCAAGATTGTGGATCATACTGCCGACATCAACCTTACTTATAGCGATATTGCTCGTGAGTATCTGCTTGCAGAGGGTCTTCGTCCGGACAGGATTATTAAGACTGGTAGCCCCATGTATGAGGTGTTGATGCAGTATCTGCCTAAGATTGAGGCTTCGAATATTCTTGAAACGCTTAACCTTGATAAGGGTAAGTTCTTTGTTGTGTCGGCTCACAGGGAGGAGAACATATCTTCGGAGAAAAACTTCTTCAACCTGGTTGATATATTGAACGGGATCGCTGAGAAATATGATTATCCGGTGATTGTTTCTACCCATCCACGTACCCGTAACATGATTGAAAAGAAAGGGATCACTTTTCATAAAAATGTGCAGCTGATGAAACCCATGGCGTTGAGCGACTATAACAAGTTGCAGATGAATGCCTTTTCTGTTTTATCCGATAGCGGTACAATCTCTGAAGAGTCGTCCATTCTTAACTTTAGGGCACTTAATATCCGCGAAGCACATGAACGTCCCGAAGCAATGGAAGAGGCCTCTGTAATGATGGTGGGCCTGAACCCAGAACGTGTGATGCAGGGACTTGTTCAGCTACAATATCAGCAAATTGGCGATGAGCGCAATTTTCGCCCCGTTGCCGACTACAGCATGCCCAACGTGAGCGACAAGGTTGTACGTATCATCATCTCATATACCGATTACATTAAACGGGTAGTTTGGAGTGAGTAGGAAAATTCTGATACATAGTATAGTCTTCAGTCCTGATGGTGTCTCTACAGCTTATCTGTATAATGACATCGCTTTAAAATTTAAAGAGTACGGGTATGAAGTTGTGGTGTTGACCACTACACCTCATTATAATTCAGTGTCGAGTGAGTTGAAAAAACAACCTTTACGAAAAAGGGTGCTTGGATTATATTATGAAAGCAATTTTCACGGGATAAATGTAAAACATGTTTATCAGAAGAAGTACAAGAGTACTTTACTAAGGTTACTTGGATTTGTATATTGGCACATCGTTTCTTTTGTTCTTGCGTTGTGCGAAAAGGAAATTGATCTGATTTTATCTCCATCTCCACCTTTGACTATTGGTTTTCTGAATGTTATTATAGCAAAACTGAAAGGTGCAAAAGTAATCTATAATGTTCAGGAAGTATATCCCGACTTATTGATTGAAGAAGGTGGATTAAAGTCGGGTTTGACTATATCTTTTTTAAAGTGGATGGAAAGGTTTGTTTATAACAAGTCTGATGCAGTTACTACAATTGATGAGATATTTTATGAGACGATTGTCTCTCGCTTTAAGGACAGAACGAAATTACATGTAATTCCTAATTTTGTAGATACGGATATTTATAAACCTATTGATAAATCGACATTAGAATTAAACAAAGAGTTGTTCCCCGATACTGAATCTATAAAGGTGATGTATGCGGGGAATATTGGTTTTGCACAAGACTGGGAACCTTTGGTTGCTTTAGCAGATGAATTGAAGAATGATGCAGTAGAGTTTTTTGTAATTGGCGAAGGTGCCGAAAAGGAAAGACTATTGCAAGAGAAAGTAAACAAGCAGTTAGATAAGTTGCATATTCTTCCTTATCAACCAAGAGAGTTAATGCCTTCCCTTCTTGCATATTCAGATATACAATTTATTTTTATGTCGCCCGACACTGAAGGTCATGGTTTCCCTTCCAAGGTTTATACAATAATGGCTTGTGCGAAGCCATTGATTGTCATATCTGGTGATAAAACTCCTATAATTAATTTCCTAAAAGATAAAGACTGCGCATATCTACTGACAAAAAGAGATTTGCAAGTTGCTGTAGCGAAAATAGCTGATATTTTGAGAAAAACCTCTTTATCTGAATTCGAACGACTGGGACAGAATGGTTATGTAAGTATTGCAAACAATTACTCTAAAGAGAAGGTGACCGGGGAATATGTGAAGTTGGTAGATGGATTGTTTGGATAGAAAGAATAATGTAACTTTCTTATCATAATTTCTCACAATTCACGTTCGAAATAATATCCGAATCTGTTTCAATTTTCTGAAATGGCTATATTAATGGTATTAATTAGTATTTTTGCGTGCGTGAATATTTCAATATCAAAAGAGTTGGGTGAAATGTACCATGCATTAATGCATTTAATATGATAGATTCAAATAGGATACCTCATTTGATGAAGTATATGGGGTCAAAACGAGAAATATTAGAATTTATAACTAGTTCAATCCAAGAATTAAATATAGAGTCTGAATGGTTCTGCGATTTATTTTCAGGGACTTCAATTGTGGGAGCTGCCCTTCGGGACGAGTTTAACATTCTTAGTAATGATATTCAAAGTTATTCAGAAGTTTTTGCAAAGACTTATTTTAGTAATTTGAATAGAATTGTAGATCCTGAAGAACTCATTGTGATTAAAAGGAATGCTATAATTTTAGTAGAAGAATTTCATACTAAATACCCAAATCTTAATTTCGATTATGAAAAAGTATCTGATTTCTCTACATTGCAAAATCTAGAAAATCAGCAACAATCACTTTTTTGTAGAACATTTGATATTGGATTTCATCTTTTCGTTAAGTATTATTCTGGTACATACTGGTCATATGAGCAATGTGTATGGATTGATTCTATAAGGGCAGTAGCGGATGAGTATATTGATCGTCCTGAGTATCGTAATTTAATATTGTCCTCTTTAATTTTTGCTATGTCATATACCTCGCAAAGTACCGGACATTTTGCACAATATAGAGATGTAACAGAGTCAAATATGGAAGATATCTTAATTTATAGAACTAGAGATATTTGGACATTATTTGAAAAAAAATTTCTTGAACTCATAAGTGAACTTAATTATGAGACTCCCAACCAATATAAAATAACTACACTAGATTATTTAGACTGTTTGAGAATAATAGAAGAAAACACAATTGTTTACGCCGATCCACCTTATAGTTTTGTTCATTATTCCAGGTTTTATCATGCAATTGAGACACTTGTTTGTTATGATTATCCAAAAATAAAGTATAAAGGCAGATACAGAGAAAATAGGCATCAATCTCCGTTTTGCAAAAAAACAGAAGTTAAGGAAGCATTTACAAAAATGTTCGAGTGCATAAATTCTCGTAGTTCTCATCTTATTCTCAGTTATAGCAATAATGGAATGATCACTCTAGAAGAAATAATTGAATTAGGAAAACGGGTTTTCAATGATAATTATGAGTGTCAAGTAAGATCAAAAGATTATTTACATAGTAAAATGGGCAGATCTGACAAAAACAGAATGAATGTTGAGGAATTGGTAATAACTTATAAAAGGATGGATCATGAGTAACACAGCAGATATTAACAAATTAAAATCATCATGGACTAAATATGATATTGTGAAATTGGTTGAGATCGAATCAATTGATGATTTACAGGAATATATCTCAGGGGAGAAGGCTATAAATGAGCCAGTTTTGAGAGCATTTCTGGGTGTCAGAAATATTGAAGATGAATTGCCTTCTTATTGGATGGAGATAAGTAAACATCCCAAATATTTCAAATTATTTTCACTACTTGCCGCAATCACAACTCATACTTCAATAATTAATAAGATGGCAAACTTCGCAAGTAATGGAAATATGAATGGAGTCTATACATATGATAACGACAAAAGTTCAACAAATTTGAGAAGTGCTCTAGTTGTTTCAGGAGCTGCCTTACAAAAGTATCGAAAAGCAACAAAGGTACCTTATAGATTAACTCCATTGTTTGAAAATGGTGAAATTGGCTTGATAGTAAAAAAATTAATTTACAATAGATTAATTACGGCAGGTTTCGAACAAGAAAAGATAGAAAACATAAATGGTTTTGTTCAAATATGTTATGAAACAAATATTATTTTTGCTCTTGCCTTAAAAAAAAATCAATTTCAGAGCTGGGTAAGTGGTGAAGCATTAGATGTAGAAAAAGAAACATTTTCCATTCAAAAACTAAAAGCATACTCAAAAATACCAATGTTGAGAATTAATCAATGGATGACTGGATGGGATGATGTAGAATTTGGTACGTTGGAAATGAGAAGAAAACCTAAGCCTTACTTTTATGCTTTTAGTATTGATGCAAGATTACTTAAACGATTATCAGATGTTCATGCCCGAAATTCTGATAGGAATTCTCCACAACGTGAAAGAAGTGATAGACGGGTACATGAAATTAGTAAGTACATTGAAGGAGGATTTCCATGGTCTACATTAACGGAGGAAGAACAAAAATCAGAATTTCATAACAAATTAAAAATGCCTGGCTTATTGCCTACAGCAATTATATTAAATATATTATCTCCTGGAGAAAAAAGAAATGGGAAAATAATAGATGGAAAAGATTGTCTGATGATTGAAGATCAGATGAAAACTCCAGAAGCTTATGACAGAGAAGATACAGAAAAATATCCATTTTTATTAATCCCGAAACATATATTTAATGAAGATTGGAATCCGGATTTAAAACCAATTGAAATAATAGATGGACAGCACCGTTTGTGGGCATTTGATGAATCGCAAAACTTTAACGGTAATTATGAATTGCCTGTAATAGCGTTTGACAATTTAGATAGAGCATGGCAGGCATACTTATTTTATACAATTAATATCAAACCGGTCAGAATTAATACGAGCTTGGGATTTGACTTATATCCCATGCTAAGAACACAAAAATGGCTGGAAGCTTCTAATGATGGAGTTTTGGCTTATCGTGAGAATAGAGCACAAGAATTGATAGAACTATTGTGGTTGTATCCAAACAGTCCTTGGCATAAGAGAATAAATATGTTGGGAGAAAGTGGTGGCCCTACGATGTCTCAAGCTGCTTTCGTTAAGACATTAATGAGTTCTTTTTTTAGAAAAAGTAAAGGATTATACGCAAGTAATTTGGTTAAAAATGATCCTCAGGTCTTAAATTGGAACAGAGCTCAACAAGCAGCATTTTTGATTTTAATTTGGCAAGAAATTAAAATTTCGTTACAAGATACTACTGATTTAGATTGGGCTAATTCTTTAAGGGAAAAAAAATCAAATAAAGATACGGATTTGGCATTTACAGGGAAAGAATCATTTCTTGCAAGAGACCAAGGTGTTCGTCCAATAATGGTATTCGCAAATGATTTTTTCTATACCATTATGGATGAGTCGATTATTTCTTTTAATAAATTTAATTGGGATACTGATTTAAATGAGAGAGTTATAAGTGATGAGTTTATTGATACAGCTATTGAAATTTTTAAAAGTGATCATACCCTTTATGATTATATACAATCTTTCGCCCGAGTTTTAATTAAAGTTGATTGGAGAACACCCTCAGCTACATTAAATGATGAAGAAAAAAAGAAGCAGTCAATTTATAGAGGTAGTGGTGGATACACGGAATATTATACAGAAATAAAAAGAGTGTTTCAGAAATTAGGTGATAAAAATGTGAAGAATATAGTTGATAAATTTAAATAGGATATGCCAGTAAACGATCTTATTAATGCAGCTTCTGTTGCTAAAGTTTCGGAAGGGTTTCAACTAATCAAGCAAAATAATCTACTAAATAAATGTTTTTTACATAAATCAAATCCTTTTGATAACATTACTACTCTTCCTGGGGAAATTATTAAAAATCACGGGAAAAATAATTTGACTTCAGATAATGTAAAAGAATTTATGGCGGCAAGTACACTTGTCCATTGTATGGATGGTTGGACATACTTAAGTAATTCTGTAAATGCTTTTTTAAATGGAGACCTATCAATTGCAATCCATCTTGCATATTATGCTGAACTGAGGGCAGCTATATCATTTCTTGCTTCTGAAGGAATAATAATAGCAAATATGCAACAAGTTTGTGTGAGTAGTAGTGATGGCCTCTATATACCTGGAACGCCACCAAATAAAAGTTTATTACGAAAAAAGACTCATGAAGCAACATGGGATATTATTGAAGCTTGGAATAATAATATTTACAAAGGTACTTATACACTAGATTATTTTTCATATAAGGGGATGACCTTTAAGGAACTTCTGAATTACGTACCCCATGCTTCAAGCACACCTGCAGCTCGATTAATAGTTATGAAAGATTGGTTGAAATCATGGAGTTTTGATATCAAGAAATATAAGGATGATAAGTCAGTCAGAAACAGCTCTTCATACAATCCTCATTTTAATAGAAACTATTCCCCAATATCACCCACAGAAAGATTGAAAAGCATTAATAACTTTTGGAAATCATTGGATCCATCTATTAGTGCTTTTAATAACATAGATGTTTATCTGTTTTCAGCGTATTTGTCAAAAACATATGATAATTATATTCAGACAATTTCAAATAAAACTATAGCGATTGACAAGCAAACTTTTATTGAAAAATTCTTTTTACAATCAGGTCTCACAAATGATTCGATCCTAACAGATATTTTCGTTCATAATAAAGAAAGTGACTTAATTAAGTACGCAAAAATTGAATCTATTGATTGGACTACTGGAGATGTTAATCCACTAAGTATTATAGCAAGGTCTGTGTTATTATTACGCTTTGCAACTGGTGCGTGTTCTTTCCAATTAAAATCACATAATATAACAAAGGCTGACTTGGATTTTTATATTGATGAATTAGGTAGAGAGTTGGGTATTTGGGATATAACTAAACCTGTGGATTTTAAAGATCTGTGGGAAGATATATATTTACTGTCCGAGTATTTTGGTGAATATCTAGACTTATCATCCTCATCTAGCTTATTTAAAATTCGTAATGAATTAGCGGAATATAATAATTGTTTTTATGCATATACTCAGTTTACACGTGCCTCGCTATGGGGATTAGAATTGTGATAGTAGAACCTGCACTTTTATTTCGTATAATGGGAAAAAAATAACCATAAAATTTAAAGAAATGAACAAACAAAATGTCAATATCGTTGTAACGGATTTAGATGACACAATTTGGGATTGGCTAAATATGTGGTATAATTCTTTTCAACCATACTTAAATAGAATAAGTATGGAATTTGACATTGATTTAAAAACACTAAAGTATTGTTTTAAAAAATTGCACCAAAAATATCATTCAAGCGAATCCTCTTTTGCATACAATGAATTAGAATGTCTTTCTTATAATCAAAAACTTCAATTCAATGTGCCTAATGTTAATTCAGAAAAGAGTATTATAAATGAATTTTATTCATTGAAGAAAAACAACTTATTTTTTTGTCCAGGAGTTAAAAAAACTCTGAATCAAATGAAAGATAAAGGAGTTTTATTAATTGGATTTACTGAATCTGACGCTTTCTTTACGAAGTATAGACTAAAGCATCTAAATTTAGATGGTGTTTTTGATTATATATACGCCCCAATTGGAGAAGGAGTTCCAGAAAGCGTAGAGTTATATTATGATAAAGGATATTGGGAACCGGATATTACAGAATTTAGATATTTGACTAAAGGTACAGTAAAACCAGCACCTGATATTTTAGAAATAATTTTAGCAGATTGTAATGCCGATAAACAAAATGCAATTTATATTGGAGATAAATTAAATAAGGATGTTTATATGGCTAATGAAGCAAAAGTAACAAGTGTTTATGCTGAGTATGGAGATCAAATTAATACTGAAAAATATACATTATTAAAGGAGGTTACTCATTGGACTGAAGAAGATGTTATAAGAGAAAAAGAATTCAAAGAAAAAAATAACTTTAATACTATCGCTGATTTTACTTTAAAAAAATCTTTTAAAGAGTTAAATGATTACTTTAACTTCACTGCTTTTGAGAAAAAACTAAAAAGAGAAAATATTTCAAGTATAATTGAAATCTGGAAAAAAGTAGTAGATGCTCAGCAACACTTCAATGAAATAGAATTGAAAATAAGAAATTTGGCTGTGACCATATATACTTTTTTACTAGGAGGTATCGGATATTGCATATCTAATGAAATTGAAATAAAAGGATTTTCCGCAGCGTCTTTATTGGCATTTATTGGTGTTTTTACAATTTTTGCCTTTTTTTACATGGACAAATACTGGTATCATCGATTTCTGAAAGGAGCAGGTAAAACTGTTGGTGATATAGAAAAAAAATGGAATAAAATTCTTCCAGAGTTAAACTTATCTACACAAATCCGTATTGAAGGCCATAAAGGTTTGTTCTGTAATAACACGAACTCGGATAAAAAGTATTATTTTTTTTACGGACTACTTCTTTTCCCTTTGCTAGCAATTGGAATAATCTTATTGATTTTCTGAAATCTTATGAAACGAATTCTTATCACTGGCATAAACGGTTTCGTAGGTACCAATTTTACCAATAGCTGGTTCAAGAACCATACGATAGTTGGTCTGGATATCCATCAACCGGAGAAGAAGGATGTTGAGCACATTTTTGGTTGGGACGAACTTGGGAAGATCCCTCCGGTGGACGCGATTGTTCACCTTGCCGGGAAAGCGCACGACACGAAGAACCAGAGTGTGGCACAGAGTTATTTTGATATAAATACTGGCCTTACGCAAAAGATATTCGACTATTTCCTGCAGTCGGAAGCGCGGACATTTATCTTCTTCAGCTCGGTGAAGGCAGCGGCGGACAGTGTGCCGGGGGATGTGCTGACGGAGGATATCGAGCCGAGACCGGTTGGCCCCTATGGGGAATCGAAGATCAAAGCGGAACAATACTTGTTGGCAAAAAGACACGAAGCGGATAATCTTCAAAAAAATGTGTTTATCCTTCGTCCGTGCATGATACACGGACCGGGAAACAAGGGAAACCTGAACCTGCTCTACCATGTGGTAAGCAAAGGTGTTCCCTGGCCACTGGGGGCGTATGAGAACCGGCGGTCGTTTTGCTCTATTGATAACATCAGCTTTGTGGTGGAGCAGCTGATTGTAAAGGAGGGCGTTGAGAGTGGTATCTATCATGTGGGGGACGATGATCCGCTCTCGACAAATGAACTGATTGGGTTGATCAGTGAGTCGGTCGGGAAAAAGTCGCCTATCTGGAAGCTCCCTAAGGCGCTGATGGATACTGCTGCCCGGGTGGGTGGTGTGTTGCATCTTCCGCTTAACAAAGTCAGGTTGCAGAAGCTTACCGAGAACTACGTGGTGAGCAACGATAAGATTAAGCGTGCACTGGGGATCGAGCGCATGCCGGTATCGGCCAGGGAGGGGATGCGAAAAACGTTGGAGAGTTTTAGGTGAGAGGATGGGTTTTTCTTTAGTGCATCTTGAAGTCATGTTTTGGTAAGATATACTCGTAATGTAAATGAAAAACAGGACTTCAAACTCTATCCTATTAAATTCAGCGATTGAAAAAGAATAGATTAATATTTAGATTTGATATGGGCGGAAAAATTCAATTAACGGATAATCTTGATGATTGGAGAAGTGAATTCCTTTCCCGTTTACAGAAAAGCTATCTTTATTTCTCTTTAGAACAAGATTGTAACGTGACGGATAAAGAAGTTATAGTTTTAATAGAAAATGCTGTGGCTTTTTCTATTACAAGAACAAAGGCTATCTTGAGACATATGGATGAATATACACTTCATGATGATATTCACTTATTCAGAGTATTATATCTAATGGAGCGCTTACTTACAAAAGATGTCATTGATAAACTCTCTGTTCCAGAACGAATGCTATTGATTCTTAGTGCTTTTTTTCATGATATTGGAATGTCACCGGATGAAAAAGAAATTATTACTTGGAAAAAAGTTTGGGATGCTTCACCTGAGATAAAGAGTGAAGAAGAACAAAAGCTCTTTGACCGCTTTAAAAGATATTATGATGCAAGACCCGATCAACAAGAAATTATTGATAAGTTGATTACCGATGGTAATCATTCAAAAGCATCATTAATTAAATCATATTTACTTACCGACTTTATTAGACAAACACATGCTGAAAGGGCTAGAGCTATAATCGGGAAATACTGGAATGGACAAATAAAGTATAGAGACACAGATTTAACAGTGGAGCTCGCTAATATTTGCCACAGTCACAATGAAGACGCATTAAAACTGTTAGATTTAGATAAATATTGTCCGTGTGGTAATGGAATGTATGCTTGTCTTCCTCTTATTGGTGTAATTTTGCGTTTGGCTGATATCCTTGATTTTGATGCAAAAAGAACACCACGAGTTTTATATTCTCATTTATATGTTAGAAATCCAGTATCAATAATGGAATGGGAAAAACATCGGGCGATAGAAAATTGGGAAATCAATCCTAATATTATACAGTTCAGTGCTAAATGTACGCATCCAGCAATTCAGGCCTCAATTCATGAGTTTTGTGACTTGATTGATCACGAACTGAGTATTTGTAACAATATTATTTCAACCTTGAACGAATTTAATCAAGGAAAATCAAGACCTATTCAGGTTAAAATTCCATTTCAAGTAACAAGAGATAAAATAGAAACTAAAAAAGATATTTTTGATGATCCTTATTTTACATATAAGGATACCAAGTTTACACTTAGTAAGGGACAGGTAATTGATCTTTTAATGGGGACAAAATTATATGGAAATCCTGAAATTGCTTTACGTGAATTACTCCAAAATTCCATAGATGCCTGTTTATTAAGAAAAGCACAAGAATTGAAATGGGGTTATACAAAATATGAAGCAGAAATAACAGTGAAATACTACTCCGAAAATGGGGAAGACATACTGAAAGTTACAGACAACGGAACAGGAATGGATCAGTATATTATAGATAACTACTACTCAAAAGTTGGATCGTCTTTCTATAAATCTGCTGATTTTCATAACTTAAAAGCAGAATCAAATGCAGATTTTATACCTACTTCAAGATTCGGTATAGGTATTTTATCCTGTTTCATGGTTTCAGATACGTTGATAGTGGATACAAAAAGAATATTAGGGCCTCATAAATCAACGGAGCCTTTGAATATAACCGTGGAAGGACAGGAGAGTATTTTTTGGATTAAATCTGGAGAGCGAGAAGTTCCAGGGACGACAACAAAGCTTATATTAAGAAAGACTAAGAACCCTTGGAACAAAATGAAAGAAGAAGAATTCATAAAATCTGTTGAGAGAGTAATCCCGAACCCACCATTTAAAATAAATATTGAAACCGATAAAACGAAAACGACAAGAGATGAACACAGCTTTAGAGAATTTACAGCAGATTCGCTTAAAGATTATTCTTGGAATAAAAACCATTACATTCGAACATTTGATATTTCTCTGAATAATAAGGAACTTGGTATTGTAGGTTCAGCAATAGTTGCTATTTTGGAGAAACGTGGAAAACCCGTTGAAAGTATAGAGATAAATTCTCGAGAGGTCGTAATCGAAGGGTGTGGATATACATTAGAGAGAAGTCTTAATATCTCAGAAAATTCAATTGAAGAGGATTCAAAATCAATTACAATTGATGATGATGGGGATATTAATGAAGATAATTCTTTTCATAAACTTAATCATTCTATCTCACGTATATCGTTACATGGTATAGAAATACCTTCAACTTTATTCCCTAATTCATGGGAAATGAAACCTAATCAAGTGAAGATCACTTGGCCATTCCCTTTAGTACTTGTAATTGATATTTGTGGGACTAGAGATCTGGATTTAAATTCTTCTCGTACAGAAATTATAAAGAGTGAGAAATGGATAGATTTTGAAGAAGAGTTAGCATTTCAAATCTGCAATGAAGTTTTTAATAAAGTAACGTCAGGTTACTGGGAAAATTGGAAGGAAATTTTAATCAAAAACACCAAATGTGAAGAATTTCTCAGAGGATTAAATAGAATCAAGTAAAATGTAAATAACAGACTTTTTCTTGATATGGAGTAATTCTAAAAGAGTTCTGGTTATCGACTTAAAATTTTAATGACAAAGGAAGAAAACTAAAACGTTGAATTGTTTCATTGAAAATATAATATGGGTGCAATAATATCATATGTCATCGTCTTAGTTTTGCTGCTTGCGGTAGAACTTTTTTATTTCCGGATAGCGGACCGGTTCAACATTATCGACAAACCGAACGAGCGGAGTTCGCACAACTATATCACCATCCGGGGGGGAGGGATCATCTGGTGGGTGGCAGCACTGCTATTCCTGCTGTTTCATTTCTCTTCTCAGGGGCTGTGGTTCTTCGCGGGCATCACACTGATCGCGGGGGTGAGCTTCTGGGATGACGTGCAGAATCTGGGACAAAGGGTGCGGCTGCTGTTTCATCTGCTGGCGATGAGTTGTGCGTTTTACCTGGCGGGGGTCTTCGGGGTGTATCCCTGGTGGGCCATCGTGATTGGTTATATTGTGTTTATCGGTATTGTGAATGCGTATAACTTCATGGATGGCATCAACGGGATCACGGGGTTGTATAGCCTTGCGGTACTGGGGGCGTTGCAGTACGTGAACCTGTCTTACGGTAATTTTGTGCATCCGGACCTGATCTGGTACCCGATGATTGCGTCGGGCGTGTTTCTCTTCTTCAATTTTCGGAAGAGGGCGAAGTGTTTTGCGGGGGACGTGGGCAGCGTGGGCATCGCCTTCTGGATTGTGACGTTGCTGTTGCTGCTGATCGTGAAGACGAGTAACCTGATATGGCTGGGCTTCCTGATGGTGTATGGTGTGGATGCGGTGATGACCATCGGGCATCGTATCTGGCTAAAACAAAACATCATGGAGGCGCACCGGTTGCATTTCTATCAGATATTGGCCAATGAGCGGAAAGTGCCGCACAGGGTGGTATCGTTGATCTACTTCGCGGTGCAGCTGCTTTGCTCAACTTTGATCATCGTGTTTTATCCGGTTATTGGGTGGTGGGTATTTGTCGCGCTGCTTGTTGTTTTGATGGGATTGTACATGATTAAATTCCCCATGATGGATATTATAAGGAGAAGGTCTTATGTTGATTGAGGAAAAATTATTGGATAGCGTGACTTCAAGGGCGAAGACGAGCGACCGACTTCGTATGAATTATAATTTGCACGACAGCCTCGATGCGAAGGCGCAGCGGTTGCTGAACGCCTTGGAGCCGGGAACGGAGCTTCCAATCCATAGGCATCAGCATACGGCTGAAACGTATATTGTGCTGAGGGGCGCCATTAAGGTGCTTTTTTACAATGACGAGAGGATGCTCACCAACGAGTTTATGATTAACCCTCTGGAGGGGAGGTATGGTATTCATATCCCTGCCGGTCAATGGCATACGCTGGAGGTACTGGAAAGCGGGACCGTGATCTTCGAGGTGAAGGACGGGCCGTATGTGCCCCTGCAACCAGAAGATATCATCCTGTTATAGGAATGCTCATTCAAACTATGCGAGAATCGGAAACTTCTTTATAGAGTTGAAGTAGGACGCTATGATTACAGAACAGTGACCCACTTGAGGATTATTTCTTTCGTGTCATCTGCATCCAGACTGTTTCATTTTTAGAGTTCTTAAACGTGATATCGTCGGCTTTAAATGGATAGCTGACAATTGTTCCGGTAATTACTTCTTTATCATCATTAATAGATGTAAGGGTAATGGTGGTATATTTGAAGCTGTATGTGTATTTGGCGATGGTGTTGTCTGATCCACTTTTCTGAAGAGTGTATGTACACTCCTTATAGTCGAACTCAATTTTCATGGTATAACCAAATAACGAGTGACTCTCCCACAAGGTCCAATTTATAAAGGC
>ENA-UOOK01003938-UOOK01003938.1-fermentation-metagenome-genome-assembly--contig:-NODE-3938-length-16373-cov-24.960167_pt1 | contig 16373 bp, 12 predicted proteins | sample MGYA00245777_ERZ724023 | MGnify/ENA primary metagenome ERZ724023 (study PRJEB28704, sample SAMN03018312) | fermentation metagenome | biome: anthropogenic terrestrial biome; feature: soil...
GCAGTGCATAATCCTTTAAATCTAATTCATAAATAGACTTTCCGCAGTGGAATCAAGCTATACAAAAAATGCAATTACCTAAAAATAGTTTGATCTGCATACTTTTCAATAGTAATCATCAATGATTATTTTTGTTATACAAGGTAGAATAATAATATAAATGAGGATAAACGTCAGTAGAATGTAGGTTTTACTTAATTAACTGTTCAATAAACCCACTTACATAAATTGATTACTGTACTGTCTTAATATTCCTGTGAAAGATTATATAAGCAAAAAACTGCGTTTGTTTTTAAATATAAGAAGCTTAGTTAAAAAAAGATAAAATGACCCTAATACCAGTCTAAAACTGGCTTATTTGATTAATCTATCGTTGAAGTGGCCTAAATGGGCAAACTTTTTCTAACATAGAGTAGATTAAAATGGGGGTAATTCAGCATGAAAACAAAACGTAGTTTGGTTATCGGTTTAGTACTGTTATTATTGTTTAGTAATATTGCTAGTGCAAAGCCTAAAATTACTGTCTGGTTGACCTATGGAGGAACGATGGGCAAAGTTATCAGCGATTTAATTCATGATGACTTTACACCCAAAACCAGTATTGAAGTTGAATATGTACCGATAAAAGCGTCTCCTTTCGAATTAATGACTAAGTTGATTCTGGAAATATTAGGCGGTTCAGCACCAGATATCTGTTTTTTAGAAGGATATCAGGTTATTGAACTTGGTATGCGTGGAGTTTTAGAGACAATGAATCAGTTCAGCGATTATAAAGATATTGTTAACCGTTTTTATCCGGGTTTTAGTGGTCAGTTTATCTACAATAATAAAGTATATGCTATTCCTGGTGAATCAGGCTGGACACAAAGTTATGTTCGTATAGATATCTTTAAAGATTTAGGACTTGAACCTGCTGTGTTATGGGATGATTTAGAGAAAATTATTCCTAAACTTAAAGCTCGGAACATGGATTTTTATTATGAAAATTCCATGGGTTATCCCAGAGCTTATATGGCTTTTCTCTTTCAAAGAGGAGAAGATATTTTTACAAGGGATGGTTTAAAATCCAATTTAGATAGTCCTGAAGCAATCAAAGCATTTAAAACATATACATCGCTTTATACTAAGAACAAAATACCTGTTACAATGCCCGACATTCAATGCTTTGTTTCTGGAACTGTACCTTATATGGTTCATCTACACTATATTTACGGTCTAATTGATAATATAGCTCCACAAATTAAGGGGAAATGGGCTCCTGTGCATACCCCTGGAACTAAAAGATCCGATGGTAAAATCAGCAACGCTATTCCTACCTCATCTTTTGCTTATGTAATGCCTAAAATAGAAGGCCGTTCAAAAGAAAATAAAGAAGCAGCTTGGGAATTCTTAAAATGGTATACATCACCAGAAATAGTAAGGAAAATTCAAACAAGCTTTTTTGAAGGTCCAGATAAGTTTATATTAATGTTTGGAACAAAAGAAAGTTTTAATAGTGCTAAATTTTTACCGGAACATCGCAATATAATAAGCGAGATTTTAGAACAAGGTGTGAAAATGACATCTATACCGGGTGGATATTCTACCTATCGTTATATTGATTTTGCCTTTAACAAAGTAGTACTGCAAAATGAATATCCCGAAACGGCATTAAAAGAAGCAGCTAAAGATTCGACTTCGGAACTGGAAAGAAAACGCAAAGAATTTGCTCGTTTTCTAAAAAATATGTGAACAATTCTATTGTTAGTGTTAATCCTTCTAACTTAAACGATTATCAATTTAAACTACGTAAACTAAGAAGAATTAACTACTGGTAAAACGTTTTTCTTTGGAAGCGATAAATTTAACAAAACTTTATTGCAGAGCCTTCAAAGTAGAGTAAGTATCAAGTAGCCTCTTGCTTAACTTCAAAACGGAGACTATTTGACGCTTATTGAAATATAGTTTGAAGGGAAAAGAATCTCTTATAGTTTAGGTACTAAAAGCCATATAACAAATAGAGGAATTGTTCAGGCCAAGAATTTTCTGCGCTCTTTTATTATAAGAAAAAGGAGACCGTAAACGTGAAAAAGAAAGCCTTTATTGTTCTTTTATTGTGTTTAGGAGTCCTTTCGACAACAGTATCAAGTAATCTTATTTGGAAAAATGAATATGTTTGGCAACAAAAGCCAAATGGTTTTAGTACAAGAAAATTAGAATTTGGCAATCTTTCCACGGGAGACTTAAGTTGGGTTGACTATCAATTAGAGATGAATGTCAAATTTAACCAATTTACCCAATGGGGTAACCTTCGTGTTATGGTTAGGCAAAACGGTCTGTTTGATTGTTATTGCTTGAATATCGTTCAAGATGGCTTTTCGTTATGGCGTTATGATGGGGATGGAAATACAGGAGTTCAACTTGGCAGTTATAATGAAAAAGTAAATATAGGTGATAAGAACAAATTAGTTATTACCGTTAAAAGCAATCAAATTGAAGTTGTTTGGAATGGGAAAGTTATTTTTAAGGCTCAGGATAGAAAAAATAGGTACCCTTATGGTGGAGTTATGTTTCGTACGGAATTAGCTTTAACAGAGATTGAAAACATAAATATTAATCTGCTAAAAACCATTGATATTGAACAAGCTACCCATGAAATGTGGGAAAAAGCACAAGAATTCGCTCCAGTACCTGAAAATGCTAAACCATTGAAAACCGCTGAAGAACTTGGTTTTAACAATATGATGTTAATCTCTAATGGCCATTATGATGATAGTTCCGGGGAATGGTCCTTTTTCGATGCTTTACCTTATGTTGCTTATCTTGATCAAAGTTTTGATATAGTAGATTCCTTTTTCGATGCCTTTTTATTTTCTGGCGGTTATTCACCCACAGGTCGTAATTTTGGATCTTTAATTGGAGGTAAGAAAGAGAGTGCTACTAAGAAAGAAGATTGGGTTTGGTATATAGATAAGCTATTTGATCCTCAAATGCAATTAGCTGGGTTTGATAAAGCCAAAGCACGGGTTAATGAAAAATTAAATCGAGAAGAGAAAGCCAAAGTGGTAATTATGATTCCCAATCCCTTAACTGCACAGGATGATTTTGGCGAAATCAATGGCGAAAAAATCTCTTTTAGTTCTGAGGGACGAAACCCTGGAGATGCTCAAAAACATCGATTAAAGGCCATTGACTGGTATGTGAAAGAGATCGAAGAGCTTTGGTCCAAGGCAAGTTTTGAGAATCTGGAGCTGCTTGGTTTTTATTGGATGAGTGAGGATATTGGTAGTAATCAGGATAAAGAGCTGGTTTGCCTAACTGCTGATTATCTGCATGAAAAAAACTATAAGTTTTTTTGGATTCCTTATAACAAAGCACCAGGTTATAATAGCAGCTATAAATTCGATGCTGTTTTTCGCCAGGTCAACTACATGTTTAACGATCAGATTAATATTTCCAGATTTTGGTACACTTATATCGATGCACTCACCTATGGGTCCAATTTTGAAATTGAAGGAGAAGTTACCGTATTTAACGATTCTCTTGCTCGCGAAAGATATCTAGATTATTTGAAAGCCGGAGTCACTTTAGGCTATATTAACTCAGCCAAAGCTTATTATTTTGGTGCCAAAGCTTTAGCTAACTGCGCTTTAGATGGCTGTCAAGAGATCAGAGACCTTTATGACAAAACATATTTATTCGCTAAAGGTAAATTCGAACAGGGTTTGTGGGATTAATCCCGAAATCAATTAATTTGTGGAAACACCACCATTTTATATCCAGAATAAAAATTTTAATAAAAGCGTTTTGTCTAAAAAAGGTTATTTGCCAAGTAAATGCAATGCGATCGCCCTTACTGTAGCATTGGAACTTAACTTACGCATGATGAAACCGACGATCTACTGGAACGTTGTTTATGCATTATATCGCAGTCAGAAGGACCTTCCTGTAAACCCAATGTAAGATTCGTCTTCGTATGTTTCCGTTATTGCGACATTCTCCAGATTTAGAGATAACTTACAATCTGTTGTTGGATGATTGATTAATTTCGTTTCAAAGTACTGCTTAACTGTGTTATAATTTTTCATGGAGTCCCATCCTTGTTGATTATTTTAGTTTGTTTTGGACACTAACTATTGTAAATCAATATCGGATGTGACTCCATTTTTATTTTCCTAGGACCCACCTAAATATTATAGAACCGAAATTAACTGTAGGATAAGAATAACCCCCAAGAATAATTAAATAGATTGTGGCTCTTTCTTTTTTGTAAACTCTTAAAAAAGTGGTAATGTGAACCATTTTAGGACACTAGAAATGAACCAAATCTGACCGATAAACTGAGTCACTCTAATTGCAATTAACTTTTTTATTTTTATTACTATCTCTTACTAGTTTTACAAGAGCTTCTTTTCGTATAAAAGCTATCAGCATTAAGTGTAATTTGTTTAGGCGATGTATAATGTAATCAAAGTGAATTTTAAGATGAGAGTAGTCTCAGGAAAATTTTAAATGTTAGAGTTCTATTTTTGTACGTGGAGGGAGTAGTATATGCAATTTTTTATTAAGACCATTATTTCTGCTTTGTTAATCGCAACTATTGCGACAGTGAGTAAAAAGTTTACTTTGATAGGTTCGATTCTAGCTTCGTTACCTATAACTTCGATACTTGCTATGATCTGGCTTTATCAAGAAACTAAAAATGTTACTAAAATAATTGAATTATCGTACTCGATCTTTTGGATGGTAGTTCCTTCCCTAATTTTCTTTATTGTCTTGCCATTATTTCTCAAGAAAGAACTTAATTTTTACCTTTCCTTGTTTCTTGCTTCCGGAGTTATGGTTTTTAGTTACTTTCTCTATATCAAAGTGTTAAAACATATTGGTATAAATTTGTAAATTGGCTCTCAACAACTTGTTCTATTAGTAGTATAAGCATAGCTAGTGGTTACTTTAAGTAGCTGGTAAATCAGAGAGAGGTAGTTTAATGAGAAAAGCATGCGATGTATATGAAAAATGTCCCACTTACGAAACAGACAGTTTTGTCTTAAGGTTGGTGAGAATGGAAGATGCTGAAGATCTACTTGATTGCTACGGCGATAAATTAGCAGTGGAACGGATGAATGCAGATTTTTGCACGAGTAATTTTTATTTCACAACACTAGATGAAATGAGGGACTGCCTTCAGTTTTGGCTTAACGAATATCAAAACGGTGCTTATGTGCGGTTTGCTTTAATCTATAAACTGAGTAACAAAGTAGTTGGTACTGTGGAGATATTTGGAGGGAAATATGGTGTTTTAAGAATTGATCTCGCTTCTGAGTATGAACAGAATAGCTTTATTGAAGAAATTACTGCTCTTGCTGTTAGTGATTTCATTTATGATTTCCATATTGAAAAACTTGTCGTGAAGGCAGAACATACACCTGAGCGTTTAGATATATTTAAAAAGTATGCTTTTACGAAAGCAAAAACATTTCGCCCAAACCTAGGATATTATGAATACTCAAATAAAGGGATCGCCTATTGTGGGTTAGCATGCTGTTTGTGTAGTGAAAATTTAAATTGTAGTGGTTGCAAAAATAAGGGTTGTGGGGAACATGCTAATTGCAAAAACTTTAATTGTTGTCAGGAGAAAAAGATAAATGGTTGTTGGGAATGCTCAGATTTTCCCTGCACTGGTACTATGCTTGATAAAAAACGTCTTCGGGCATTTGCTGATTTTGTGCGTACCCAAGGTGAAAAAGAACTGGTTAGTCATCTTATGCGAAATAATGTCCGGGGTATTTCCTATCATTATCCAGGCCAGTTATTAGGTGATTATGATAAGGGGAAAACCGAAGAGGAAATTAAGAATATTATTATAAATGGATTTGTGGAGCGGGAAACGAAGAAATGAGATAGCTGCATTAGTATTGGAAGTTTTTGCTAGAAGCAGTCAAAAAAATTAATAATCGACAAAGGAATAAGTCTATATCAACTCAACTTATGTAGTAGGAGATAAGTTTAAATTGCTAGGAGGGAACCCCAAGTGGATATTGTCAAAATTTATAAAGAAAAAATGCCCTCGTTAAGACTTATTGGTAAACGATATACTGATGCAGATAGAGCTCCAAACGGAAGTTTTAGTAATAAGTGGGGAGAATGGTTTGCAAACGGTTGGTTCGATGAGATTGAGAAGTTAGGTGCCTTAAAAGAAAATGGCGATGCTTACTTTGGGGTTATGCGTTGTGCAAACAACGATTTTGAATACTGGATAGGTATGTTTTTTCCTCAAAACACACCTGCTCCAGAAGGGTTTTCTTTTGTTGATATTCAAGCTAGGGAGATGGCTACTTGTTGGCTTTACGGTAAAGAAGATACTGGAGAACTTTATGGATTTGATGCCCATAATCAATCTTTAGAAAAGATCCAAGAACAAGGTTGGCAAATAGATGATAATCCCTGGTATATCGAAAGGTATAATTGCCCCCGTTTTACCACACCAGACGAAAATGGCAAGGTAATCTTAGACTATTGTATATATCTAAAGGGATAAAATTCGGTTGTGTTGCTTTTTTACATGCCATCCTCACAATATGGTTAATTTATGCGAAATAGCAAGATATGGTGGAGACTATAAATTACGTGGTAGCAAGTCAAGTAATTAAAGAGGTTTCCCTTGTATAGATCATAGTATTGAATTTCATCTTTGCAAAACGCTTTAATTTTTTTACCTTTCTATTATGGGCCTAATTCTTACTGCATCTTTTTGATCACACATGTCAAATTTCTTATAAAGAAGTCGATTGCTATATGCAGTCGACTTCTTTATTGGTGTCATGCATGTTGATATTAAAAATAATATTTTGATGGCTAACTTGGTAGCAAGAGAAACAAGTACTGTTTTTGCGATTTATTCCGTCAAAATAATAATTTTAGTGAAGAAAGTTATTAAAATAAAGGTGGAATTTATATCTCGAGTAAGATATGTACAAGATGGGCGATTACATTAAAAGGGTTTTCCGTTGGGGAGGGTTTAACATGAAAAGAAAACGATATCATATCCTTTTGTTTCTAGTTCCACTTATGTTTCTAACGGGTTGTTTATTTACGGGTAGTAGTTTAGATGTAACGGTTGATATACCATTCCTTAACGATACTCCATTATCTGTGGTTCTAGTAGCGAGTAGAAGAGATGGTCAAAGAGTAGCTGCACCAATGAAAAAGAAAGATACTATCTACACTGGTAGATTATCGCGACTCGAACCAGGAGAATGGTCATTATCTGTTGACTTTGAATATAAGGAAATTGTTGTTGGCTCTGAAACCTTAGTTAGTAAGATTAATGTGGGTAAAGAAAGAAAGTCTCTCAAGTTTGCCTTAACTTCAAAATTAAATGAGGATCCTAACTTAATTGGACCTATCGAGGTACCTGCTATAAGCCAGGTAGGTGATAGAGTTATCCTTAAAGAATCCAGGCCGGGTTTAGCAAATAAGCTTAATTGGAGACTGGTTTATAAACCATATGGGAGTATGCCTCAGTTCACAGAGAGCGAGAATGAGGCTTCTTTGATATGCGATAAAGAAGGTCAATATATTGTCGAAGCTTATGTCAAAACAGCTACTACTTATTCAATTCAATATATCTTTATTAACAGTGTTAATTCCTTTGAGTACTTAAGCTATTCAGCTAAGAAAGCTGAATATAGCAATGGTATCATTTACCTTTTGACTAAAAATCAAGAGTTACTATCTATTAATTCAGAGGGAATAAAGTCTTTAGCAGTTGGTGAAAAAATTGATTCTTTTGTGATCGATGCAACAGGAAGCAGAGCAGCATTTGTTTGTAATAATTCCTTATTATTATGGGATCTGGTAAATGATAGAGAAATTCAAAGGTTTGGTTTGGATGATAGTGTTGTTACGGTTCATTTATTGTACGATGATTTTATTGTATTCCAAGTCAACGATCAACTAAGGTCTCTCTCTATAAAAGATGGTGAACTACAGAATCTATTCTATAAGGCTGACAGTGTAGCAATGCTTCCAGAGTCCCAGGTATTTGCATCTGTTGGCAAAGGGGTAGAATCGAGACTTTATATTTGGGATAAAATCCAGGGGGTTATGATATCTGGAGCATCCGATTATTCTTCGAACAGCGACTTTGATAATGTTTATATTTGGGGCCTTTCGCAAGGCCGTTTTATGGAAAGCTCGGGACGAGTTTTGTGGGTAGACTCTAATATTAAAAAACTTAGACCTGCGAATCAGAAAGTTATTCGAGATGATGAGCAGATACAATGCTTAGAACGAGATCAGGAAAAGGTAATATTTGCTAAAAAGTCACCGATGTTTTCAGAGTTAATTATTGCTAGCGAAGATAATTTACAGACTGAATATGAAATGGATTTGCCGACAATAAAAACTGAAGCTGGGATATGGGAAGGTGCGCTTCCTTTAGCATGTGGATATTTAAACGACAAGATAGTTGTTTTAGTATCAGTTCCTGATAAAGACGAAGTTGCTTTAGTCTACTATTCTCGTTAGGAAGGTGGCTAAGATAATGAAAAAAAAGATTGCTTATTTAGTGCTAATACTCTGCTTCCTTCTTTCTGGTTGTAAAAAAGAAACAGAAAGATATGTAGTCGATATAAAGATTGATCTTTCCCCCATAAGAAGAGATCTATATGATGGAGCTATTGTCCAGATTAAAGATAAAGCTAATGTCATAACTGTACCTCTAGAACTTAACCAAAGTTTGGGAAGTGTCAAAAATTTGCAGCTTCCTTCAGGGATATATACACTAACAGTTACCTTTTTTGCCGGTACCAATCAAATCTATCGCTGCCCTGTTAATGAAATGTTACCTATAAAACAAGGCTATATATTACCACCAGTTCTTTCGTTATTAATAGATGATGATGAACAAAAGTTATTCCCAGTTGTTATAGGGCCACTGCTTTCGTCAACAGGTGAAAAAGTAACTTTAGATGGTTCACTAAGTAGAGGTAATAGTGAACTCACGTATACATGGTCAGTCAATAAAAAGCCCAAAAACAGTGATTTACCTGAGATATTAGGCACTGGTAGTAGAATCGAATTGGAGTTAAATCAAATTGGTACCTATGAGTTTGTTTTAACTATTGAAGACGGTGTAAATAGAGAATTCATCATACATGAAGTTGATGTTGCTGATGGATGGCTAACGTTTGGCGAACCAATTATAGATATTGTTGCTATCGCAAATAATTCTTTAGCAATTCTACATGGGCTTCCTAGTAAATTAAGTATTTATAACAGTATCGGCATGCGGACAATCGATATAAACGATGATTGCTTTAAATTAGCGGCAACAAAAAAGAGCAACATAATTGCTGCGCTTTCAAATTCGAGCGTTTATATTTTTGACCTAGCTAATTTAGAAATTATCGATCAAACAAACGACTTCGCGATGCAAGGTACTATAGCTATTACCGATAAAAACCATGTTTTTATGGGAGTTAATGATGGATACGCCGGTTCTAAATTAACGTATTGGACTTTTGAGCAAGGATTTGTTGCTAACAATAATGCACTTGTGTCTTCTTACGATCAATTATTTAGTGTTGGAGAAAGATTATTTTCTGTTAATCCCAATGATATCCTCGAATATTTATTAGATGAAACAGGGTTACCAACGGGTAAGTGTAACATGACAATAGTTCAAAATGTTAGAGCTCTCAATGATGATTGGTTGGTTACAAGTCAAAGGACCCTTTATAAATTATTTCCTGATTCAAAAATCGGTGTGTTTTTTGATTTGGGTTTTGGAAATAGTTTTGTTATGGGAGCATTATCTGGAGATTATGGAGCTTTTGTGGTTGAGGACCATAATAACTATGACTTAGAGATTTATAACATTAAAACAGGAAAACTAACTAGAGCTTGGCTAGCACCAATGTTTGCACCAAGAAATAATAAAATTTGTAAAGTAGAATTTTTAGAAGATAACACTTTAAGCGTTTTATATGAACCAGGGCCATATGCTAAATTTAGTGAAGCGGTTATTGGTTTCTATGAATGTGAGGAAAGTACCTTGTAAGGGGTTGATGCAAAATGAGAAAGCTAAACTTGTTCATTTTACTGCTGGGTATCTGCCTAATATTGACAGGATGCTTAAAAAAACAGGCTTTTATTGATAAAGCTGCTATAACCATAGAACTAGTTTTTACAGATTCGGTCGAAAAAGATATATCAGATATATATTTGAACCTAATTTACTCAGGTCAAACGATCGAGTTACCCGTCAAAAGGCAAGGTAATAGAGCATCAATAACTTTATTGGATATTCCTATTGGCCTCTATAAAGTAGAGGTAACTGCTTGGCATAAGGAAAGTAGCTACAATCAAAAAGTGGGTATGTTTACTATCGATGGACACGAAAAAAATAGTAAAGTGAGTTTTGATGTCTATTCTTTTATCAACGAAGAATTCGCGTTTAAATTTCCTATTTTAGCTGGAGTCGGAGAGAATATTGCCGTTGAAGCAATTTCTAAAGAAAGTGTCTCAGGTTATACATGGGTTTTAGAAGAAAAACCTATTGGCAGCAATGTTGTTGTTAATTCGAACGGGTTACTTTGTAAATTTGTGCCTGATTTACCTGGTGATTATACTGTTAGAATCAAAAAAGAAAATAGTTCCTCTACCTATACACCAATAACAATAAATGTTTACGAGGAAGCACATCAATTGGGTTCAGATATCTTAATAGTAGAAAATATTGAAGGAACTTCAAAACTTGTTGCTGCCACATACAATAATAAGTTATTTATACAAGATGAAAATGGGATCTTGGCGGAGGCAAACTTTGATGGTTATCCTCTGTGTATCTCGACATTACCAGGGTCAATTTTTTTAGCCACATCAAGTAAATTATATCAATTTTCGCCTACTGGGCTTGCTGAAGAAAGGTCTTGGGATATTGTAGCTAATAGTATCTTGGCGCTAAATGGTAAACTTTTGGTTGCTAAGAATAATCAAACAGTTGTAGTTATAGACGAAAATAATGAGGAAAGTATCTTACTTGAAGGTCTAGTGTATTTTTGGTATAAATCGCCTGACCATAAACAAGCTTTTATCAAGTCTAGTAAAGGTTTGTATTACCTTTCTACCGATAATATGATTCTTAAACCATGCCAGCCGTTTATAGACGAAAGAGAAACTTATTGGTTTGACAATAATATAATTTGTTCTAATAATCAGCTTGGTAATATTGTAGTTGGTCCAGAAGATGTTAAAATAGATTATTCCTATTTTTGTAATCTTGATTTTATACCTGCTCGCAATTTGGCAAACGGTAATATGGTAGGTTGTAGCAGATATAATTTTGGTTTGGAGTTTGTTACAAAGCCTTTTGAAGGTGAAATGAAAACTATTGGCAGAATAAAATTTAATATCCAATCTGGGTGGTCTCAATTAAGTTCTGTCTGGTATGATGATTCTAGTAAACAGATTTATTGTATTTTGTGGCATCCAATAGTTACAGGTGAGGCTTACCTTGTAAGGTATTCTGTGAACTAACTCCCTGAAAAAACAACAAAATTTTTGTCCTGAAACCTATCCTCAAAAAGGTAGGTTTCAGTTTTTTTTAGGTGGCGAAAATTAACTTTATTATTTCAAGAAGATATCTTAGGTCCAGTTACTTGCTCTTCCTTATCTGGTAGATTGGTGTGAAAACATGAATTGGTTTTTCTGAAACATTATCAAACCTCAGGCGAATGGTATAAGGAAGAGAAAGCTTAGGAATCTATACAAGAAAGGGCTATTGGAGATTCCCTAATAGCCACTATTTTATGGGTTCAGATCACTTAAGGTAGATAAAAGCCTGGGCTCATATCTTTTTCTGATTCCTACCGTTCTGCTAACTTGTTAAGAGAGAAACTTTGTAAATTAAAAGGCATTGATTGGTGATTGGGATACTACTTAAAACAGGGGATTTGCCTACCTAATACTTTCAGCAGTCATGATCTACGTTATCGCAGACCTTCTTCTCTGGTTTATAGAAGAATACTTTAATGACATAGTCTACACATGAATCTACGCCAAAGAGGAATTGTCCGCACTCATCTGTGAAGGTAAATGTAACTGGAATTAGATCGCAGGCATCAGAACATTTCTTTTTAAACAGCTTAACGACGGCATTTTTCGCTGGAGTACCATCTGGGAATTTAACGACGCCATGAATAGCAGCTCTTTTTTCGGGAGCCAATACTAGACATAAATCTTGTTCTTCATTGTGCTCTAGTTTTACCTCGACTCTTTTTAACTTCCACCCCATAAATAGTTGCCTCCTTTTTATTAGACATCATCTTGGTCGATTACTATATCAAGTTCTAGAACATCGTCGCTAGATGCGTTTAAGGATTCGTTAATTTTAAGATCTGTGGTGCTGCCCCAAAAATTCTTCTGGACAATTGACCGGATTTCCATCTCCATCAATTCAGGGGTTAGATTTTCTTTGGGAACTCCTGACTTTTTAGTTTTTCGTTGTCTTGTAGGTAGACTGGGTTGGTTGACTATTTGATTTTTAGGTGTTTTTGCATCGTTTGTATCAGTCGTTACCCTTTCTTTATGACCTTGTAATCTCAATTGTTTAAATGCTTCATCGGGAGGTTCAATGATATATTCAATTGTTATGAGATTTTCATCTAAATAGCTTTCAATTTGTTTTAGGTATTGGCTACTGTCTTTCGAGCCAGTACAATAACCCACTACGGCCTGCGCAATTTCTTTAGGACATTCAAAGAATATTTTACCGGCTCTGATTGTCGGTGTATTTTCCATTACTTTACTTGATAATACGATGTCTGTATTTTGATTCTCTTCATAAATAAGGTTTATACTCAAGTCCTTACAAAGTTCCTTAAGAAAATCCCTCATAAGGTTGACCTCCGCGTTATGAATTTTAGAGATGAACCGAGCATGTGTTGCATTGATCAAAATAACCTAAGAAGAAGCTAGTGACCTGCATTTTTTTGTCCCAAAATATAATATGTTTTCTCTATATGTATGTGCATTAATAAGGGCTACCTAAGAATCATCCTTTTTATAAACTTACTAAAAATGCCTAAAGTAATATCATATGAATCATTCTCTACATCAGGTGTCTATAATTGGCAATAGTTGGGTTAAAATGCAGAGTAAGAAAGATGATTCTTAATATTATTTATGAAAAAGAGAAGGTGATCATGAATGTTTTTGGTAATAAGTAGGAGAGAAGTTGTAGTAATCTTCTCTGTTTGGAGTATTTAACTTTAGAAATCTAGAAAACGATTCATCACTAATTATAAAAAAACACGAAACCTCCCTTTCTTGGGTAAGTTTCGTGTTTTATAATAATGTTTTTTAGCTGGTAACAAAGCTGTATATTTTACCAGGTACATATATTTCTTTAATAATTTTCTTGTCTGCAAGGTATTGGGTAAAGCTTTTATCTGCTAAAATATTAGCTCTAATTTCATCTTGGGTTTCTAACTTAGATATAACAAGGGTACCTTTAATCTTACCATTAATTTGAATTGGAATTTCCATACTATCTTCTTTAGCTTTTTCGTTATCCCACTTTATCCAGTTTTGCTTATTAAGTACTCCACCTAAGTTGTTAATTACCCATATTTCTTCGGTAATATGTGGTGCAAAAGGGTTTAGTAGGATTAAGAAAACTTTGATTTCATCTTTAGTAATTTTATTTCTAGAATAAAATTTATTGACGAGTTCCATAAGTGTTGCTATTGCAGTGTTGAATTTCATCTGTTCAATATCTTCACTTACTTTACGCATAGATTGGTGAAGTATTGTTTCTAGTTCTACGGAAAAACCTATATCATTAGTTAACAAATCCTGCAGGTGCCATACACGGTCCAAAAAACGTCGGCAACCTTTAAGACCTTTCTCTGACCATGGTGTAGCTTGTTCAAAAGCGCCTATGAACATTTCATAGACTCGGAAGGTGTCTGCTCCAAATTTAGCAACCACATCATCAGGATTAACAACATTGCCACGAGATTTAGACATTTTTTCATTATTTTCACCTAGAATCATACCATGAGAAGTACGAATTTGATAAGGTTCAGAAGTGGGTACTAAACCACAATCATATAAAAATTTGTACCAAAAACGTGAATACAACAAATGGAGTGTTGTGTGTTCCATACCCCCATTATACCAATCCACTGGTAACCAATAGTCCAAGGTTTCTTTGTCAGCAAAAATTTTATTGTTATGTGGATCAATATAGCGAAGAAAGTACCAAGATGAACCAGCCCAGTTTGGCATGGTATCTGTTTCACGTTCAGCTCGGGCTCCACAGTTGGGACAAGTAGTCTCTACCCATTCTCTAATCATTGCTAAAGGAGAATCCCCTGTCTCGGATGGTTCATAATATTCCACTTCAGGTAGTAAAACTGGGAGGTTGTCTTCGGGAACAGGTACCCAACCACATTTACTACAGTGAACTAAAGGAATTGGCTCACCCCAGTAGTGCTGTCGACTAAAGATCCAATCTCGAAGCTTATAATTAACTTGTCTGGTTCCAATTGATTGTTCTTCTAGCCAGAGTATTATTTTTTCTCTTGCGTCTACCACATTAAAACCGTTTAAAAAACCTGAGTTAATTAATACTCCTTCAGAGATGTTTGTATAAGCTTCTTTATTGATATTTCCACCAGCGATTACTTCAGTTATCGGTAAGTTAAACTTTTTAGCGAACTCCCAATCTCTGATGTCATGTCCTGGAACTGCCATGATTGCTCCGGTTCCATAAGTCATGAGCACATAATCAGAGATCCAAATAGGAATCTCTTTTTTTGACGCAGGATTGATAGCTTTTATACCGTTAAGAAGTACCCCAGTTTTTTCTTTTGATAGTTCAGTTCGTTCAAAGTCAGACTTATGAGCAACATGATCCTGATAGATTTTAACTTCATTCCAATTTATTATCGAGTCTTTTAGTTCATTTATTAGAGGATGCTCGGGAGAAAGTACCATATATGTGACACCAAATAACGTATCAGGGCGAGTTGTAAAAACTTGAATACTTCTATTATGGTCAGCTAGTTTGAACTGGATTGTGACACCTTCTGATCTACCTATCCAGTTACGTTGTTGGATTTTAACTTTTTCAATGTAATTAACTTTATCCAAATCTTGGATAAGCCTTTCCGCATAGGCAGTAATTTTTAACATCCATTGACTTTTTACTTTACGGATAATTTGGCCTCCACATCGTTCGCAAACACCATTAACGACTTCTTCGTTAGCTAACCCAATTTTACAACTTGTGCACCAGTTAATAGGTATTTCGGCTTTATAAGCTAAACCATGTTTATACATTTGGAGAAAAATCCATTGAGTCCAACGATAGTATTCAGGATCAGTGGTATTGATCTCACGTGACCAGTCAAATGAAAATCCTAACCTTTTTAATTGTTGTCTATATCTATTTATATTTTGTTCTGTAACAGCTTTTGGGTGTACTTTATGCTTAATAGCGAAGTTTTCAGTTGGTAGACCAAATGCATCCCAACCAATGGCATATAATACGTTGAATCCTTCTAAACGCCGTTTACGTGCTATCACATCAAGAGCTGTGTAGCTTCTTGGGTGTCCAACATGGAGCCCCTCACCAGAAGGGTAAGGAAATTCAACCAATGTATAGTATTTAGTTCTATTCTTATCTCTAGAAGTGCAGAAAGTACCTTCTTTAGCCCATATTTCTTGCCATTTTTTCTCAGTTTGATAGGGGTTATAATCTTTTTGCTTCACCTCAAGCACCTCCTTACTCACTTGCAATATGTTAATGCCATTGTTCTTTTAGCTTGGATAAAATCCTTTTATCATAACATAAGAGTAACAATATTTTAACTTGCATCGGTAGTTAGGTAGTTGCTAATTAGGAGGAAAAACAAAATGCTTAGATAATCTATCAAATATATAGAACTAATTGACTTAAATAGCTTAGAAGTGGGATTGTGTTTATTTGGTTTATTAATGGGGAGGGTTGAGAGTGCCTTCTACTTATGCTCACTATTATTTTGGCATGCAGGTCTTAAAAAGCCTTGATCAGGAGATAAAAGACTTGATAATTAGGCATCAAGCATTGTTTGATATTGGTCTCCATGGACCAGATATTTTATTTTATTATAATCCACTGCAGGCAAATATTATAAACCAAAAGGGTCATGAGCTACATAGCAAAACTGCGAGTTACTTTTTAGAAAAAGCTAAAAAGATCATTTCTTACTGTCCTAAGAAGGAAGCAGCTAGTGTTTATATATTGGGTTTTATCTGTCATTTTATGTTAGATAGCGAATGTCATCCCTATATTAACGAAGTAACTAAAACTACAGGGATTTCGCATAGTGAAATCGAGACAG
>ENA-UOOK01003939-UOOK01003939.1-fermentation-metagenome-genome-assembly--contig:-NODE-3939-length-16373-cov-8.035850_pt1 | contig 16373 bp, 9 predicted proteins | sample MGYA00245777_ERZ724023 | MGnify/ENA primary metagenome ERZ724023 (study PRJEB28704, sample SAMN03018312) | fermentation metagenome | biome: anthropogenic terrestrial biome; feature: soil; material...
ACGTTGGTGGTAATGCTAAGAGACGATACAACAAGACAATGAAAAACGAATTAAATGGATATGTAATTTATTGTAAAGACTCTGATAAAGAAACACCTTTGGGTGTTGTTTCAGACTCTTATGATTGTCAAGCTATTTCAGACTATGTTCCAACTCGTATAAAAAAATTCGTTGTCGAAATAGAAGATAAAAGATTCTATAATCATAATGGTATTGACTTTAAAGGAGTATCGCGAGCAATTGTTGAAAATATAAAGGCAGGTCGTATTGTTCAAGGAGGCAGTACAATTAGCCAACAATTAGCTAGAAATATCATTCGTGACACAAGCAAGACGGTAACAAGAAAAATAATAGAAACCATTAAAGCTATTCAAATTGAAAATCAATACTCAAAAGATGAAATCTTAAATCAGTATTTCAATAATGTTTATTTTGGTAAAAACATTTGGGGATTAAGAGCAGCAGGTCTTTACTACTTCGGTAAAGAAATTGAAAAGCTAACCCAAACTGAACAGCTCTATTTACTTACAATTTTACGTGGACCAAACTACTACATAAAAAGACCAGAAGTTGCTCGTAAGAGATATAAGACCATAAATAGGATTTTATTGGACAGAAAAGTAATTTCAAAAAGCAGATTTCAAAAAAATGAGAAGTCCAAAATCATTGTTTCTAAAACCTCACTTACAAGTTTTAAAAAAGCTTCCATTCCGTTTATAGCAAATCGTATTGACGATAAAAAAAAGACTATAATATCCTCAATTGACATTAAAACTCAGGAATTCGCAAGAAAATTTGTTGCCGAATCAAAATATCCTGTATCAATAGTTGCACTGAGAAAAGATAAGATTATTGGATTTGCTAGCACTTACGGGACTGACTATCCATTTATATCAAAATCAAATGTTGGTTCAACTTTAAAACCATTTTTATATTGCCACCTAATAGAAAATGGAATTTCAGTATTTGAAAAATTTGATGCTTTAAGAAATAATTTGAATTGGGAAGTAAGGGAAGTAGGCTATTACAAATCACGATTAAATCTCCAAGAAGCTTTATTTTATTCAAACAATAATTCTTTCTTGAATGCTGCTGAAAAGGTGGGAATTGAGAATAGCTTAAAATTCTTGTCTGACATTTTTAATAAACCTGAAACAGATTTTTTTCCTTCAAGTATTTTAGGTGCTACAAAAAATGGTATTTCATTATACGAGTTAGCTTTAGCATATTCAAACTATTTTAACTTCGAGAATTTAACTGACACTAAAACCGAATGTCTATCAATCCTTAACAAGGTATTCTCCGAGAAATTAGGGCTTAGAATAGAAAATGCCTTTCTAAAAACGGGAACAACTAATGACAATAAAGAAAGATATGCCGTTTTAGGCAATGCGGACTTGGTTTATGCTATTCTACGAAATGAAAATGAGTTGAATGATGAATCGAAAGAAGGAAACTTTATGAAGCAAATATCAAGGAGCGTTTCTTCAATGTTTAAACCTAATTTGAACTTCGTATGGATATAAAGACAATTATTAAAGATGCAAATCCTGACATTGTAATATTCCTATTAACCACATTACTAGCGTTTATTTCTTGGCTTGTAAAAAGTTTAATTGAAAAGCCATTGACAGAATCAAAAAATACATTCACCAAATATTTTGACAAACGCATTGAAATTTTAACCGAAGTAAAAACAAGATTGAATTTCATTGCTTACTTTCCAGAAGGAGAAGATAATTTAGAATACAAAAATCAACTACAGTCAATTATACTTACAGACGGCAAAGCAGCTTATTTGAGCAAAGAAGTATATGACAATGTTCTTAGGATTTCCATTGACCCTAAAACGGATGAAAAGTTGCTTTTGGTAACAATAAAAAGTATAGATGAAGAACTTTATAAGAAAATTTCAAAGGTTCAAGATGAGATTAACTTTTATAGGCGCTTTTCAAACTTCAGTCCATTAAGGCGTTTTGTTGGAATTACGATTCTTTCTTTACAATATGTATTATCATTAATCATTGTCATTTCGCTTTTACTTTTAATGACAACGACATTTTTTAATGGTAATATTTATTTAAAAATTGGAGTATTACTGGTAGGAATCTTGGGATTGTATTTGATTGACAAATGGCTAAAGAAATGAGAAGCACAGCCACCAACAAATGGTATAGTGCATGCGGGTTTCAGTGGTTTACTAAAGTTTGTGGCTCGTAAAAAAGTCCAGTGTAGCTTGATAGGAAATCACTTCGTAATCCCGCACGACACCATACCATCAACGTTAGCGTTCATTGTAAAAAGACAAAACAGACGACAGAATGATAAAGGATTTTTTGCTGCATAAAGACAAAGAAAACGGAAACCATGCCCACATTCAGGCACATTTGGCTGCCCAACACACGGGCGACCGCTTCGCAGCCAAAAGAGCCTTCATTTTGCCTACGCACCTAAACCCACCCACCACCCTTGATAACTCGTTGACAAGAATAGAAATAATGCGTTAGCTAAAATTGAAAAAAATGATAACTAAACTAAATAACTTCACTCTTAAATCTTTTGTTGGCTACACAAATCCCAATGATTTACTTTTTCGTGCAAAAAACATTCTATTTGGTTACAATGGTAAAGGGAAAAGTGCTATTGCTATTGGCATAAAAGATGAATTTATAAAAGACCAAACCAAGAAGCCTGAGAATCTTAGAATCTTTGATAGAGATTACATTTCAAATTCATTATTACTTGAAAATTCGGATGGTAAAATTAAAGGCGTTGAGGCAAGTTTTGGTAAAGGTGGCGTTGATATAGAAAACAAGATTAAAGAACTTGAGAAGTTAATTATCAAAGAAGATGAAATTGGAAAACTTGACACAGGTATTGCCAAATTACGCAAAGAAATTAGAACTGAAATAGACAAAATTCACGATAGACGAAAAGGCGAAGCTAATATTCAAAGAAAGTCCAAAGATGAATCTGTTGAGCGAGTGATTGAACTTTACAAAAAGGATTTTCAGGATGCTAAAAAAATTGAAGCAGATGACGATAAATTAATAAAGATAAATGGCGACAATACTATCGAAAAACAAATTTCACAAAATGAGAATTTAAGACCATTAAACTTTTCAAATATTCCGACAACTTTAATTGAAGAAGTAAAAGTAATATTTAAAGATAAATTTGGAGATGATATTACTATCCCCGAATTTGAAGTTGTTCAATGGATTGAATCAGGATTGAAACTTCACAAAGAAGGCGATAACTGCAAGTTCTGTCATGGCAAGTTGGATTTTTCAGATGTTAAGTCGAAAATAGCCCAGTACAAAGAAAATAAAAGACATAAGGCAACTGAAAAACTTAAGAAATTCAGAGAACAGCTTCAAAGCCTTTTGGATAGTATCAGTTTTATTGAGAAAGAATCCAAAACTTATTCTACAAACATTGGCAATGAGGTTGAGCAACATTTTTCTGAAATAACTGAAAAGAAAAGCAATATTGACTCTCTTATAACTTCGTGTCAGTCGAAAATTGATAACATTGAATTTCAAGAAAATTTCGATTTTAAACTTTTAGCAAAAACCTTGAAAGAGATTGAAGAATCAATATCAACTATCTCTAAAACTAAAAATGAACAATTATCGGAGTTAAGAAAGAAACAAAACAATCTCACCACGTTAGTAAAAGGTGCAATTGGTTTAGAAATACTACAATCAGTCACTATAAAAGATAAGCTAAAGGAGGTTAAAGGAAAGGAAGTTGAATTAAAAGAAAAGCATGAGAGCAACAAGAAGAAGCAACAAGAAATTCAAGATTTAAAGCAACAAAAAAGTCTCACAAAAGATTTTGCTGATTTTGTTTCTCAAATTCTGAATGAGATAAATATATCGCTAAAAGTTACTCTCGATACAGATAACCGCAATTACATTATCAAAAGCACCAATGAAAACGCTACACTAACAATTAAAGATATTAGTGAAGGAGAAAAAAATCTTTTAGCATTGTTGTTTTTCTATTACGAACTTTTTGCTGACAACAAACAACAGCGAATAAAACCAGAAATTGAACTTATCATAGTAGATGACCCAATTTCAAGTATGGATGATTCAAATAAGTTTTACATTTTGGAACTTATGAAAAATCTTTTGGAACTTCCAAATCAACAAGTCTTTGTAATGACCCATTCTTGGGAGGACTTTTGCAACTTGTCTTATGGCAAAAAAGCTTGGGAAGATAAAACGGATAAAAATGGTATTGAAACCAAATCTAAATATGCAACTTTTGAAATTAGGAAAAGTAACGGTAAAAGTGAGATAGTTAAAGCAAAGAATATTGAAAAGCCATATAAATACTTATTCAAAGAAATATATAATTTTTCACAAAAGCATGATGGACAAGCAACAACCGAATGCGAAATTTATCATTACCCAAATGTTATAAGAAGAGTTTTCGAAGAATGGTATAGTTTTAAAATTGGGGAAGATTTGAATTTAACAAGTGCTCAACTTGGTCGTTTAGCAAATGATTTTAAAATTACAGATGATAAAACTAAAACTGAACTTGGCGTTTTATTGAAAGTCTGTAATATATTATCACATTCTATTAATGGCTCTAAAAACCCACAAGAAATTCACCAAGCTTCGAAATGTTTAATGAAATTGATTGAATCAACAGATTCCTTACACTATAACAAAATGAAACAATAATTAATTTGGAATTAATAATATCATATATAGCCCTCGCTTCGTAGTCAAGCACATTTGCAGGTCGCACCAGCCAACGCAAAGACCAAAACCTCCGTCCGTTAGCAGCAAGTTAAACCAACAAAATACTGAACAATGAGAATCGCACAAAAAAGAATTATTAATCCAGTCAACTTCTTGACAGATTTACAAGAAGGACAAAGTTTTTATGTTACAATTACTGACCCAGCAAGCTTTCAAAATCGCTTACAAAGAATTGATTTTACGAACATTTCTATTGGTAATCAACTGCTTCCTACGATTATTGGTCCAATAACTAGATTTAATGCAAATGGCGGAATTCTAAGACGTAGAGATTTACCAATGGAGACTGTTTATAGAGAATTAGATGTCAAAGATTGGCACGGAAATTATCACACCGTTTATGTTCCGTACAAAAGATACGTTCGTAACCCAATACCGGCACCAAGTATTGAATTGTTGGTAAGAGAAGGAATTAATAACAATCCAATTATAACTTCACCATTATTGACAAAGAGACCAAACTCAATGTCGATTATAAAACATATCATAAATTTGTTTTTAGAGATATTTGGAGAATGTGAAATTTTACATGAAAACTTGATTCCAACATTTAATGTTCCTATAACTCGACTTAATTGGAAAATACTTCCTCAGGGAAGATATCCTTGGAATGTCTTTAAGAATAACATACAACCAATAATTTCTAATTTAAGAGAAAATAGAAAGAGAATAATTAACCGAAGATTAGAAAAAATAACTTCCTTTAATCCAAATTTTGTTGCTGTCGGGACAGCAGGTTTTAAAGGTTATATGATTTTTGGATTTGAAAATAAAGATTTCTTCATTTTAGAAAGTATTTATACTGGAAATGCAACATACGTTCTTGGTGAAAATTGGGAAGAAATTTCAAAATTAAGTAAAGATGAAATTTTAAATCAGGATTTGCACCAAGAAAGAATAATACATTATCAAAATTGGGAAAGTGAAATTGATAGAATTCAAAATTAAAACCAGCTGCTAACACGGGCTTTGGCGTCAGGCGGGGGTAACGCGGTTTGCGAAGTTTCGTGCCCGCGCAGGCGTTCGTCTCGGTTTGACAGGACTTCGTCCCGCCAACCCGCCCGAACGCAAATCCCGAGAACGTTCTCTGCAAGCCAGACAAAAACAAGACTAACAACTATATAATTACTAAAGTGTCAGAAAAAGGAAGTGTATTTCAAAAAGGAGGTGGGGGAACTAATTTCGAACAATCCATTCAAACAGCTTTTCTCACAGGTTTAGTAATAGCTGGTAGTGCTCCATGCCTGCCAGCGAATGAAATAATTGAAGTTAGTTTTCAAAACACCAGCAGAGGATATGAAACAGATGACTTGTTAGTCATTGCAAAATCAGGATTAAGTGAACATAAATTGCTGATGCAAATCAAACATGATGTGTCATTTACTGAAAATGATGAAACATTTAAAGAGGTACTGCAGGCATTCTGGAAAGATTATAATAACGCCGCCATTTTTGATAAAACAAAAGATAAACTGATAATCGTAAAAGGTGGCTTGACGAAAGATGAGCGCAACCATTTTAAATCCATTTTTAATTGGGCTAATTCGCATGCAACAGAAGTAGATTTCATTAATGAAATAAATCGTATAAAAGCAAAAAAAGAACGCTTAGAAATTATCTGGAGTATTTTGAATGAGGCTAATGGAAATACAGCCTTAACAGACAAAGAGATTTGGGAGTTTGCAAAATGTATGGACGTTTTAGAATATGACTTGCTGCAAATAGGAAGTGTGGACCAGGCTTATTTTTTAAACCTGATTAGGCTTTCAAAGAGTAGTCTATCAGCACTGAATGATAAAGAAATATGGGATGGTTTATCAGTCATCGCGGCAACATTTAATAAAGATGGAGGAAATATTACTGCCGAAACAATCCGGCAAATGGATATTTATAAAAACTTTTCTGCAGAGAAACTGATCCCTCACTTTAAAGCAATAGAAAAATTAAAAAGCGATAGTAGTGCAATAGTTAACCCACTAAAAGATACTATTGGAGATGTCCATCTTAAAAGGTCAGTTATCACCAATAATATAGTTCAATCGATTGCAACATTTCCTATTACAATAGTCACCGGAAAACCTGGAGTTGGTAAGTCAGCACAAGTGAAGGATTTATTGCAGAATGAACTTGCGACATCAGGTGTATTCGTATTTAGAGCAGACCAATTTAACCAGCCACATATAGCAAATGTTTTTTCGAATCAGGGAATCGACATATCTATCCGAGATATATTTTCCTGTATTTCACTTATTCCGGACAAATTTTTATACCTGGATAGTTTTGAAAAATTACTGGAAGCAGATTCCGAATGTGCATTTAAACAACTTATGGGCATATTGGCTGAGTATCCTGATATTAAATTAATTGCTTCTTCAAGGAAGTATGCTATCGACCTGATTATTCAGAAGTTTGGGTTAAGCAAAGAAAAAATTGGTATTGTTGAAATTCCGCTATTAACGGATGAAGAATTAAAACTCGTTTCTGCAAAGTATCCCCAGCTAAATAATGTGCTGGGCAATGAAAAAATCAAACCATTGTTGCAAAGCCCTAAGTATTTAGACTTTGCCGTTAAAGCGTTACATAAAAGTGTCGATAATTATGCTGATATTGAACTTGCCGATTTTAAAAATAGGTTGTGGAATATACTTGTAGTTGATGAGGCAAACGAAAAAAATGGATTGCCAATCAAACGGGAAAACGCCTTCATGGAAATTGCAGTTAAGCGGGCTAAAGAAATGAAGCTATTTACCCAACCCGTTACGGCTGATGCAGAAGCAACTGCTTTGCTTGTAAAAGACGAGATATTAGCGCAGGAGCCTTTGAACAGAAGATACACACCCGCTCATGACATGCTAGAAGATTGGGCATTGGTGAAGCATATTTCATCATTTTATGAAGATGCAGCCAGTGTAGATGACTTTTTCAATAAATTGGGGAAAGAACCGGCAATAAGAAGGGCTTTCAGGCTTTGGATAGAAGAACTGTTAACAGATAATGGAGCAAAAGTAATAGGTCTTGTAAGAGATGTTTTAAGCAGTAAAATAATAGAACGCTATTGGGCGGATGAGATCCTTACTGCTATTTTCAGGTCTCAAGTCAGTGAAGCATTTTTTATTGGTTTTGAGAAAGACCTATTGGCAGAAAATGCGAAACTGCTGACAAGGTGCCTGCATATAATTAAAACATGCTGCAAGGAAAATAATAGCAAGGTCAATCTATTGTTGCCAATAGGATCTGGCTGGAGAGAAATGCTTATGTTCATTGAAAAACATATTGATCAGCTTGCGGTTAACAGGTTAAATATTATATCGTATTTGTCCGACTGGCACTTAAGGCTGATGTTTCAATTTAACGAGATGGATCAATATGAATTAACATCTGCTAAAAGCGTCGTATTACATTACATAGATGAAATTAAATCGGGTTTACAGATATGGCAAGAAAGGAATATAGAAGATAAAAGAAAAGACCTGATCGCTATTTTATTTGATTTAGCCCCTATAGCAAAAGATGAAATAAAACAACTGGTTGAGCAGTCATTTGCAAATGAGGAAAATGATTCCAGGACACATCGTTCACTAGATAAACCTGTGATAAAAAAATGTCTTTCAGGATTGGGTAACCATGAGTTGGTAAAAGAATTGCCTGAATTAATAGTAGAAAGTGCATGGAAGGAATGGAAGCTTCGTCCCATTCAACCACCGCCACCCGGTAGCATCATGGCAATGATTGGCGATGATAGCTTAAATAATGATAAATGTTGGGGCATTGAAGATAAGCATAAGTTTTTCCCGTCTGGTGTTTACAAAACGCCGTTGTATAACCTACTACAATATCATCCACTTAAAGGATTAGAGTTTCTTGTACAGTTTGTTAACTATTCGGTAGATTTTTATGTGCAGGCAAAATGCAAATATAAACATCAGCTAAAAGAACTTGAATTTGAATTGCCTGATGGGACAAAAAGAAAACTATGGGGCGCTGGAGAATTATGGGTGGCGTATCGCGGAATAAGTGTTACACATTATCTTTTGGAGTCACTATTGATGAGTTTTGAAAAATTCCTTTTAGGAATGGCTACTAGAAGAACAGAAACAAGCAGAGCCAACCTTAAGTTTGTTTTTGAGTACATCTATTATCATACGAATAATGTGGCTCCTCTCGGTGTGCTGGCGAGTGTAGTAATGGCATATCCTTCGGAAGTGGATGAATCAATGTTATGCTTATTAAAAGCAAGAGAGTTTTATGAATGGGATTTAAGCAGAGCACTACAGGAGCATTCTGCATTAGCCCCTGTGGACCAGGAAATCTCCTTTGCACAAAAAGAACGATGGGAATCTAACCAATTAGCTCATCGAAAGAAATTCATGCGGGGGCTTAGGGATTTCATTTTAGATTATCAGTTTAATATCAGGAAACTCAATAGAGAAATACACCAGGTATTTGATGAGCTGAAAAAAGATATTCAAGAGGAAGATATTGTTTGGAAAAAGACGATTACGGAAATAGACATCAGGAATCATAAAGTTGGTGAATATGATGAAAAATTAGGAGGTTTTCCTATAGCACCGGAATACGATAAGGATATTCAGGAATTTATAGATTCCGGCAAAGAAGAGTTTGAATCTGATAATAAAGCAATGAATTATTCAAGTCAACTGCAAAAAGCATTTGAAGGAAAGGAACCTATAAGTTATCTAGACTGGCAAGCTTGCCAGAAAAAATGCGAGAGAAATGAAAATCTTAATATTCTTTTTGATCGCCCGGTTACACTAGCTGTTGTAGGATTAAGAGGTATTTCTGAGCAATTGAGTAAAGAAGAAAAAATGTGGTGCATAAATACAATTTTAGAAACCGCAGCGGTTATTATCCAAGATACGACCAGCCGAAATTTCGGTTTGAATATGAACTACGTTCTCATGGAAAAGGAATTAGCGTTATCCTCTTTTCATCTGCCGCTTAATTTTTTGGAGTCAGAAGAAGACCAAAATGAAGTAGTACTGATTATGGTGCACATGCTTATTGCCCCATTTGCAGAACATGAAGTGGATAAAATAACTAAATATATTAGAGAGGTTTTTTCCAGCCATTATCCTAAAGAAACAAAAACGATATGGTTTTCAGTCGTACAATATGCTGCGTACCGCAAAGCAAATCCATATTTCTATGATGATCATGATAATAATAGGCTTCAATCGGCAAAAGAAAAAGAACATCAATACATTGAAGAACAAACTAGAAGCGGAAACGCAGTTTTGGATCTTTCAACTGTTACTCTTGATAGTCACTCTGGATATTTATTGACACGTGCATTATTGATGATTCCCTGTGATTCTGACGATGTACAGCTTAAAGAATTTATTCGGCATTTCGTTTTACTACTCGTAGAAGATCTGAAACTTGAAGAGGATTACTCATATAGACGTAGAAAAGAGGGTAAGGAAATAGGATTTCAGGAGGTTTTAGAAATCAAATTCTATTTAGCAGAATTACTGATAACTTCTGCCCCTGCATTTTCAAAACTAATTATAGACATCATCCTAGATGAATCTTACAAAAATATAGCAGATACTATCAAGTATAGACATCGGAATGATCTTTTTGAATTTTCAGTGGACATTTTAAAGTTTTCTATAGCCAAACTTGATGACATAATCGCCAATCATCCAGACGATAGTATTAAAAACAAAGCAATTGAACATTTTTGGGAAGTTTGGGAACATTTATTTGAAAAAATTAAGAACAGCAGAACTCTTTATTTTACCCGGCAACTATTTCTTGATACCGGATGGAAGGAACAAGCAATAGATTGGCAACCGCTACAAGGGAAAAAGGAAGTTTATCATCAAATGATTAATGATTTTGGTGCTTCTAATGTGCAGTCCGTTTTAAATGTTTTTTCTACAATTGGGGAAAAAACTTTCTTACCAGAAGGGCTTAGTTGGCTTGTAGAACTTCTTAAAAAAGAGCCATTACAATTAACCGCACTTATGTCAGTAGCTGCTGAGCGACTTGTAAAAAGACTGTTCTATAATCATATATCTGAAATAAAAAAGAATAAGAAACTGATTGACGATTTTGTTTGGCTTTTGAATAATATGGTTGAATTGGGTTCGTCTGAAGCATATTTGTTTAGGGAAAATGTAATAACCTACAAGACCGTCAGCGTATAATATGTTAGAGAGCAACGATGAATTTTGAAATAAAAGGCCATGCAGGTAACATTGCATTGGCAATATGGCGGGGCGACAAATATATTCTCAGCTGTTGTTCGCTACTCAGCTTCGGTTTCGGCAGACGAATAACGCCAAGCTGCAGAATAAACAATGAGCTTTTATATCTTTAATCTGCAGCGGCACCAGGCAGACGGAACACAGAATACCGCCACATCGCCAATGCTCCGTCCGTTAGGTGTCATACCAAAAAGAGCAACACTATGAAAAGGATAATTCTATTAACACAACTTGTTTTTGCTGTATTCTTCCACTGCAAAAGCCAAGTAAATGAAGTGAGATTTGAAAAAGACGGACATTTCTATATATATGCCACTGTAAACGACACAATTGAAGGTCGGTTTTTGTTTGATACAGGCGCAAGTGGTTTATATCTTGACAGTACGTTTATAAAACGACATAGTTTTATCATAAAAACAAAGTTGGATACTGCAAGAATGCGTGGAGCGGGTGCTACAGGTTACAAAAAGGTGCTACTTATAAAAGACACAACTAAAATACAAGTCGGAAATTATTTTCATAATTTTTCAGTTGCACCCATTCTGAAATTGACAGATATTAACGGAGAAAATATAGCAGGAATTATTGGTAACGAATTTATTAAAAATCAAATCCTATCTATTGATAATGAGCGTTCAGTATTAAGAATTGACACTTTTATAGATTCTAAAAAATATGATGAAATAATTCCATTTCAATACATTAATGGACGAATTTACCTTCCTGTTGAATTAAATATTCAGGCAAACCAAACGCATAAAGCTAATTTATTAGTGGATTTGGGTTGTGCCGACGCCGTTATATTAAACTCACCTTATTTTAACTCGTTAAAATCAAAAGGCGTTAAACCTCAAAAAATTGTTGATTACACCATATTATTTGGAGGTGCATTGGGAGGAAATTCTGATGGAGGAGATTTTAGGATTAAATCACTTATACTCGGGAATGGTAAAATTGACAATCCAATTATTAGTTTCTCAAAAGACACATTAGGTGCCTTCTCAAAAACAAATTATGACGGATTAATCGGAAATGAAATTTTAGACAGATATAATTACTCGATTGACTATCGCAATCAAAAAATGTATTTGACCAAAAACTCAAAATCAGAAAAATTTTTCAAATCGAGTTTGACGGGTTTTTATGCTATGAAAACAAATAATAGTGTAATAGTTATGTCAATATACTACCAATCAGGCGCTTATAAAAACGGGCTTAGATTAGGAGATACTATCGTTTCAATAAACAATAAAAATGTAAAAGATTTGTCTGAACAAGATTTTAATAATGAAATGAAAGAAGAAGGTAAACAAATAAAACTGACTATTATAAGAGATAACAAACCAAAAGAAATTTCGTTTTATTTGAAATATCTGTTATAAAAAAGTACGAACACCTAACATGGGTTTTGCGTCAGGCGGGGTGGACGTGCCAACATGGAGTTTTGTTACCCGTACCAGCGTTCGTCTCGGTTTGACAGAACTACGCCCGCCAACCCGCCCGAACGCAAAGCCCCGCGCGTTGGTGGCAAGCAAAGAAACGACAGCAAAAAGCAGATTATAAAAAACAAAGAATGATTCTAAACTACTTATTATGAAACATATATTTATTAAACCAATTTTGCTTTTAGCATTTTTATTTCATTTATGTAATTACGTAGAAGGTCAGAATAGAAATAATTCGGAAATTAACATTTTCGCAACTTATATTTCGACCCATGGTAAAGAACCTGTGGATTATATAATGGATAAATTTAAAAATCATTATGTAGTAGCCTTAGGCGAAGACCATTGGATTAAGGATCACCCATTATTCTTGTGCGATTTAATAAAGCGTATAAATGAAAGAAAAGATTCTCTTAATATTGACGTTTTGGCTATTGAGTTTGGAAACGTTGTCAATCAAAAGTTAGCAGACGAGTTCATTAACTCGACAACATACAGGGAAGACCTTGTAATAAAAATACTGCAAAGTTCTCCTGATTTATACGGTTGGCCTTATTTAGAAGTTATGCAAATATTTAAAACCGTTTGGGAGGAAAACCAAAAGAAAAGTGAAGAACAAAAAACAAGAATTCTAATTCTTGACCCACCTTATATGATTCAAGTAATGAATGGAGAAACATATAATTATACCTGTTCTCGTGATGAATCAATGCTAAATATTATCCGTAGTCAACTATTAAAGAAAAAGCGCATTCTATTTTATGCGGGATTACTGCACACAAGAAAAACTGTTTACGGTAGCTATTTATCGTCTGACAATATTTACTATAATCAAACTTCTGCGGGTTTTTTACTAAAATCTCTTTATCCACATTTAGTTTTTAGTATAAAACTTTGGGGTGGTTTAATGGGAAGCAATGGATACAATAAGACTTATGAGCCGATAAAATGGGAAAGACTGTATAATGGAACGATAGACGAAGCTTTCAAAATCAACCATAATAAGCCCGTCGGATTTGACATTGACAAATCACCTTTTTCTCAAATACCTGTAACAGAATTCTATAAAACTTCAAATGAAACATTAAACCGTAGCGACAACAGGCTTGTAGGCTCACCGTATAATAAAAGTATTCTGTTGAAAGACGATGCTGACGGGATAATATTCTTTAAACCTGTGGAAGAATTTACAGGTGCCACAATTTATCAGAATTTCTTTGACGATGATTTCATAAAACTGATAAATAAACGTACCGATGGAAAGGTTACAAATCGAGCAGACGCTGTGGAAAAATTAAAAGCACTACGCCCAATATTAGAGACAGATTAGATAAATTGTAAGAAAAAGAATAATTAAAGAAATGAAATGCCAGCCACCACCAACACGGGCTTTGCCGTCAGGCGGGCTTCAGTGCTTCGTATGAAAGTTTTATCTATATTTGAACATTGGTTCTTCGCATCAACGTTTGTGCTAAAAATCCCGCCCGCAAAGCTCCGAACCGTTAGCGGCAAGCGGACACAAACACAACTAATACAGAGAATAAATATGAAAACGAAAACAAAATTGAAGCTCACTTTCTTGTTGACAACATTTTTATTTGTTGGTTGTGAACAGAATAACAATAAAAAATCGGATAATAGTTTTATTGACAACTCTTACATTAAAGAATTAGTAGAAAGACAAATCGGAGAAAGTAATTATTACATATCTATTCCGAAAGACTATACATTAGAAGCAACTGATGGGCCAGACTTTTCTGTTTACTATTTTTATCCAATAGACACGACAATCATAGCAAACTTTTCTGGCGGTTTTTATTTTGGAAATCACCCAAGTCAATTTCCACCAGACAGCGGCAGTTGCAAAATAAACAATTCTAAAAGTAAAATGCTTGACGAAAATGCAGACTGGACAATTTATAATTGCAACGACGAATACGCAATCCAGACAATAATTGACAGTAAAAGTGGTGAAGGTTGGAATGAATTTATTCACGCTTTTGGCAGAGCAAGTTCAACGGTAGACCGAAACAAGCTATTGACTATTTTTACGACAATGAAAAAGAAATAATAAATGCCAGCTGCTAACACGGGTTTTGCGTCAGGTGGGCTGACGTGCAAACTGGAGCTTTGTGCTTCTACTAAACTTTAGTAAAAACTTTGTACTTCGAAACCCGCCCGACCGCAAAGCCCCCCAACCGTTGTGGGCAACTGAAGACGACACTACAAACATAAAATTTCATCATGAAAAAACTGATTTTAATACTTGCGATATTAATTAATTCAGGATTATTATTCGCTACTGAACAAGAACCTGATTTTTTATACTATAATGGGAAAGAGCTGACTTTATCGACAGGATGGGGATACCCCTCTCCCCTCGAGACCTATTATTCTCAAAACGACATTGAATATCCCTTTACAATGTTAAGTACTGCAAATTATCGTGGTCATATTGCTATATGGGATATTTCGGATGATAAATTATTTTTAAAAGAGATACAGGTTGAAAAGGCAAAATATAAACCTGAGAAATTTAAAGTAAAATCACAATCGGACTCTTTATCATATAAAGACAAGGTATTTGCTGATTGGTTTACTGGAGTAATAATTGGAGAAGAGCGTAATAAAAAAAACTATTGGAAAGTTGTGAAGTCTTATTATTTCTATGTCAAGCACGGCAAAGTAGTCGACATACAAGAACTGACAGAAAAAGATTTTAAACAAATTGAAAATATTTCAGAGAAAGATACTTCAAACCACGACTTAATGGCAAAATACTCAATGCTTTATCTGAATAATAATTATATCTCATACTACTTTCGGATACATGGAAATGATACAATAAAATTTGATACCAAAGGTGGATATTTAAGTGGTAATTCAGGTTTGAGTCCAGTCTTATTATATTTTTCTAACGACCATATGAAATGGCCTTATAACTGGGAAAACTTTGAAAAAAGTGGAGCACCTTTTTGCACATGGATTATAGAAAACGACAGTTTATTATTGACAAATATTGAATTACACACTGGTACAGGTTTTTATTCGATTGACAAATATTCTGTAGATTTAAAAGAGATATTTCCAAATAGAATAATTGATAAAAAGGTATTTGGTGACTGGATTTCAGAAATTTATGTTGTTCGTCATGGAAAAAATGAGGAAGATGAGAATTTGCCTGGCTATTTCGAGTTCAAACCATCAGAATTAACATATATGAGACTCAAAAATGGGATTGTATTAGAAAAATATACCGTTCCTGCTGATTTCGACTTTAAAAATTTACCAGCTAATACGGATGACGGATTAAAGAAAATATTAGATGAACTCAAATAAACAACTGCCCACAACACACAATACAAAACAGTTGGTTTTCAGCGGTTTGCGAGCATTTGTTCTCGCTTCAACTTTCTGCAACGGTGGATACGAACGCGCTCCGAAAACCCAACCGTTTCATATTGTCAACCGTTATGGGCAACCTTATTAGAACGCTGTACAACTATGAAAAATTATAGAATAATATATACACTTATTCCAAAATCATACTTGATTGGATTAATAATTGGGATACTTCTAAGATTGCCTGGTGGAGAGTATATAATTCTATCAAATATTATTTTGAATATTACTTCATTATTGATATTCTCAAAGATTGGTGTGATTATTCATGAGATTGGTCATTTACTATTTGCCAAAATGGTAAACGGGAAACCACGCAGATTAATATTAGGTAATGGGCATGAGGTCTCAAGATTTATATTGTTTAATATCAAAGTTGTAATTAATACACCTTTCCGAAGTGGATATGCCTTTTCTTCATTTGATGATCTGAAATTCATTAAATGGAGGTATTTATTTTATATTTCGGGTGGATTCTTATCTAATCTCATATTTGTTCTTATTATTTATAG
>ENA-UOOK01003942-UOOK01003942.1-fermentation-metagenome-genome-assembly--contig:-NODE-3942-length-16355-cov-49.662147_pt1 | contig 16355 bp, 7 predicted proteins | sample MGYA00245777_ERZ724023 | MGnify/ENA primary metagenome ERZ724023 (study PRJEB28704, sample SAMN03018312) | fermentation metagenome | biome: anthropogenic terrestrial biome; feature: soil; material...
TGTCACTATAAAGGGGAATTGCTTTGCAACTACTATAGAAAGAGCTTCGCGGAGCGGCAAACCTTTTTTTACTTGACAGTATGTCAATTCTTTTTACAGTTGCACTGTCAACAAACTGATTCAGGAGTAGAGATAATGCCTGAAAAGCTATATCAACAGATGCACGAATTTGTTTCCGAGCGCTTTAATTTGTCGCGCGTGCTGGAGCCGATCCAAGACAGTAGTCACAGTCACTTATTGGAGATCACCGGCAAATCAGGTTCCGGCAAATCCTATCTCATTACGCCCATAATATCCGCTTTGCAAGAGAAGTATGCCCAAATCGAGTATTTCAGCCCACATCCCTTGTATTTCAACCATTTTACCGAGTTGGTAAGGATCTTGACGGGCCTGGATGAAGCGGCACAAATGGAGCTGTTTAATGAGCATTTTGCCAAGTACCGCACGGGCAAGAAGTATGATTTCTTCTATTACTTTACGGAGCAATTGCTGAAGCGTGATTTATTGAAGCCCAGAGTGCTGATCGTGGACGATAGTGACGTCTTGGATGCATACAGTAGAGATTTCTTGCAGTATCTGGTGCAATACGCCGCTGATACGGGGATTCAGATCATTGCTCTGTCGCAGAAGCGTTTGTTTCCATTTTCAGTGGAAGAAAACCTGCCCACTTTGGGAGCAGAAGATCTGCAAAAGCTGCTTAGCAACATATTCCCGGACGCGGGTCTGAGCTACATCTCCGAAGGCGAGATCTTACACAAGATTTCCGGGGGTAATCTGATGATCCTGGAGCGCATCTTTTCGGAGATGAGAGAACACCAGCCCAAGGGTGGATTTGATCTGAGTCCGTATCTGGAAAAGACTTACGACCCACATGAGGTATACTATCAGAGTCTGGCCGATCTCAATAACAGCCAGATGGAGTTATTGACTGCCGCTTATGCCATGGACGGCATGGAATTGAGTGACATCACTGAAGCCTTGGGACGCAAAGGGATCAAGAACGATAGCAAGGCTTTGGTGGAACGCGGTTTGTTGGCCATAGTAGAAGATTCTTGCGTGGTTCAAAAAAAACGCGCTTTCGGTTTGTGGCTTGAAGAAAACCCGGGCTCATCAAACGCTTTGCTAAAGAAGATAAGCGTCTTTCTGAAAAAGCACGATGAGTTAACGCAGGTGATACTGCGTCTTGCCATCCATCAAGAGGCTTACAACGAGCAGTTATTCAATGAGATGCTGCAGCTATTTATGCTGATCTCAGACGGTGATAGCTGCATCAGTATCTACGACTATCTGCTCTCGATCAGCAAGAACGCAAAGGAAAAGCTGCAATACACGGCAAAGCTGGCTGCCTGTTATTCGGACCTGAGCCAAAAGGACAAGGCGATAGACTACTACAGGCAATGCCTTCACATCTGCACTGAAAACAACTTCCCCGCCGAGGAGATTGTATACAATCTTTCAAACACACTGTTTGCAGTGAATTCGAACAGTTTTGCACTGGAGATAATCAAGAAATACTCCCCTGCCACCATCGAGGCTTATTGGAAATCCAGAATTCTTTTGCTGAAAGGCGATATCCTGGCAGAAAGTGAAGATTTTAACGAGGCTTTTGAGACTCTGGACAATGTGTTGCAATCCATGATCAACATCGAAGATCAGCATCACCGCTATCTGATCCAGGCCGAAGCCAAAAAGATAAAGGGCAAGATCCACTATTACATCAATGAATGGGATCAAGCTGAAGAAGCTTTCAAAGAATCTGAAACCATGTATGGGCTGGCCGATGATCACACAGGACTGGCGGCGATCTATAACAATCTAGGTGTTTTGTATATGTTTCAGGGCGATTGGGAGCAAAGCGAGACCTACTTTCTGAAAAGTCTGGCCCTGGAAAAAGACTACTTCAACCTCAATGGAATCTCGGTATGTTTCAACAATCTGGGTGGTTTGATGGACGATAAAGGCGATGCCGCCCGTTCATTGTACTACTTGGAGGAAGCTCTCAAGATTCAGCGCTTGCTTTCGGAACCCTACAATATCACGAATATATACAATAACATCGGCGTTACAATGATGGATCACGGGGATTTTGAGCGGGCTGAAGACGCTCTGCGGAAATCCCTGGAAACTGCCGTTGAATTCAATTTCTTCCGCAATACCGTAGCGTCCCTGAACAACTTGGGCGCCCTCAGCTTCAAAAAGGGAGATTGGAAAGGATCCATCAGCTATTATGAAAAAGCCATCAAGCTTAGCGAGGAAAACAGCTTTAGTGAAGGACTCTTGCGCTCGTTTAACAACCTGGGAGAAGTGTATGAGAAAAGCAATGAGCTGAATCTGGCTTACGATCTCTATTTCAAGGGATTGGAGCTGTTGCCCGGAGTGAGCGATGAATACATCAAGGCAGAGCTTTACGGCAATCTGGGTTCTGTGCTCACAAAATTGCACAAATTTAAAGACGCGTATCGTTACCTGATGGAGAGTTTCGATTTCTTCAAGGCTCTGGGCGCTAGGGACAAGATCATAGAAGGCTGTCAAAACCAGGCCTATTACTTCATTATGACTCACAACGCTGAGAGCGCAGATTATTTCCTGAATGAAGCCTTCCGCCTGGCTACTGAACAGCAGAACGAATTTGAGATGGGCTGGACCCACTACCTGCGCGCACTGCTGGAGCGTAAGAACCCACAGAGTGCCAGAACGCATCTGGATGAGGCAATCAAGTTCTTTGTGGCCACAAACAGTTACTACGAGCTGTCTCTGGCAAATTACGAGCTGGCTGGAGTGCTGTTGGACCTGGAAGAATGGGAACAGGCCTTGCAGATTTTGAAGAACAACAAGAAAGTGATTCAGCAATATGGCTCCATCAAGCTTTTGGAACAGAACGATATACTGATGCAGCGGATATCCCGGGAATATTCCTCGCAAATGCAGGAAGTACAATTTGAAGAAAACCTGCTCAATCAATTCTATGAAATCACCCAGAAGCTGAATACAATAACAGATCTGGATCTGATTATCGATCAATCCCTGACAAGCCTGATCGATATCTCAGAGGCAGACGGCGGCATTCTGTGCTTGCAAAACAGTGCCAATCTGCCTGATGCTTGGGAATATAAGATTTTCAGAAATTTCTCTGCCGAAGACAAGGATTTTGACGTCTTTATGAATCTGTGCGCGAAGGTTCACCGCGAAAACAAGGTGGAGAATTTTAAACAACCACATTTTGCCTCTGCCTACAACAACATATTGCTGTTACCTCTATCCATCAGAAAAAACAACTTGGGCGTGGTGCTGCTCTTTTGTAAAAGCGGATCGCACTATTTCAGTGAGCGCATCATAAACCTGTTGAACGCGCTTTCGAACCAGATAATCGTAATCATTGAAAACATCCGCAGCGCAAACTTGGAAAAAACCCATGCCATCATCCGAGAACAGCTTCACGAAGGCAATCTCTATGCAAATATAATAGGTAAAAGCCCGGAGATGATGAAGATCTTTGAGATCATCGAAAAGGTGAAAGATACGCCTACAACGGTGCTTTTGGAGGGTGATAGCGGAACAGGTAAGGAATTGATTGCCAGAGCCTTGCACTACAGCAGCAATCGTGCCGGCAAGGCATTTGTGGCCCAATATTGTGGCGCTCTGCCCGAGACTCTTTTGGAAAGCGAGCTGTTCGGCCATGTGAAAGGCAGCTTCACCGGTGCAGCCTACGATAAGAAAGGCCTCTTTGAGATCGCTGATGGAGGTACCTTCTTCCTAGACGAGATAGCAGACATAAGCCAGTCAACTCAAGCCAAGCTTTTGCGCTTTTTGCAGGAAGGTGAGGTGAAACGGGTCGGCGCTACCAAGACCGAGAAAGTGAATGTGCGGGTATTGTGTGCCACCAATGTCCCGCTATTGGAAAAAGTGAATAATGGCGATTTTCGTTTGGATCTATACTATCGTCTGAACGTGATCCGCATACAAGTACCACCGCTCAAAAACAGGCCGGGAGACGTTCCACTTTTGGCTATTCACTTTTTGGATAAATACAACAAACGCATTGGAAAGAATGTATCGGGCTTCACCGAAGAAGCTATGAAAATCCTTGAGAACTACGATTTTCCGGGGAATGTGCGGCAATTGGAAAATGAAATTGAGCGTGCTGTAACTCTGGTGGAAGATAATACCTTCATCCATGCCTCGGATTTCTCGGAAGAAGTGCATCGACACTATGAGCACAGCCAGACCATCGACCTTCTGAGCACGAAGCAAAACTTGAAGGAAGCAGTCGAAGAGCTGGAACGGAAAATGATCTCTGCGTGCATGGATAAATACGATTGGAACCAAACTCAAGCTGCTCGGGAACTGGGGCTTTCACGTCAGGGACTCATCAAAAAGCTGCAACGCTATAATCTATTTAGGGATGAGGGATGAAGTTTTCTGACTCGTTGAATTTTACTGCACTGGACATAGAGACTACCGGGCTGTCCGAACGCAAAGACGAAATCATTCAGATAGCCGCGGTCCGCTTTCGCAGGGGCAAGGTGGTGGAAGTCTTTGATAGCTTTGTGAAGCCTACGATTGCTCTGCCCAAATTTATCATGTTCCTCACTCATATCCAGCCGGAAGACGTGAAAGACGCACCGGACGTAGCTGAGGTATTGGCAAAACTAAAGAAATTTTTAGGCTCAGACACCCTGGTGGGGCACAATGTGTCCTTCGATCTGGGCTTCATCAACTACAACTACGGAAAAATCGGAGATTTTCCCCTGGAAAATACTGCTTGGGATACAGTGGAATTAAGCAGAACCTATCTCCCTTTTGGCGCAAATCACAAGCTGGGCACGATGGTAAAACAGTTTGGCATCACTTTGGAAAACGCGCACAGGGCAGATGCAGATGCCAAAGCTACCGGAGAATTGCTGATGGCTTTGGGAGATTTTGCCTGCGAGAATTTCAGCATGATCGTGAACGCGAGACTGCATTCCTTTGCCAAAATGGCACAGATCCAAAGCACGGGTTTCTTTGAGGAGATAGTTCGCTTCCAGCGACAATCGGCAATCTCAACTCCTCCTTCGTCCACAAAGAAGAGTCCCTATTATAATGTGATCGACAACAGTTTGCCGGCTGCAGCAAATCCTCAGATCGATGCGGTGTTTTCCGAGGACGGCATCTTTGCCCACAAATTCCCCAATTTCGAATTTCGCCGGGGTCAGGTACAGATGGCTCAAGCGGTATCAGATGCATTTAACAACGAGGATCATCTGGTGGTGGAAGCCGGAACGGGAGTGGGAAAATCCTTCGCCTATCTGGTTCCCGCGCTGGAATTTGCCCATCGCAGTAAAGCCAAGGTGGTGGTATCTACAAATACCAAGAACCTGCAAGAACAGCTTTTTTACAAGGATCTGCCGCAATTGGCAAAAATTCTACCAGTGCCATTCAAAGCCGTACTCATCAAAGGACGGGAGAATTATATTTGCGAACGGCGCTGGGAAGAGCTGATCAATCAAAGCAGCAGAGAGCTAAGCTCTTGGGACGCTCAGGCTCTTTTGTATCTTTATATCTGGAAGTTGCAGACTGTTACCGGAGATATCTCGGAAAATTCCTCCTTTGACCGGGGACGTTTCAACGTCACCTGGCGCAAGATCTGCTCGGACAGATACTTGTGCGGCAATAGAAGATGCCAGCACTATCGTAATTGTCACATTATGATATTGCGACGGGAGATCGAGAATGCATCCGTGGTGGTGGCAAATCACGCGCTGCTACTGGCAGATATGCGGATGGAAAACAGTAGTCTGGGTGAATATCGCTATTTGGTGATCGACGAAGCGCACAATCTGATGTCTTCTGCCTCCAAACATCTCGGTTCATCAATGTCTTACGCGGATGTTATCATCCTGCTAAATCAAATCGCCGGAACGTCACGACGTCATAGCGGCAGTTTTCTGGGGGGTCTGGAAAAGGCACTGATCAAGAGTCCCCTGCCCGATGCCAAAAAAGACCAGTGTATATCAGTGGCAAAGCATTTGGAAGATGTAATCGAAGAAGCTCGCAAACCTTCTATGGATATCTTTAATCTGGCTTCAACAATGTGCACTGCGGCAGATTCTTACAACAAACTGCGCATCAAAAACAAAGCTGAAGCCAAAGACTTGTTTGGGCTTCTCAGCAAGTTCGTCTTGCTGTTCAAAGAGATATTGAAAGCTGCTAAGGCCCTGGAAAATGTAATCAATGCGCTTGAAAGTAAGCAGGTAGCTTCTTACGATCAACTTATGGAGTCCATCACGGCCTTTGTGATGCGGCTATCGGAGATGGAAGAGGTCTTGCTGTATTTCTCCGAACCGGACCTGGACAATTTTGCCCTATGGATAGAGAACAATCCGCGTCCGGATCGTAATGTGCCTGCCGCGATCCTGAATTACGCTCCCATCGAGGTAAACACATTCTTGAAACGCTTGCTCTATACTCAAGTGCCTTCCATCGTGTTTACTTCCGCCACTCTGGCCCTGAGGGGATCATTCCGATATTTCCTCAATCAATCCGGTTTGACCCTTTTGGAAGATAAAAATGTGATAGAGCGGATTGTGGATTCTCCTTTTGATTATGACAAGCAGTCAAAATTGCTGATCTCCAGCTTTTTGCCGGAGCCCAAAGACAAGTTTTTTCAGCCTCAGGCGATGTCTTGCTTGAAGCAGATCTTTCAGACGGTGGATGTGGGGACGATGGCGCTTTTCACCGCGTATCGGGATCTGGATATGGCCTATAACGAGGTCGCGGATCATATGTACTACAGCCAAAGACCGCTTTTCGCACAGGGAAAAGTGGCTAGCCGCAGCAGCATACTGGAAGAGTTTAAAAAGGCACAAAATGCAGTACTGCTGGGTACTTCCTCTTTTTGGGAAGGTGTGGACGTTCAGGGAGAATCGCTATCACTTTTGATTTTGTACAAGATCCCCTTCCAAGTGCCGTCTGAGCCTTTGGTGGAGGCTTATATCGACAAGCTGGAGCGCGAAGACAAAGACTCCTTCATGCATTATATGTTGCCAAACGCTCTACTCAAAATCCGCCAGGGCTTTGGTCGGTTGATTCGCTCAAAGAATGATCGAGGCATAGTATTGATCCTGGACAGCAGAGTCAGCCGCAAGCGCTACGGCACATATTTCAAGGAAATCCTGCCCGGTAAACACCTGGAACTCAAAGATGAACTACAGCTTATGGACGAAATAACGAGGTTCTTTAGCAAGATATGAAACAGATAATAGATAGGTTTTTGCGGCTATCCGAACAGGGAAAACTGCTGTTTGACGAACCGCTGGCACCATATAGCAGTTTTAAGATCGGTGGACCGGCAGATGTGCTGGCAAAACCGGATACTCAAAAGGACCTGATCGACCTGCTGATATATGCCATCAAACGCGAGATACCCTGGTTCATATTGGGCAAAGGCAGCAATCTCTTAATAGGGGATAAGGGCATTCGGGGTTTAGTGATCAGTATGGAAGGCTTCAACAAGATCACGCGCGACGAGAACTATGTATCCGCCTTCGCGGGACAAAGCCTGAAGGAGCTTTGCCGCTTCTGTATGGAAGAAGGGCTTTCCGGACTGGAATTTGCCTGTGGAATACCTGGATCTGTGGGCGGCGCAGTGTTCATGAATGCCGGTGCCTACGAAGGCGAGATCAAAGATGTGCTGTATTGCAGCAAATGCCTTACGCCTACTCTGAAAAGCCTTCAAAGTACAAATCCCATTTTGCATCTGAAAAAAGAAGCTCATATGTTCAGTTATCGTCACAGTGCCCTGCAAGACAGGGGTTTGATCCACCTCAGTTCAGTGTTTAAATTGAGTCCCGCTCCCCGTGTAGATATACTGAAACGTATGGAAGAGCTGGATCAAATGCGCAACGATAAACAACCAATGGATATGCCCAGTGCCGGCTCAGTTTTCAAGCGACCTCCAGGTCATTTCACCGGAAAACTGGTGGACGATTGCGGATTGCGCGGCTTCAGAATTGGTGGTGCATCGATTTCCAACAAGCATTGTGGCTTCATCGTAAACCTGGGAGGGGCCACTGCCAAAGATGTGAAAGACTTGATCGAACACGTGCAGAGCACTGTTTATGAACGTTTTAAAGTACATCTGGAAACCGAGATCCGTCAGGTTGGCGAGATGTGAAAAAGTCTTTGCTCCCACTGGGATTTCTGCTGATACTGCTAGCAATCTGGCATATTATCAGCTCCAAAGCAGTTATCGCATTTTGGATCATTCCAAATCCCAAAGCGGTAATGGAGGTTTTCACCCAAAGCCATGAACTGATCTGGCATCATCTGAAACCCACACTTACTGCGGCAATATCCGGCTTGCTTATCAGCATTGTGATAGGCTCGCTTACTGCAATTCTGATGGATGTCTCAAAGCTGTTTAAACAGATTATCTATCCATATCTGGTCGTATCTCAGACAGTGCCGATCATCGCGGTGGCACCACTTATCATCATCTGGTTCGGTTATGGCATTTCCGCCAAGGTATTCACTGTGGTATTAGTCTGTTTTTTCCCCATTGCCCTAGGTATGTTTGAGGGATTTCAACAGGTTACAGTGGATCAATTGCGCTTGATGAAAGCCCTGGGAGCGTCGAGATACAAGTGCTTTCGCTATCTCAAGCTTCCGGCGGGATTACCGGGCTTTTTTACAGGACTGAAGCTGGCTGCCACCTACAGTGTGATGGGCGCAGTGATCGGTGAATGGCTGGGGGGCAAAGCTGGATTGGGCATATACATGACCAGGGCTACAAAGTCCTTTCACACGGCTCATGTATTTGCGGTGATCATCGTAATCATCTTGCTATCAATGACTTTGTTTGGCATTGTGGCCTTGCTGGATCGCTTCTTTTTGCGCTGGCGCTATCAGCACATGGATGAATATGTAGAGCCCAAAAGAACTCAAGCATGATGTGTCTTTGCTATTTTTGATGGAATATTCTCAAGGCCCTACCTTTGTCTTTCAGCCATGCTCTGTGCTCCTTGTACTGCGCATCCAGTTTCTGTAATAGCGCGTAGAAATCCTTAGAATGATTCATGTGCCGCAGGTGGCACAGTTCATGTAGGATGATGTAATCCTGAATGGCTTTGGGTGCCATAATCAAGTAATTGCTTAGAGTTACATTCCCCTTCACAGAGCATGATCCCCATTTTGAGCTAACCCAGCGCAGATTTATGCGGTTAACCCTGAAGTTATGCTGCATAGCCAGATACCGGCATCTTACGCGTAAGTATTCGGCTTTGTGGGAAAAGAAACACTTCAGCAAGGATTCCACCTCATTTTGAAGATCCTTTGCTATATACAGAGTGTTCTCATCCGGATTAAAGTGAAACGCAATGCTGTCCATAGTCTTGTAGCGGAGGATAATCTCAGCGCCCATTAGAAAGAGTTTTATGCCATCCGCAAAGCCACGAACAGGAGAATCCAGATAGTAGCTTTCAAAGAGTTTATGGACTTTATCCCAGTTGCGAGATATATCTTCCCTGATGTAATCCATGGATGTACCGTGTGGCGCTTTTACGGCAAGTGTATTGTGATCCTTCACGGAGTAGCAGAGGGAACCACGCCTGCTTGTATATTTCAGCTCTAGCTTTAGTTCTTCAATGTTCATATGCTTGCAACAGAGGTAACAATCTGGCAACGATATCGGCTCGAACTTTGCGAAAGCCCTGCATGGCTTCTTCAAAATCCAGTGCGCCGTATCTTACCGGATCTTCGAAGCTCATGTGAACGCGGGGGATCGGTTTATGGAATACAGGGCAGTTTTCTTTGGCGCTGTCGCACACTGTAACCACCAGATCCAGATCCTCAGAATCCCAAAACTCCGAGATGGACTTGCTGCGCAGACCTTGCACCTCTGTGCCCAATTCCTGCAATGCTTTGATGGCATAAGGATGCACGTGTGAGGGATGAGTCCCCGCCGAAAAGGCCTGCCATTGCTTCTTCAAAAAATGGTTTATAATAGCTTCTGCCATTATGCTGCGGCAGGAATTTCCCGTACAGATTATCAGTACTTTCTTCATAGATTCCAAGCTCATCTGCTGCAATAAACAGTCAAGTACTATGTGTTATACGCTTTTTTATTTGATTAGGCATTGCCCGGGCAATCTACTGAAGTCCCATACAATAATGAGTGAAGGAATGGGTCATTCACTTAAACCGCGATATTAGAGGATCCGGGCAAAAAAAAGCCCGGGCTGCAAAATCCCGGGCTATAATGAGTGATGGATGTTTATTTAACTCTGATGATACGCTTGATGCTGTGCTGATTGTCTTTTGTAGCGCGGACAAAGTAGATGCCGTTTGCCACAGCTCTGCCATGGTTGTCTTTGGCATCCCAGATCACGGAGCCGACGCCGTTGCTGTTGATTGTCCGGATCAGTTGACCCCTGGCGTTGTAGACATCGTATCTATCTGCCACTCCCGTCTTGCCGGAAGCTTCCAGCGTGATGCTGCTGTTAAAAGGCTGAGGATATGCTTTGATTTGCATTAGGTTTGAGCTTGGAGTAGTGGGATCATCCACAGAGGTATAGGTTTCCCAATAAAACTCTTTTTTACTGGACTCATTCCAGTCATCCATATTGAATTCGAATTGCATCAATAGGGTCAGGTTTCCCATATCATCGTAATCATAGCTTTCTTTCCAGTCTTCCTGCCAGCTGTCTCCCGTCCAATAGAAATCGATTTTTTCGATGCGCTGCATGCTACTGTTATAGAGATGCTCAGTCTTTGAATCCAGGATATATTCAGAGCCATTATAACTATAATCTGTTTCCACATCCAGCAATGCGGGAATGGGACTATCCTGAAAATACGTCATTGCCAAAGGGTAAAACTCGGTCAGGTAATTCACAAAAACTGCCCCGGTGCTATTGTCTTGGGGTAGATACTCGGTTACATACTTGCCATCATTCTGCCATGAGAGAGAATCCTGAGAGATCTGATAATATTCAGTTGTCATTCTACCTTGGGAATCAAAATCAAATATGCTGCGTTGATACATTTCATTTTTAGTTTCGCTGATTTCCCATTGGTATAGGGAGAATTCTGTCCCCTCTCCATATACTATATGCAACCTATGCATCGGATCCCAAGCCTGTCTGTTATTATAATCCAAACTATAAGCATATGTGTAGGCATGGACGAGGCGATTCTGCGAGTCGTAGGCAAAGGTCATTTTTGTGCTGAGAATTTCCATCCCGTATATAGAAATAGACGTGACAGACTCAATCAACTGACCATGATCGTTATAGCTGAGACGGGAGAGAAAGGGGTTTTCTGACCATTCTGAGTTATAGTAGTAATTGAAATACAATGAATCCGGTTGAGCACTGGTATCACCCCCATAGTACATGGTATACTTGGTGGCCGGAATCCATTCTGAAAAGCTTTCTTGATATTCAATGGACTCATGAAGTCGATAACCGGTACCACGTTGACCGGCTGATGGCCCGCTGTTCCTGAGGAAATCGCGGATTGATACAGCATTTAACAGAAGAGGTAAAACTAACAAAACAAAGACACAATACTTTTTCATTTCTATCCTCCAACAAAAAAGATAAGTATATAAAAAACGATTTCGCTTTCTGTGTCAACAAATTTTTAGTCGTATCTGTATATCCGATAAAAGCTCTGTATTTGAAAAGACGTCAAAGCATTTGACTAATGGAGCTTAAATGTGTGTTGAAAATAATCCACATAATAAAAAAGCCCCGTTTTTTTCTAACAGGGCTTCCATATTTCGGCAAGTATCTACATGCTCTTATCGGCGATGTAATTAGTCAGTTTTGAAAGACTGTTTACGTATGAACCGAGCTCGTTATCATACCATCCGAATATCTTGGCATGAGTCACGGGCATTTCCAGTTGTTTATCTGTTTTCAGTCCCTGTTGGGCGAGGGCTTCCGGGGGGAAGCTGATAAAGCCGGTTCTGGTATGGGTTTCGTGAGCTTCGATGGTGATTGCTGCCAAGCTGCCGATCAGATCTGCGGATACATTTTGGCGTTCGCTATAGATCAAAAGATCCTTTTGTGGGCCTTTGGAAGCTGCCGCATATACATCATTGATTACTTTTCGGTTGAGGAGAGGCTCGCCCAGTTCATCCAGCTTTGTGTAGAAAGTTACATTGAGGTTGATCAGGGAGACCGTGTTTGTGGGGATGCGTACGCTATCTGCCATGAAACCGATGTGTTTGATCTCCGGCATCACTAGTTCCAATGCTTTGGCGGCTCCGGTAGTGGAGAGGATGATGTTGTTGATCACACTGCGGGATTTGCGAAGATCAGTAGCGCCTGTTTTGGGTACGCTGTCCAGAATGGACTGTGTGTTTGTGGCGGCATGGATGGTGCTCATTGAAGCCGTTACGATTCTGGAGGTAAGGTTGTTTTCCAATAGAGGCTTTATCATGTGAGACAGACCGGTTGTAGTACAGGACGCGGCGGAAACGATGTGATGTTCGGAAGGGTTGAATTCCAGGTGGTTGATGCCATAGATCATGGTTCTGGCATCGGTGGGTGTTTGAGCAGTTCCCTTGATCTTGAAGGGAGCGCTGCAAATTACTTTCAGTGCTCCGGCGTCCAGATGTCCGCGCAGGCAGGGCTTGCCGCCTTCCGAGGCGATGGTCGGATCCAAGAAGTTGCCGGTGCAATCCACAACCACTTTCACACCTTCGTTCAGCCAATTGATATCTTTGGGGTCTCTAGCCGTTCTGAGTATCTTTACAGGAATGCCATCGATTTCCAGAATGGGTTTATCTTTGTCCAGGACCTTGATTTCAGCTTTTCCTCCCACTACACCATGCAGAAACTTATGAATTGATCCATAAGTGCTATCTGTTTCGATCACTTGAATCAGGTCGTCCAGTGTTTTGCCCACATCGCGACCACAATTGACTACTATACCTTCGAAGTGTCTCAGGTGAATCTGATTCCACAGCAAGAGCTTGCCGATTCTTCCCAAGCCATTGATACCCAAGAGGTTCTTGTTCCGTAAGCTGAGGTTCATGCTTGCGATCTCCTTATGTTTTTTTTGTGTTATACCAAAGATTGTACGCTTTGCAGCGGATATTTACCCATGTATATGGTGCCTCCATTTGCGTCCACCGTTATCATATCCCCGGCTTTCAATTCCACATCTTTGATGCGGCAGGTGGAATTTTCCTCATTTACCACCAGGTCTCTGCAATTGACCACTCCGATGAGGCCCAGGCGAGTGGCCGTAACGGCAGCGTGTGAGGTCACTCCTCCGCGGGAAGTGAGTAATCCCTGACACTCAAAGAGCATCATCATATCGTCTGGAACAGTATCCGGGCGCACCAGGATCAACGCTTCGCCCCGGTCTTTGAAGCAAGTTATATCTTCTTGATTGATCACGATGATTCCGCTCACCGCGCCTTTACCGATTCCAATGCCGCTGCCCATACTCTCCAATTGCGTATCCGAGGTGCCCAAAACCTGATATTCTGGGTTTTTGTGGATTACCTGGTTCCGAGTCTGCAATATATAGAGCTGCTTTTCAGAGCTTCCCTCAAATGTGAATTCGATCTCTTGATGGGGATAGTTGTGCTCCTCGATCAGTTGTCTGGCGTAGCGCAAGAGTCTCCGATAGAGCGCGGGAAAGTCTTTTTCCAAAGACATATCACCATTGCGGTGAAAGCGCTCTGCTTCGGATATTGGCATGGTATGAACCAATCCGGCCACCACATCCTCACCCTGGCTGCATAAGGTAAAATCTCCATTGAGGAATATACCCGGTTCCTTGGACCAATCAGCGTGAGTAAACAATACTCCGGTACCACTCTGCAGTGAGATGTTTCCCAAGACCATTTTCTGGATGATCACAGCAGTGCCCCATTCTTCGGCGATATGCAGCTTTGCCCTGTACATCTTGGCGCGTTTGGTATTCCAGCTATCCAGCACATGTGAGATGGATTTGTATAGCTGGCGATAGGGATCTTGTTCCAAAGCAACATTATAGCGGGAGAGAACCTTTTTGTAGTCTTGCACCATATCTCGCATCTGTTGAGGGCTGAATTGCGTTTTTTGCTGAATGTCATAGCGTTTTTTGTAGTCTATCATCACGTTGTCAAACTCGTCGCGGGAGATGCCGTATGCCATGCCCCAGCTTTGGATCAGGCGGCGGTAGCAATCCCAGGCGGTCCAGCCGTAATTCGGGCGTTGCGATAGCTGTAACGTAATCTGGTCTGTGAGTCCGATGTTCAAAAAGGTATCCATCGCGCCGGGCAGACTCATCGGTGCCCCGGAGCGTACCGAAAACAGCAATGGTTTTTGTGGATTTCCAAATCCCAAGCCCGTATACCGCTCCATTTTGCGCAAATTGTCCCACAATAGCTGATCAAACTCGCTGGAGATGTCTGGGTGAGTATTGATGATTTCTCTGTTTCTAAAGAGATCTGTAGTGATTACAAAACCGGGGGGGATGGGAAATTCATATTGGTGCATACGTTTTAGAAAGAATGCCTTGGAGCCCAGCAACACTTGGTTTTCGATGCGTGAATTGCGAGTGTAAAGGTGGAAAAACAGACGATCCGGATCGTAGGACATCAGCTTCACGATGTTCTCTTTACTGAATAGCCGGCGCATCTGGGTGAGGGATTCCAATATTCGGGTTATAAAATTGTCCAAGCCCTGTACCAAAAAGGAAGCAGAGAGCAGATTTCGATAGAATTCCTCGGCAAAGATCTCGCTTGTTGTGCGGCTGTCATCATCAGTTCTGGTTATTGCTAATTGGCTGTCGTAAAAGCGGTAATAGTATTCATTGGCTAGTTCGTTCACGCTGTCTTTCAGCAGATTGAAGATATCCAGATATTGCTCCAAAGACAGATTTGAGATGTTCTGCACCGAACTCAGCATAGCCAGCGCGGTGCTGAAGGCGTCGCTGGAAACCATCTCTTGCTGCATGGCAAAATCGTATATTTCCAGGATGCGCACTATGCGACGCATGGTTTTACCGTTTATATAATTCAAGTTCAATTGCCCTACACTGCGTTCAAAGAGTCGACGGATTACATTTTCCAAGCGGAATACCATGCCCATGGCTTCCAGTTTTGGTTCCCGGTACATACCATACATGGAAGGGATTCCCGCGGCGATATGGCGTTTGTAATAGATGTTTTCCCAGGGGCTGGTAGGTTTCGGATCCAGGATTTGAGTATTCAGCCTGCCAATATAGTTCAGCATCTGGCGAATGGAACTATCGTAATCCCGGCGAGTTAGACTGCTGCGCAGGCGGTTTTGCTCGTTTCCGTCAAAGAAGCTGTAGCGGGAAAGGAATTTCACAATGTCGTAGGGGTCCAAGTTGTACTTGTCTTTTAACAGGAAGTGGCAGTAACAGAGTAGTTTGAGGCGTTTATTGTAATAGTCCTCTTCCAGATTTGCAAAGATGATCTCTACTTTTTGCCAGGAGAGCGAGAGCAATTCGGTATCAGTAAGATGGTTATCTGCCAAAAACTGTTTGGTGGCATGGCTTTGCTGGAGTGTACGCTCATCAATTTCCTGAATGTTTTCCCATACATCCGCGGGGATGATGTGTTCCAGGGGAGCGGGATCTTGTGTGATCCAATAGCGCAGGATTCGCTCTATCAATGTGATATGGGTATTATTGCTCTCGGTGTGAACCTGTTTGCGCAAAAAGTGGATGAGGCGGTCTTTTCTTTGGGACATCTCGTCCAGGTTTGTGCTGGCGTCACGGATCTCGCCCTCTGCGCCAATTTCATTGAAAAAGACCGGAAACATGCGCAGGAGGTGCTTGCTTTGCACAAAGATGGGCTTCAGGTTCGCGCCCAGAAAAGCAGAAACGTCTTTTTGAAAGAGGTCTGTATCCGAGATGAAGACACCATGCTTGCTGAGACTGATGATGGTGAAGGCCAGCAAGTCTTTATTTTGTAAGGGATTGATGGAGATCAGTTCCAGTAAAATCCTGAGGTGTTTTACATGGTTTTTGTCCACCTCAATCTGCCAGTCTCCGGATATGCGTACCTCTCCCGGAGGAGTAAAGCCCAGATCGATTATGTGTTCAATAATGTGCTTGTGCAAATAGCCATTGTTCCCCTTCAGCACGGCTTTGCCGATCGTTAGCACGCAATCCAGCACGATACTCATATGAGTATTGATAAAGTTTTTCAAAGTCTCAAACACGGTATCGATCATGTCGTGTACTTCATCCACAGAAAGTTCCTGATACATATCCGCCAATTGCCGGTTCAGATCCCACAGAAGGTGATCCATCATGTCCAGCATGGTAGCTTGTCCCAATAAGAAGAATATGTATTGCACTCTATGGCTCAAAGAGGAGAATTCGCGGATATAATCGCGATG
>ENA-UOOK01003944-UOOK01003944.1-fermentation-metagenome-genome-assembly--contig:-NODE-3944-length-16348-cov-5.320567_pt1 | contig 16348 bp, 23 predicted proteins | sample MGYA00245777_ERZ724023 | MGnify/ENA primary metagenome ERZ724023 (study PRJEB28704, sample SAMN03018312) | fermentation metagenome | biome: anthropogenic terrestrial biome; feature: soil; material...
GTTGCTCCCACGAGCATTCGAGTAGGAATCGTCTCCAGTGTCATAATATTGTTCGAGTGTGTAGGCCATTACGCCGCCGTAATATCAAGTTCGCCTGTCAATATAGTGCACTGGGAACCGCTACTGACCGCCTTTGGGGTGGTCAAAGCTCCAAACCAAACAAATGTTCCGGCCGTTTCGGCGGTGTACAGTGCACCATGTGTGATGGTTCCCCAGCTATCCGTCGCTGTAGTGAACACAATATCGCTCGTATTGCTAATCGTGCTTCCAGATCGGGACAGGATAGAGGACACGTCCTCCCTCGCGTATGCGCCAGTTGTTGGCTCCGTAACATTCGTCCCATCCTTGGCGGGGGTGGTGGTACTCAGGGCCAAGTAGAGCGTCGTGTTGTCCGTCAGGAATTTATCCAAGAAGCCTTGGTCGATTGTGTTGCTGAAGCTCACCTTATACCTCCGTTATCCACACACGATCTGCCGCAAACGCCACAACACGTTTTATGGTTGAGACACAGTTGGTGCCAGTCCAGTAGTAGTCTACGCTTTCTACGCCCCCATCAAAGGGGCCAAGGGTCTTTCCATCGTAGTTCGTCCAAGAGCACGAAGCTCCTGAGTAGGAGATGGTATCGAACGTCCAATCGTCACCGTCGGTCGTGCCCCATTCGTTGGTTGTATCCACGCTCCAAGTGTAGGTGTTGGAGTACCCAAGGCGGTCCATATAGAGCGGTGTATAGTTTGCCAGCGCGATCGAATTACTGCTCGTAGAGAAAGGACTTACCGAACCAGACCAATCGCAGTTCACCTCGGACTTGTCGGTATAGGCGTCCTTCACCCAAGATAGAGTGGTGAGGTTCAGGGCGGTATTGGAGGCTCCGTTGGTAGGGGAGGGCGTGGTGGCTTTAGCCGGACGGGGATCAAAGGTCCAGACATCCCCCGTAACCGTTTCCCCGCCCGCTTCGGCGTCAACCCTCCAAGAGATGATGTTATCCTGGTAGCGAGAGATATCCGCTTCGGGAATCGTGTAGGAAGTTCCTGTCTGGCTCAAGGAGACAACGTTGTACGGGGTATCCCCTGGGTCCATACGCACCGTGTAGGTCTCCGCGCCACCACCATTTACCCAAGACACAGTGCGATTCGTGAAGTTGATTCCAGGCCCTGCGCCGTTGGCTGGGGAAGGGGTAGTGGGCTTTGCCAAGCCCCCAGGTTTTGTAAAGGACCTTGGGGCTGATGTATCGTAGATATCACCCCAAACCGCATGATACAAAACTGCGTGCCACGTATGAGACCCTGACGATAAGGCATTGAAGACCTCAGTGGGGCACTGGACAGCAAAATGAGGATAATCAGCACTGAACTTACCGTCCGCACCAACTTCAATTGTTGTATCGAAGTAAATCTTAACGGCACTCCAATATGCAAGGTTCCAATCATCAAAGGCCACCTCCCCAGTAAAGAGAGGAGCGCTTGTGATTGTAGCTCCATCTTCCGGAGAACCAGTAAGATTTACTATTGTCCCAATAGCCATACTCTACTCGTTCGTCGTAACCACCACAATACACGTTACCGGCTGCTCACTTGCGCCAATCTGCACATCGTCCCACTTGTCCATCCCGGGCCGCTTGCCGATCCGAATCCTGTTCTCACCGGCGTCGATAGGCAGGACGTTGACACAATAATCCGTGTAGCTCTTGTCCGTCTTGTCCACAGCAACGCCACGGTTAAGCCCTTTGATGGGTATGGGCCATTCCAGCTTCATCTCAGCCTCGCGATTTCATCGTCCGACAAGCTGTTCTGCAACCGAGATGTAGTGGCTTGCGTATTCAGTGTATCATAGGCCTGCCGGACCTTGCGTCGCGTTTTCAACCACACCCCAAACTTCTTCGGCGTCCGCCCGGCATTTCTCTCAGACTCGTAGTAAGCCAGATACTGTTCCTTCTCTTTATCCGTGTATGGCATGTTATGCCCCTTTCTTCTTGCGCCAGTATCGCCGCAGCCCTTTCGCCGCGAGCTTCTGGAACTTCGCTTTACCCAAAGTCTTTCGGCCCACAGCGGCGGCTACAGCCTCAGGATCCTTTGCACCGGACTTCCGAGCCGCTTCTGCTACCGCCTCAAACCGCTCGCCAGAACCCAGCCGGGCCTTCTTGATCTTGCGCTTCATATTACCCCACGTACAGGATGTCAATAACGGCATCCGCGTCGGAACTGTAGAAATACAGTTTGGAAACGTCATCAATCGGCAAAAAGGTGGGCTGCTCCTGCACGGTTGCAGAAACGTATGGCAGGTCAATCCCAACTGTAGCCGACGCGGCTTCCCCAACGGCCAGCCGAACGGTTGCTGTGTTCCCAAGCAGGGGTTGAATCCAGCAGCCTCCACAGGGCAAACTGGTCCCGTCATTTCCTTGTCCTACTCCGGTTGCCAAAGTAACGCGGACGTGGTTCATCACAGGAAACACACGCCCCGTCTCGGTCCCGGTGTAATGCGTTGTACCCATTCTATCTCCTTGCGAGCCGGAACAGGATCGGGGCGGCTGCGCCACCAAGAGCGCACGCTACCACGTCAGCAATCGTTCCCTGCCTCGCCAACCATATTCCAAACCCAATCGATACACATTCGTCGATGAAAATCAATCCGGCCAACGACGCGGTGCGCCGCTTCTCCAGGGCTATTCCTCGGGCCACGACAAGGCCCCAGGTAACAAACCCACAGAGGAACAGACAAACAAGCCGCATCATTGGCCCTCATGTTATTTCTCTCGGCACCGGCGGCAATGCCGCGTCTCAGCCTTATCTCGGAACATCTGCATCTCAAGACGGCCCTTGCGAATACGGTACTTTAGACGATGGACCAGACCACAATCGCAGCACTCCAGATACTCCGGCGCGGCAAACCACTGCCCATCATAAATCTGGTCGTAGCCGTCGTCTTTGATAGGCTTCTTAGGTTTCATCACTCAGTCGTCCAAGACCCGGATTCAGTAACCCATTCCGTGCCGGTCCACAATCCCCGCACATACTGATCCACAGTAGAAATCGTTCCGGTCTCAGGATCGGATGTGGAGTGGTGAGTGAAGCTCACGGTAACAGTCTTGCTATCGTCGTTGCTCGACGTAACAATGAGAATCTCCTGCCCGATGGAGGAGGCGTCTCCCACAGTAATCGTGGTGTTTGCGGCCGGATCAACAACCTCCAGCACACGGTCAATCATAAACAAGTCGTCCGCCGAACCGAGCTTCGCGGTGTAATCCGCGTTCACCGTGGTCTTGCTCGTATCCAAGGCTCGCTTCTCAGTATAGAACCAGTTTCCAGCACTTGCCATGCTTACTCTCCTGCATACCAGTTGTTGTATTGCGTTTCATACGTACTGTGGTCAACCAGCGGCCGGGCATAACTATCCCCAAACCGCAGGTTGCCAATCAACATTGAGTCATTGCTTCGTGCGTCGTGAACGATAAGCTCCTGCGTCAGCCTGGCAGCAAGCTCCGTGTGCAGCCCTACCTTGTCGTTCTCCTGCTGCTCGGCCACCGCAAGGCAATGCTCGATAATCGCTTCCGCAGCCTTTGCGCCCCCAGGAAGAACTTCGTTGGTCGCCTCAGGCTTCAGTGGATCAAGTTTATACCAGAACCGCACAGTGTAGGTGCTGTCTGGAATCGGGTAGAACCAGATTTCGTCTTGCTCACCAAGCGTTGATCCGGCTCCAGTTTTTGCAATGGCGTAGAACGACGGGGCGAACTCAGTGGTCTGCGCAGCGCGAAGGTTCAGCATCTTCTCCGGCGCGATCTTCTTCATCGCAGGGTACAGGTCATCATCACCGAACACCGGGTCCGATACCAGTTCGGAGAAGTTGGCGGGAAGAGGGTACTGCCACACAAGAGCTTTGAGTGGAAGCCGACAAAGCTGCTTCATAAAGCTCCACTCGTGCGCCGTTCCCGTTCGCATATCGATTGGATACAGGAACCGCCGAAGCCCCCGCGATACAATCCCCGTAGCCAGCGTCAGGGCCGTTCCGGTTGGCTCAGTCCCGTTGACATCCCCAATGAAAGTCCGAGATTCGTGTCGTAAGCTCGGAAAGACTCAGTTCCAGCTTTGCCACAAATCAACCTCCTTTCTGTTCTAAATAATCAATGCATTTTTTTAGCCTGCCTGGTTCGTCTCCAGCCAAACCCAAAATGCTGTTGCACTTACTGCACAACAAGCCTCGAACCTCGCCAGTTTTATGGTTGTGATCTACGCTCAATCGCTTTACTTTTATTACTTTCCCGGAACGTCGTATCACACCTTCCTCGCCGTGGCCGCACGCAGCACATACACCTGCCTGCTCAATAAGCATCTGCGCATACGTAGCGGGTGTTAGCTTATACTTCTTCAGGTGCCCCTTTCGGCTCCATTCAGCAACGGCCTCGGGTCGTTTATGCCGCAACTCTTTAGTTCGCTTTACCTTACATTGTTTGCAGAAATATGACTTAGGGTTCCATGTATTATCTGCCGTCAAGGGCTTTTTACAGTACCGACATATGCGTTCCTTCGGTATCTTAAAAATATGAAGGCCATACCAGGGCTTCTGGTGCTTAGCATAATACATAATGGTATGTGTAGAAACACCAAGACTTTGACTCAACTCGTTAGTATCATCAAACCATTCCCCGGTTTCATGGATTCCCCAATGTGATCGATGTTGCGATATAAAATATTTGGGTCTGTTTGGATTTGGAGCAGTCATATCACAAGGCCTATCGTAACCAGTTCACTTAACGTAAGTTCCAGCTTTGCCATAGGTTACGTCCCGCAAGCGATGATTTCTACAGTGGCGGTCTCAGACTCCGTGGCGTTCTTAATGTACACCGTGCCCTCTGGCTTGAATACAGCAAACTCGCCCTCCGAGATGGACAGTTCGGCATTGAACGTTGTACTATAAGTCAGGTCAACATCCACGTCGTTCTCGACCGCATACACAAGGACCATCATCGGTGTGCTGATGTTTCCCAGATTCAGGGCCTCGGCGGTGTCTGCCGTAGCCTGCACCTGAATCGTATCGATGCGCTTCGTCGGGGTTCCATTTATATCACTCAGGAAGTGGAACAAGTCCTCGGCCTCGATACCCGAGATACTTCCTGTCAACCGCAATTCACATTCTGCTGCCATCGCCAGCCCTCAAAAATGCGGCCGGGGCCAGAATCCATTCCAGCCCCAACCAGGGAGAAGGTCCATCTTATTGCTCAGCTTCCGTTGCTTGTTCGTCCTTGTCCTCCGGAATCCTAACCGTCCGAAGTGCTTCCTGCAAAGTCTGATGATCTGCCCACGTTCCTTTGTAGGCGGCGCACGCTATGCTCAAAAACTTACAGGCCTCGTCGTTGCTCATATAACCTTCTCCAGCCTCCTCGCCCCACCACCGGCCCAGTGCAGCCTCCGTGCTGCAATCGGCCTTCCTGTGGCCTCCTGGGTGGCTTCCTGGGCACATTGAGGGTTAGTTCCCGGCGGTGTTGGCTTGGCTGCCCGCCACAAAACCTCCAAGCAGGTTATAGGCCCTTGTTACGACCGCGCGCCGTACTGGGCGATCCTTACCCAATCGACGTCCATCTCAGCGTCCTCGCCAGTAGCCTCAACCTGAGCACACACACTCAGGCACATTGCAGCGTTGGGGACGTTGGCCGTCAAAGCTCCGGACTCAACCAGCGCGCCGTTTACATAGAAATTGACCGTTGTGATACCATCGATCACAAAGCCAACCGTCATGTATGTGCCATCGGCATTCGCGGCAACATCGGCGGTCTTGTCGTCGGCATTGGTACGCGCCGTAACACAACTGATCTTGTTGTCCGTCGAGGCCGCTTCATGGTAGAAGCCAACTTTGTCAGATGCATCATCCAGGACGCCGGCAGCGATCAACGTCGTATCCGTTGCAGCCAGACCAATGAAGTACTGGTCGGTTGCGTCATTCATCTTCACTCGGGCCTCAAAGGCAATCTTTCGCCCGGCCTTTGGAAGGAATCGACAATTGAGAAGCTGGGCAGTAACGCCATCATCCGACGCATTGTTGCCACCAGAATCCACGTGGAGTGCGCCACCTTCAGCGGCGAGCAGACTCAACGTGCCACTATTAACCTGCGTGATGGTCCACGCCTCGGTCGTGGTCAAGTTATCCGCGCCCATGAAATCATTCTCGTAGATGATTCCAGAGGAGGGGTTATCACGAATCTCAGACAACGGGATGTCATTCCAGATCAACGCCGACGGTCCAATAGCGGCGGTCGTAGCTACCGTCTTCTCATAGACAACAGTAGGAAGCTCGATACGTGCCAAGCTCAAACCAGCCGTGGAGCTTCGGTCAACTGTCTCCATAAACGTGCCGATGCGAGTCGTGCCTGTATTGATGGGAGTGTACTGGCCATTCTCCAAATACATGCCATCGCCAATCGTAACGCTTTTGTCCGTCCACACCGCCACGATCGCGCCGTTTGGGACATCAATGTCCACGAAACACGGCCCGGTAACCGCCGCCTGCCCCTGGGAGACCACGCCAGCGAAGAAGCGGAAGTTGGCCGTAGCGGGCTTCTCAACACGCATCCACTTGCCTTCGTTCTGCTCGCCTTCGGCGGTAGTACTCTGCTCCGTAGGAGATGCGCCAAGAGTGGCCTCGCCATAGCCCCACCAGTTGGTGGTCGTGTCTTGGTTGTAGCAGAGGGCGTAGCCGGGCTTCAGCGTGTCCGTGCCCTCGTAATACACTCGCTTGCGAGCGATAACGGGATCATAGTCCAAGTTATTCATCGAAGAGTCCTTTCGTCAAGTTCAGTTGTTTACAGGTTCTCAGGATGGTTCGAGATCATGTAGCCAGCCCGGTCTCGCTGCTCGCACCACGTCTGGGGGCAAACGTCCACAAACATATCGTGGTTCAAGTGGTTGACCGAGTTATCCTGCTCCGTAAGCGTAAAGTCCCAGCCCTTCAAGACCACAGGGTACATAAGGTCTTGGTTGATGCCGATGATCGGGTCTTCGCCGTAGATCGAAACGTTGTTCACATCGAACAGGTCCACGTAAATCAGCGGGATTCCACCAGGCAGAACCGGGCCGGTCGTCGGGAAGTAGCCATTATTGCTCGGCTGCGGACCGACGTTGGCGTTCAGCTTCAAGTTCAGGGCGTTCATCACCTTGATGACGTTGTTCGAGGTGAAGGACACAAACTTCGGAGGACCAGAAACCTCGCCCTCGCTGCCCTGGAACACCGTCGGAGGCTGGAAGTTCAGCTTGCGGTTGGCATCGTCAACCATAGAATACAGGGACTCGTCCAGCTTGCCCTGATGGTCGGCGTAATAGGTCGCGTGCTTCGAGTTCAGAGTCGAACTGGACTCCAAATTGGCGCAGTTGTACTCAGTTCCGGGGGTAGAGCCGTCGTTGTAGCGGGTCTTATAGCCCGTCCAGCCGCCGGTAGAACCCTGCGTACCAAGGGTAATCCAGTACAGATAACCGTAGATCGAGTCCACGTCGTCCGCGCTCGTCGGACAGCCCCACAGGCCGCGCCGCAGTTCGTCGATCACTTCCAGCCGGGCTTTCTTCCACTCCAGCTTGGCAAGGTCAAACCGACGCTCCGGGCCGTTGTTCGCCGACATCTCAACCTTGTTGTAGGTCATGCCACCAACAATGTGTCGGAACGGAGGAATCCAGAACTCCTTCGTGATGTTCTTGCGGTTCAGGTTATCGGCCGCATGAACATTAACCGTGCGGGCATTACCAACCGTACCACTGGCAAGGAAGCCCTTCAGCGTGTCGCCGGTGATCTGCTTGGCGCGCCACAGGATGTTCAGGTCGGCATAGGTTCGATAGGCGTACTCCACAATAGGGTCGGTCCGCGAGAGGTATTCCAACGTCGCGCGGAAGATATCCAAGTTTTGCTCAAAAGTAGGCATTGTTCACTCCTTTGGTTTCGGTTCGTTACGCTCCTTTACTCTGCATCAGGCTCCGAACGAAATCGATGCCTTCTTCGCGTTTGTCCGAGAAGGTCTTTTTCACTTCCTTGCCCGTGCGCATTCCAGACAGTTGGGTCTCTTTGTCTTGCAGCGATTTGATGAGGTTTCGCTGGACCTGCTGCTGGCCGTGCCTGCCCCGATACCAAGCAATGGCGTCAGTCATCGCGTCATCCAATGAGCGTCCTGCTTTTACCAGAGCATTTGCAATCTCGAATACTTCGGCTCTCGCCTTGTACGCCGGGCCAGCGGGCACAACGCGGCCCTTCATCGGTCCAGCGGGGAATACCGGCAAATCCTTCGTCTCACCAAATACCGGAAATTCCGTGCTGGCCTTATCGAAAGCGTCATTTGCCGTCTTCAACGCGCGTTCGGCGGAGCGGCGACGCATTTCTTGCTTCATTCCTTCGACTTCTGCGAACTGGGGAGACAGCTTAGCCAAGACTTCCTTGGTGATCTCCTCGCGAATAGCAGCCAAATCGTTATCGGGTGTTTTCTTCTCCTCGGGCTTTGGCTCAGGTTTGGCCTCAGGCTGGATATCGGGCGTATCTTCCTCAGCCATCATGGCCGAAAGCTCTTTGAGTTCCGCATCGGACATCCCAGAGAAGGTACTTTGGATTTGCTCCTCGGACATACCAAGAGACGACGCCAGATCAACAAACTCCTTCGGAAACTCAGGCCCCTCAACTACTTCGTCGGCGGTAGCATCGGCTGCGGGGGTTTCTCTGGCCTGTGCCGCTTCCGCAGCGTCAGCCTGGGCAAGTTGGTCTCCGATCCAATTGATGGCGTCAACATCGGTCTTGGCTTCTGCAATCGTCGCCGGGGCTGCATTTTGGTTTCCCTCCACGACGGGAGTAACGACATTCGTAGTCTCTTCGGGCATTTCCTTCTCCTGTTAGTATTCCACAAATCCGTGTTCTTTTAGGTATCGCAGTTTGTGAGTGCGATCTTTTATCACCGGCAGAAGCGCGCCATTGTGCTCTTTGAAGTCCGTCCCAGGATGCTCTCGGTGCGCTTTCGCGGCCTGGTTAGGCAGGTACGACGCAGGATAGAGCCGTGTGCCGTGCTCTCCATAAAGATCGTACTCGCGGTTCATGCAATCCAGGGTACCTGAGGCCATCTCAGCCTGCCGATTGCGCCGCGCTTCCGAACCACAGGAACATTGAGTGGAGTCGGCCGATTCGCTCATTCGCTGCACCAACTCAAAGTCACCACACGTTGGACAATGATAGACGTAAGTAGGCATTAGAGCACCGTCAGCTTCGGCGTATAAGCCAGTTTGTCATGCAGCCCAAGCAGGGCCACCCTCATACCTTCGACTCGCTGCCACTCCATCAACTCAGCGTGCCAAAAACCAAGCTCTTCCGCCGTCATGTTCTTGATGTCGGTGTCAGTCAGGTCTCTGAATTTTGCAACAACGTCTTCCACGCACCTTCTCCTACCAAAGTGTGCCCCACAGGTTATAAAGGTCTTCGGCCTCAGGGGTAAAGGTTGTCTTATCACAGGGAGTAACGACTCGTAAATCGCATTCAGTGAACATTCTATCTGCCACGGCAACAAGGCTCGCAAACTGCCACACAGGAATGGAGAAGTTCAGTGTGGCGTCCTCCCCGGCTACCAGTGATCCAAGCACCTCTCCTCGCATATTGAACACCGGCCCACCTGAATTGCCAGGAAACGCTGGAGAGGTGCTCTGTACCATGTCCATCCAATTGTACTTCGCAACAGAGTTCCACCCTTCACGGTCCTTTAGATTGCGGCCAAGGGCCGAAACAATTCCCACGCTAACTGTATTGAAGTTACCAAATCCGTGAGGGGACCCAATCATAAATACTGCCTCCCCCACAACCGGGCGGACAAACGGCGAAAGCTCCATGTACTGAATGCGCGTTCCGGCCGGAAGGTCCAACTTCAAAAATGCGATGTCCTTAACGCGATCCTCCAGCACATACTTCACGCCAAACTCGCGGCCATCGTCCAGATGAACTCGATATTGCCCTTCAACGCCATCCGTCAGATGACGCGCTGTGAATACAATACCATCCGAGGACACAATACAACCAGAAGCAGAATAGCGATCATCCTTCGTAATGCAGACCACCGCGCCTCTCACCGACGCGATAACGCTGGGAAGGTCAGTAGCCTTGGGATTCTCATGTATAGCCACACCCACGATAACAAACGGGCTAAGCAGCACTCCAAGACCAAGAACTACGACTGCAACCTCAGCGATCCGCGTCTTCATGTTGGCTCTCCTTCGGCAGGCGGCTGGTTCTCACCACCATATCCCGCCCGCTCCTGCTGTTGCTCTTGGTTCGATTCTCTCGACGGCATTGATGCACCAAGCCGATCATCGCCCTGAGACGACTCAGGCGTTTGCATCACAAAATCAGCGTTCGGTTCCTGCTGGGGTTTGATGCCCCGATACCACATAGGAAGGGAGTCCACCGCGCCGTAATCTGCCAGCTTTCTATCGGCCATCTCCATGTCAATATCAACGCCTTGGCCTTTTCGCAACTGCATGGTAGGAAGAATCCACTGGGTAAGGAACTGGAATAGCCTCTGATAACTTCGTTCGGGTGTTCTGCGCTGGGTGGAATAAGGTACAACCTTCAGCATCAGGTCCCGGAACTCGCCAACCTTATCGGCCTGCGAGAAGTAAATAGGATACGACCAGTCCCCAAGCCCAGGAATCTTCACCGTCTTTAGAACCTCGAAATAGGTACTGGGGTTCTCCATCAAGGCCCAAGACCACTTGCGAATAATCGAGGTCATCCAGCTATGATAGCGATTATAGAAACCATCGACAACCCTGGACGCACCAGAGTAAACCATCTGCTCCTGCCCCAGCGTATCCGCCGCCGGCCCTCTTCCACCAAGGGCTGGATTTCCGCCCGCGCCGCTGGCTTGAAATTCTCGCTCAGCCCAAGCCAGCCACTCATAGTTGTGCTGGTCCACCCCGCCAAACGAGTACTGCCGCACCCGGTCGATGTTCTTTGCCAAGAAGATGTCCATGTTCTTGGCCTTCTGGAGCATCTCAGCAGCATCTTTGGCGGAAGGCTCCGCGCCAATGACTGTCTTCTGGCTCTCTGCTTGATCCCTGGCAGCCTGAGCAACCTCGTTCATCGTCACGTCAAGATCATACCAGGACCAAGCTACCGGGTGGCTGATTGGGATTCCAGGCAGATAGCGATACCCCAATACGTCATAAGGTCCTCCGTCGGGGCCTTTCCACTCAACCGTGCGAAAGATCATGGCTTTGTGGCCCATAGGCTGGATTGTGTCAATACAGCCCTCGCGCCGATTGTAGATATCGATGAAGGTCGAGTACTCCTCCAAAGCCAGTTTGTTGAAATCATATCCAGAGCGGACGGCTTCCTCAGCAGAGAATTTGTTTGCCAGCTTGCAGTCGCTCTCGATGAAGTCCGCTATTTGGTTCCCATGCTTGTCTTTACCAGCGAACAAATCCCTGGCATAGGCAGTAGGCAGCCGGTAGACGTCGCCTTCGAACGCAAAGTCTCGCCTGCACTTCGCGGACGGGTCCCCCACGTAATCGCACGGCTCGATGATAACGGTGCGCGGCGTGCCAATCTTGATAGTTTTGTCGTCAACGGAAACACATCGGTCGTACTCATAGAACGTCCTGGCGATGGCGTCACCAAATATCGACGCGGTCGCACCAGGAATCAAGACCTCCTCAGCGAAGTTGTGCTGTTCGATTGCAAAGTTCAGGATAAGCTCTACGTTCTTGGCGTAGTTGACGAGCTTGGGTGTCAGGGCCTCTACCATCAGCTTTGGGTTGCCTTCGCACAGATACGAAGCAATGGTGCTAACCCCACGGTCCATCAGGTTGATAATGTGCCACCGTCCACTACCAGCAGAGAAGTACCCAGCAGCCCACAGGGCCATTAGCCGCTGCGAGTGCGTCAAGGCTGGTTCCCAGCGCGCGGTCCATGCAGAGCACAGGGTTTGAAGCCTGGCCGCATAGCACTTTGACACATCCTTTTCGTCGATAGCGTGAGCCATTAAAACACCCAAATTCTCTTTTCTCTTGCGTTGGCCTGCTCAGCCAAACGTACCGCTTCCATTCGGGCCGCAAACGTGTTCGATGCTATAGGAGTCGTAGGTTCTCGATATTGCCCAGGCGTTTCGCCTGCGGCGGCAAGCACCGCAAGCCCAACAGCAATCACTCTATCACCGTGTGCCGCCTTTGCGCCGCTGGTATCCATCTGCGTTGAAATCATCCCAACGTCAATTCTGCCATCGAAGAACACGTACATGCTCAACTCATTGATCGTGTTTAAGTCTCGCAGCTTTACAGTATCGAACTGGCTATTGGGCCTGAGGCCTTCATGGAGCGCGGAATCGAGTTGATTCAACATGCTCATCTTTGTCCCATTAGGTCCAGAAGTGCTTAGCCATCCTTCCGCTTCATCACCGAACTTGCCTGGTTTCTTCCACCTGCTATAGTAACCAAGCTCGTCTATCCTGGCTCGAAACTCGCTGGCTCCATTCTTCTCCCAGATCAGCAGCGGAGGCTCTGTGCCGCCAATCCACTCACACAAAGCAACAACCAGTTCGGCAAACTGTTCGATTCGATGATGCGCAGTAACCAGTAGTCCTACAATCTCTCTTTGGTTAACGTCCAAGATCGCAGCCACCGAGTTGCTCGAACCGGTCCCCCTCGAAATATCGCAGCCAACTACGTAGCGATGTCGCTGGTTCGGCCGACGATTAGGGTCCAAGCTGCCCCACCAAGACAGGAGGCTATTCGTTCCCCCTGGAGTAAACGTTACGTCCTGTATTTCACCTTCGACGATATCGTAATGAATATCACCACGGACTTCTGGCTCAATAGCCTGCTCTTTTAGGGTATCGACCAACGATAGATCAAAGAAGGAGTCCCGTGCTCCGGCTGCCAAGCCCAACATGTTTTGCGCAATACCACGTAGGGTGCGACCAGGTCGCTTGAAATCCTCATCAATCCAAACGCTCCGTGGCGCGCCGTACACGCTCACACCGCCGTCAGCCACAAAAGGATAGGTCCCGGCTACGGTCTGTACATCAAACGGAACTCCTACCTCAACATGGTCGAACTTACCAGGGTAGGTCCTCTTGTAGTAATCAAGGTCCGTGATAACGATCTTGCCTTCGGCCGGGGTATTGTACAAACCCTCGTTCTGCATTGGGTTATCCCAATACCACAGGTTTACTACAGTAGCCCTTCCACTGCTTATTAGATAGTCGTAGGGGTGTGCCCCGGCCCAATAGCCTTGCGTAGAGTTGAATACGCAACACGCCCCAACATCAGACAGGTTGCGGATAATTGTATCAGCAAGCTTGGGCTCAATAGCAGCGAACTCGTCAACCATGATAAACGGGGCGCGGGAGCCAAGTCCAAAGCCAATGTCGGTGGCCTCGCCAGCCATACTCGAACCATTGTCCATGTTCTGCAAGAATAGGTGGCTCTTGCGGAACTTCGGCTTCAAATAGTCCGGTATGGTGTTGAGCATATACAGGATTTTGTAGAACAGGCTTTTCTCCTGCCCCGCGACGATACCATTGATAATCTCACTCGATGTATCAACAAGCTTCTCAACCCTGCTGCCCAACAGAAATTGGAATCCCTGGACCAACAACCAGTAGATCAAGCCAGTCCCACAAATCAGAAACGTTGCGCCCTGCTTCCTGGACTTGTTCACTGCAACGTCGCCACCATGATCGATGGCGTTCTTGATGGTCATTACCGCCGTCTCCTGCTTCGCGTGCAGGATGAACGGCATGTTACGCGACTTGGCCCACATTTCTGTGCCAGGACACCATAAGCAGGTGTCAAAGAATATCCGTGGGTCCAAGAACGCAAGAGCAAGGAAGTCCGTGCGAGCGGCGGTGTCCTGCATCAAGTACATATGCAGGTCCTTCCTGAAAATCAGGTTACGCTCGAAAGTCTTTGGAACAGCGTCGTAAAGACTCTCGGGCGTACCTGCAATCTTCTTGAACTCGCACGCTCTCACAGCTACAGGGCCTCGCGGATGCTGTCGATGATCTTCACAATCGTATCAGAGTCCACGCCCTTCTTAGCAAGCTCAACCTTGATCTTGTCCTTCAGCGCGGCCCAGGCATCAGGGCTGACCGCCTTGAACTCTTCTATGGCGGTAACCAGAGTCGTAGTGGTAGCGATGGCGGTCTGTGCTGCTGTCTTGGCAGTAGTCAGGCTGGGCTTGATCTTCTTCCAAGCTGCCAGTGCGCCGCCCAGGGCCGAAACAATCAGCGCGGCCACGCCACCCAGGAACGGAGCGACTGCGCCACCCACAGCCACGCCAACCTCGGCAATCGTCTCAGTTGTGGCAAGAATGGCATTGTTGGGATCAACACCGTAGGTAGTCGTGCTAAGGCCCGTATTCGGGTCCGTAGTGGTCAAGACAGTACAACCAGCAACGAAGAGCAGCACACAGCCAACAGCGAACAACACTTTATTCATCAGGATTCCTTTGTCTCAAACTCAGCTTCAATGACCGGAGGAGTCTTCTCAGCAACACCGCGAGAACCTACCAACCTGTCGATCTGTTTCGTAATTGCGTTCACGTCAATTCTTCCACCGCCGTTCTCTCTCGCTTCTTCCATGACCTTGCGTAGCGGCCACTTCTCTTCTCCCAGTTGATGCTCCAGCCCGCCAAGCAGGAACATAAGCAGCCTTGGTTCCCCAGGCATATGCTTCTTCTTCTTGTTCAGCTTCACTTCACTACCAGGAATTGGCTGTGGATTGCCATCAGCGTCCACCATGCCCTTACCAGAAAGCTCCTCCTCCGTGTAGTAGTAACCCATTGCCCGCTCGAAGCCAGATCGAACCAGTTTGCTCCTAAGCTCCTCCTTAGCGTGCAGCACAGCGGCGCGGAACTCGTCATGCTCTTTCTTCCAGCGTGCCCAGGTGTGTGCGCTAACTCCTATGATCCGCTGGCAGTCTCGTATCGTCTGGCCGGAGGCAAGCAGCTTAGAGACAATATCAGCGTATTCAGGCAGATAGTCCTTCACAGTGATAGGGTTAATCCTCGGACAACCCCGCTCAATCCACTGTGCTCTTGCTTTTTCACTATCGCCCATTGTTGCCTCTCAGAATAGCAAGGCGGGGCTGCCCGTGTACTACCAGACAGCCCGCCAAGCGTCAGTGCGAATCGTGGGTGCGGCCACCGCTTTCGCTGGTACGTTTTGAACCGTTGATCCCACAAAGCACTAAATTTGTCATTTGGTTCCCTATAAGAACTGCGCAGCGCAGCGAAGCAGTTCTGCACCGTAGGTGCTTAATCTCTTACTCTTATAGCCGCGCCAGCGGTATACAGTATACCAACCTATACTTCACACCTGTTAGTACATCCATGTACTACCTTACCTGGTAGCTTTACCTGTTAGTATCACTACGTTCACCGCTGTGTTACGCTACGCTCCACACAGCTTGCCCCCCGCTCGCATCCTGCTCGCTGCCCCCAGCCCCCTCCTTATGGAACAGAAACGCCGAAACATGAACTTTCATTAAAAATTGATGTAACTGCTGTAGTTATCAGCAGTTATAAAAAATAATAGAAGTACAACACAAGCAACGCATAACCAGCACTTGTTTGAATTTTAGCTAACAGATCAAGATAACAAATGTCTGAATACAAACATTTTTCATTAAATTTTTAGATTCTTGTTGACAGGTTCTTTTGGACTTGGTATATTGGAGATGTAGGTTGAACTGATTGATTGTTTTGGAGGTTGGTATGTATTACGCGGTTACTCGTCGTGTTGAGGGCAAACCAGTTGAGGTAATTGCGATAGCAAAGGATTTGGCGTGGGCCGAAGAGATTGCTGAGAGGCTTGTTACAAACGAACTTGATCCAGATGATCTTCGCGTGTTGTGGTGGAGTACAGAGGAACTGAGTGTGTGCCCTTTTAGGATTGAATAGGAGCTTTGTATGGATTGGCTTGAACGATTGAAAGCAACGGAACCTGGTGATGAACGAAATGCCATTGTGTCTGAGCTTTCTGAGTGTAGTTACGTAACCCAGTTAGTCCGAAGTGCGTTTTATATTAGCAGATCACGGATGCGAACGCTGGTCGATGATATTGTACAAGACGTTTTGCTTGGATTACTCACAATCAGCAGAGACGATATAGCGTTACATCAACGTTTTGATAAATTAGTGTGGTTCTTGTGCAGCCTAAGCGTATCCAAGTACTCGAACGAATACAAAGACTCTCGATGGCTTGGAAAGCACATTGTGCTAAATGATTGCCAGAAACAATTACAACAATCGCTCGGAGACGAAGACCAGATAGAGATAGGCGTGGATACACTCGATGCTGATGTGCCACATAAGCGAGGAGAGTTAGCTCTACCCAAAATGCTTTGGCTTGGAT
>ENA-UOOK01003945-UOOK01003945.1-fermentation-metagenome-genome-assembly--contig:-NODE-3945-length-16347-cov-4.098883_pt1 | contig 16347 bp, 19 predicted proteins | sample MGYA00245777_ERZ724023 | MGnify/ENA primary metagenome ERZ724023 (study PRJEB28704, sample SAMN03018312) | fermentation metagenome | biome: anthropogenic terrestrial biome; feature: soil; material...
TAAACTGCGGCGTCAATCATCAACTTACAAATCCGCCGCTAATACTTTTAAAAATGGCCTAAGCATTGTATACTTTTATCAATGGAGAATTGCACATGATTATTGCGGAAATTGGAACGGCCCACGGCGGCTCTATTGAAAAATGCGAACAGCTGGTTACAGCAAGCGCTCAGAGCGGCGCCGACGCAGTAAAATTCCAATGGGTTTATGCAGACGAAATCTTACATCCGAATACGGGAATAGTTGACCTGCCCGGCGGAAAAATCCGTCTGTATGACCGTTTTAAGCAGCTTGAAGTTGATTCTGCCTTTTTCCGCCACGCCCGCGATTTTGCCCATGCACAAAAAGTTCAATTTGTCTGCTCTCCGTTCGGCTTAAAAAGTCTTGCAGAACTTTTAGCAATAAAACCTGACGCAGTAAAAATCGCATCTCCTGACAATAGTTATGAAGAATTAGATTTAATGCTAGAAGATAGCGAAAATATTCTAAAGTTACTGAAACTTCCATACAGAGTTATATCTCTATGTTCTGGTGATATGGGTTTTTCGATGGCAAAAACATTTGATATCGAAGTTTGGATTCCTTCTCAAAATGTTTATCGTGAAATTGGAAGTATTAGTAATGCTGAAGATTATCAAGCGAGACGTGGTAATATCCGTATGAAGAGATCAAAAGACAGTAAGCCGGAATATGTTCATACCTTGAATGGTTCTGGATTAGCAGTTGGTAGAACAGTTGTTGCAATTTTAGAAAACTATCAAAATCAAGATGGAACCGTTACTGTTCCAGAAGTATTAATTCCATATATGGGAATAGATATAATTAAATAGGAGGAAAAAATGGAAATTTTAAAAAATTATCAAAATATTGCAAAAGAAAGTTCCTTAGTTGTAGGGATATTCGAAGAGCAAAACGAAGTAAATATTAACCCTGCAATTGATAAAGAGATTAACAAATTAATTGCAAGTGGATTAGTTGGAAAAGAATTGGGAAAAGTAAATAAAATCTTTACATTTGAGAAAATCGAAAATGAATTAGTATTTATTATTGGTTTAGGAAAAAAAGAAAAATATTCATATGAAAACTTAGAAATTGCAGCTAGATCTATTACAAAACAATTGAATGATAAATTAACAGTATATGTTGATTCATTCCTTGGTGAACTTGATGTTAACGAAGCTGTTAAGAAACTTGTTCTAACAAATGATTATTATGATTATGCATATGATGAGCTAAAATCAAAAAAAGAAGAAAAAACATTACAAATTGCTTACTATACAAATAAAGACATTGATGCCTTAGTTAATGAATATTATAATGTAGCAAATGCCATAAATAATACAAGAGACTTAGTTAATAAGCCTTATAATCTTTTGAATGCAAATGATCTTGCGGAATATGCCAAATCATTAGTTTCAAGCTTTGAAAACAAGAATGTTAATGTTAAAGTATTAAATAAGAAAGAAATTGAAGATTTAGAAATGGGAGCATTCCTTGGAGTTAATAAAGGATCTTCTGCTGAACCTCGATTAATTCATATAACTTATCAAGGAAAAGAAGATTTTAATGATCCAATAACATTAATAGGAAAAGCAGTAATGTTTGATACAGGTGGTTATAGCCTAAAACAAAATATGGTAAACATGAAAGATGATATGGGTGGAGGAGCAACTGTTCTAGGAGTTCTTGAAGCTGTTGTTAAAAACAATTTAAAAGTTAATGTTCAAGTTGTAATTGCTGCGACTGATAATCGAATTAATGGAGAAGCTCTTCTTCCTGATGATGTCTTAACAGCAATGAATAAGAAAACAATTGAAATCATCTCTACTGATGCTGAAGGGCGTTTAACTCTTGCAGATGCCTTAACTTATGCGCAAAAGCAAGGAAGTAAGAAATTAATTGATTTAGCAACTTTAACTGGTGCTGTTGTTGTAGCACTTGGATCATATACAACTGGTGCTTTCACAAATGATCAAGAAATGCTAGAGCAAATTCTACAAGCAAGTAATAATGAATTAGAATCTCTATGGCAATTACCAATTACTGATAATATTCGCGATCAAGTTCGTGCTACTAAAGTTGCTGATATTCAAAACTCAACTGGAAGAGGTGCAGGAGCAAGTGGAGCAGCAGCATTCTTAGAAGAGTTCGTTGAAGAAGGAAGTAAATGGGTTCATTTAGATATCGCTGGAACGGCATTTAGGAGTTCTCCTTCTTATAATGAATTCTATGGTGCTTCAGGAGTAATGGTTAAAACTTTATATCAATATTTAAAAAACATTCAATAGGGGGTATTAATGTTCTGTAATGTATGTGGGAACCAAGTAAAAGAGACAGATAATTTTTGTTCTAATTGTCGGAACCCAATAAAAAAAGTAGAAAAGAAAGATGGAATAAAGACGGTTCCATATCATAAGCCATTGTTTTGGATGAGCATAGTTTCCGTTATATTTACGATTCTTGCTTTTCATGAAGTAATGATGATCTTGGGAATAATTGTTAGTACTATTACATTAATAGGAATTATTATTCATTTGCAGAAATCCAAGAAACAAAATGAAAAAAACAATACGAATTTATATACATTAGCATTGAGTATAGTTGGCGTTCTCGGTAATACAGCATGGCTTTTATTTACATACTTAATTTTACCAACTTTATAAAAAAAATCCTAGTTCTCTAGGATTTTTTCTTTTAGTCCATTAAATTCTTCTACTGTTAATTTATTAGTTGGATAATTAAATTTCAATCCATCGTTGTCATATCGAGGAACGATATGCATATGGAAATGATTAACAGTTTGCCCAGCTAATTCTCCATTATTGTTAATAATGTTAAAGTCATTTGTTTCTAGATTTTTAGAAATTTGTTTACTTAACTGTGTAACTACTTTAAAAACAATAGAAGCAGTATCATCATCAAGTTCTAAAATATTAGCAACATGTTTCTTAGGAATTACTAAAGTATGACCAATAGTTGCTTGGCTAGCATCTAAAAAAGCTAGGACTCTATCATTTTCGAAAACTTTATAAGATGGAATTTCATTATTAATAATCTTACAAAAAATACACATAGATTTTCACCTCTGTATTATTATACTAAAATATATGAATAAATACAAAATAAATAAATTATTTCGCATAATACCTTGACAGATTAGGTATAATAGTATTATAATAATAATACCTAATCAAGTTAGGTATTAGTGAGGTGGTATTATGAATCTATCTGGAGATGAGTTAAGAGGTCATACGGATTCGATAATTTTATCTGTATTAGAAAAAGAAAATTCATATGGATATCGCATCAACAAAGAAATTGAAGCCATTAGCGATGGGGCTTTCATTCTAACTGAAGCGACTTTATATACTGTTTTAAAACGATTAGAAAAACAAGGGTATATAATTTCTTATTGGGAAGAAGGTTTGAATAATATTAAACGAAAATATTATTCAATTACGGAAACAGGAATTGATTATTTAAATCAAGCAAGAAAAAACTGGGAGAATACTTATATTGTCATAGATAAGTTTTTAGGAGGGAAAAATGGAAACTAAAATTAAACAATATGTTAATTATCAGTTCAGATTTAAAAGTGATGTTGAAACGGAAGATTTAAAAGCAGAAATCATCGCCAATTTAATTGATCGGTATCATGAAAACCTTGAAAGAGGTTATGATGAGGAAAAAGCATATGTTGAAGCGGTAAAACAAATGGGGGATTTCTCTAGTGAGTTTAAGGATAAGGTTTCAAAGGAATATAGTATAAAACCACATATAGTTGATGTTGTTTTACTATGTGCTACCGTTCTTGCAATTTTTAGTACTGTGCTTCTTCTATTTAGTATCGTTGCAGGAACAATCCTAACGGCAATAAGTATTGCTCTATATGGATCGGGTGCTTATTATCTATATGCTAATGCCCAATATGTGAAGAAAGAAAATAAAGATATTGAAAAACACAATATCCTATTAAGCAAAATAATAAAATATTTAAAAACAAATTTTATTTTTTGGGCAATTAATATTTCCCTTATCATTGCTAATATTCTATCCAGCCTATTAACAATAGTATTATTACCATCTGGGATTCTAGTCCATGATCCACAAAGTTTATTAATATTAGTAATTATATTTTTTATTATTATTTTAATAATTGCTTTCATTATTTTGTTTGGGATATATTCAAGAATATTAGGGAAGTATAAATACATGACAGGTAATGTTGATCCAAAAAGTTATTTAAATGATTCATATAAATTTATAAAAGGAAGAGATACAGAAAAGTATATATATTCAAGAAAATATTTAAAACTCACAGGAGGAAAGTTTGTTCCAGTTATATCCTTAGTGATGATTTTATTATGTATTATTCCATTAACATATAGATATACAAGGCATTCAAATTATGATGGATTAGTAAATATAATCCAACAAATATTAGATTCATTTCAATTTAATATATGGCCAATTGGAGCATTGTTACTAATTGAAATTGTAGGTATTTCCGTAATAGCAATTATTAGTTTAATAAAGAAAAGAAATAAATCTAAAAGATTAATTATATTATTATATGTATTTTTTATTCCGACACTAATAATATTTACAAATCAATTGGATGCTGTTATAAGTTACCCGAACTCATCTTTTTATTATTTAGATTATTCTTCTTCAGCATTAATTTTCATCTTTATGGTTTTTATTGGAATAATGTTAATAATTAGATTGATTGTAAAATTAAGATTAAAAAAGAAAGAATCGAAGGTTGAGTGATCTCAACCTTTTTTAGTAAATGGTTTCATATAAGAAATGATGTTGAATGGAAGCAAGAACTATGGTATAATTGTTTATAGAAAAGGGTAGAAAAATGAACAAAATAAAAAAAATCGTCTTAATATCGATTTTAATATCGTTAGCAGTAATCTTATCTCTTTTTGATAAGACAATCACACCACTTGCTTTTCCGATGATTCCAACTGCAAAAATTGGTCTAGCTAATATTGTGATTTTGCTAGGTATAATGCTTTTTGATTTTAAAGACAGCCTTACGATAGTTATTTTAAAATCAATAATTGCAAATTTGTTATTCAGTGGATTGACTTCATTTATTATTGGAGGAACAGCATCCGTTATCAGTTATTTTATTATGCTTGGTTTATATAAAGGAATTAAGAAAAATATTTCTGCGATTGGTATTTCTGTTGCTGGTGGATTCGCACACACAGTGATTCAATTATTTGTCGTTGCTTTAATTTATAATCTTGGTGAAGTTACACTTTATTATGGAGCATTGCTTGTTTTTGTGTCATTAATTGCCAGTGTAATTATTGGATTTATTGTTAATAAACTGACAAACTATTTTATGAATAGCGAGTTTTTTTAAAGAAGCTTAGACTTCTTTTTTTAAAAAATGTAAAAAGTTCCAGTGTATAAATTCACTATATAAGTTAAAAATACACTTGTATTAATATACACTTGGAGGAAAAATGGATAAAGAAAACAAAAAAAACAAAAAGAAAAATATTAATGTAGAATGTGCTAATGAATTTGCTTCTGAAGAGAGAAAAAGAGAATCTTTAGATAACCAAATCGAACAAAACAGTCATTTAAATCAAGAAAGAATGAATTATGAATTCGCTCGTGATAATTACCTTCATACGAATGGTAATATAAACAATCTTGGAAACCAGAACATGCAAAACAGAGGAAATAGTTCATATGAATTAGACTCATTACGTGACAAGCAATTGGAAGAAGGATTTGAATACGAGTTTGGTGATGACTTATATGAAACAAGCAATAATGTTAATAATCAAAGAAATCAGAGCAATACTAACGATAATCGCAATAAAAACGAAAATCGTAACAAAAACCAAAGTAGTAATAAAAACCAAAAAAAGTAAATTAATACATAAAAGCTCTTAGAAATCTAAGAGCTTTAATTTATTTCTTTACTTTCTTACGAAATGGATACTCATAGTCAATATCTTCCTCAAATGTAAAATAGTTTAGATAAATAGTTAATAGAATATATCGTACTTCTGAATTTTGATCTTTTAAGATTAAATGATCCTTACCAGCAGCAGTTACAATACCTTTAAATATTTTTGAACCCCATTGGCTGTTTTCAAAGTTCATATAAACTGTTGCAACTTTACCAATATTCAACCTTAAGATATTTTCAATATAAGATTGTTCTTGCGGTAGAACTTGCCCTAGTTGGCCTGGTGGCATCATCGGTGGAGTTTGTGATTGATCAGGATAAATCAAACCTGGCATTGCAGGTTGTGGATAAACAAACTGTTGAGGCATTTGCTGCCCGACTGCGCCATATAAAAATGGTTGTTGATAATAATTCATAAATTGATATCCTCCTAATAACAATTTTCGCTTTCTACAGGTGAATAGAAACAATGGCTCTGAAATCTCCCAGTATTCCATTGCCCAAACCATTGTGCTCTACATGATTCATCTCCAGCTGCATAGAACCACAATGATCTTTCGCCAGGGCTGAACTGTTCCCCTTTAATTACACGGCGAGCAAGTCTAATATCCATTTCTCGAGCTGCTTGATAAAAATAGGGATATAAAGTTGCTTCAAACCCGCCGGGTCTTTGATAAACCATATTTGTGATTGTATTTATATCTGTAAAGTCCAAACAACTTGCACGCACACGATTAACACCAACATTACCGACTAAAAGCATTCCTAATTGTCCATCGCTCTCGGCTTCGGCGCGCATTAATCTTGCTAATAGTTTAACTTCCTCTTCATTATGTGCTATAACTGACATTATATCCTCCTATACTATATATATAAAATAATTTTCTAATTATGTGTTAAAAATAAAGAATATATGATAAAATAAAATAGAAAGGGCTGTGTTGAATAAATTTGAATAAATCAAAATTACTATGTCCTAAATGTCTTGGACCTTCTATCGAAGTAGGTTTCGATACAGTCTTCAACTTGACGGATAATTTTATTCGTCATAAAATAGAAGAAAAAAATTTTTATTTATGTATTAATTCTGAATGTGAAGTTGCTTACTTCACAGGAGGAGAATTAATTATACCTATATCACAGTTAAAAAAGCCATTATGGTTTAAAAACACTAATAATCAGGTCATTGTCTGTTATTGTCGAGATATAACATTGGAGGACTTAGTTTTTGCTATTAAAGAGTTGAATGAAGAAATATCAATAAAAACTATTGTTCATTTCTTACAAAAAAATGATCGACCGTTACAATGTATTCAACATAATCCTACAGGAATGAGTTGCGAGAAATTATTTATAAATGCAATAGAATATGGAAAAAAAATAAAAAATATGAAATAGGGGTGAAGATTATGAAAGTGAGATTCTTACATAGTGGAGATACACACTTGGGTTGTTTTCCAAATCGAATTGAAACAAGATTTGATGATTTCTTTAATGTATTTAAAAATATGATTACATATGGAATCAACAATAAAATCGAGCTATTATTGATTAGTGGTGATTTATTTCATTTAAAATCAATTAATTCAAGAACATTATTAAACACAATAGAATGTTTAGAAATGGCGAAAGCGGCTAAAATGGAAGTTATAGTTATTGAAGGTAATCATGATCGTGCTTTTTTAGTTGATGGTGACTCATGGTTACATTTCTTAAATGAGCAGGGATATATTAAATTACTAGGAGAACCTATTGTTGATGGACAACTAGTCTTGAATCCATATGAGGAAAAAAGCGGTTCGGTAATTGAAAATGATAAATATCGAGTTATAGGCGTAAGTTATCTCGGTGGGATGACGGAGAAATATATTAAAAGTTTAAATAAATTAATTAAGAAAACAGATCAGTTTACCATTTTAATGCTTCATGCAGCGATTGACCGCTTGCAAGGACAAGAGATGGGAGATGTGAAAAGCGAAGTAATTCTAGGGTTAAAGGATGTAGTTGATTATATTGCCTTAGGACATATCCATGTGAAATATGAAATCGAAGATTTATGTTATAATCCAGGTTCTTTAGAGAATATTCGTTTGCGTGATGGTAGACGCAGTGAGGAAAAAGGATTCTACGATATTATTGTTAATGATGATAATACTAAAGAAGTCAATTATATTAAAAGTGAACCACGAAAGGTTCATTACCAAGCACTTGATATCACAGAAGCTATTAAACCTCAAGATGTTAAAAAGATGGTGCAGAACTTAAAGTTAGATATGGAACCAAATGAAATGATGGAATTAACAGTCTTTGGGAAACCAAATTTTAATCCATATTTGATTGAACTAAATGAAATCGAAGTTTATTTAAAAGAAAAATATCATTTACTATATATAGAAGTAAAAACTGCATTTTCAATTTTTGATCAAGAAGATGGAGAAAATGAAGTAGTTGATACCCAAGCAATTGTTAGAAATCTAATTGAAAAGAAATTAGAATACAATTATCCTGATACTAAAGATATTAAAGCAGTAGCGAAAACAATGATTAGAGTTTCTGAAATGATTAATGATAATTTAGATGAGGATACAATAATTGATACATTATATAAACCGGAAGTGAAATTATGATTATAAAAAAACTCACTTTAGATAATATTAAATCTTATGTCTATGAAGAAATTGACTTTACAAAAGGAATTAACTTTATTCTTGGAGCTAATGGTAGTGGAAAGACAACAATTATAGAAAGTATTGGACTAGCCCTATTCAACTACACAAAGAAAACATTATATGATTTATTAAGATATAATAAAACAAAAGGTTCAATTGAACTTGAATTCACTGCGAATGATGGATTAGATTACCGTATAGTAAGAACGATAAAACCAAAATCAGGAACGGCAAAGATTATTGAAATAGCTACAGATACAGAAGCTGCAAATGGCGTTGGTGAAGTATATTCATTTATAAAAACAGTTTTAAGAATTCCTAATACAAAAGACTTAGCAAAAATGTATGAAGAAATTATTGCTGTACCACAGGGACAATATGTAACTGCGTTTTTAGAAAAGCCGTCAATTAGAAAAGAGAACTTTGATAAACTATTTGATTTACATATTTATAAAAATACTAATATAAAGTTAACAAGTATTGCAAGTAATATTAGGGATAACCATATCCATGTATTAGAAAAAGAAATTGTTGCTATAAATGGAGAAGTAAAATCATATGATCAAAAAAAGTTGGAATTAGAAACAACAATCAACTTTATTAAAGACTTAGAAAAAAATCAAAAAGCAATTGAAAAAGAAATAGTAAAAGTAAAAGCAAATCGAGATCGTTTAGAAAACTTAAAAAAGGAACTTGATAAACTACAAACAGACAAGTTATTATTGGCAGAGAAAATAAAAAATATCGAACAAATAATAACTAAAAATAGTGAAGAATTATTATTAGCTCAAAAGGCGGCGGGTATCGTTACGGAAAACAAAATTGCTTATATGAAATATCAAGATAACCAACAAATGATTTCAAGACTTGAAAAGAAGTTTGATGAGTTCTTATCTATAGAAAACAAAATCAAAGCAAAAGAATCTGAAATTTTAGTATATGATACAAAAATAAGTAATTATCAGGATAATATTAAAACTAAAGAAATCGATTATGAAACTCGCCATCAAGAGATTGTTAAGCTAAATACCGAATCAATATTTGTAAAGAAAGATTTAGAAACGAAAGAAAAAGTTTATAATGACAAAGCAATTAAAAATACGAATGCTTATAATGAAGTAACAAATACTATTAAATCATATAGAGATAAAATAGAAAAAATAAAGTATTATGATTTCCAATATAATTCCATTGTGATAAAAGATTGGGAACCATATGAAAATCTAGACGAAAAGATTTTAGAAATTAATAATAGAATTGAAAAAGTAACACAAAGTAAAGTTACTTTGGATGATTATAATAATAAAAGATTGAAAATCGCTCTTGAACTTGAGAATGCGATTGCAAACTCACAAGTTTCACGTGATGGAAATTGCCCTTTCTTCAATGAGAAATGTAAGAATATCTCTGAAAAATCGCTAAAGGAATACTTTGAAGAAATAATAGTTGTGAAAACAAAAGCGTTAAATGAAATGGATGAAGTGATTAGTCAACATCGTGAAGTCGTCGATGACGAAAGAGCCTTGTTTGCGGAACTCCAAATAAAAGAAGCTAACAAAAAAGTTCTGGAAGACTATTACATTAAAATAGGAAACATAAAAGAGGAATTCACTGAAGAGTTTAAAAACGATCTACCTTTAAATATCAATTATGATTTCTCTGATTTAACGAAAGCATTAACAGAACAATTAATATCTAAAGTAGAACTTTTAGAGACTAAAGAAAAAGATTTGAATCAAGAAAAAGAAGCATTAGTTAATGAAAATGCACAAATAAATAATTTACGATTAAAAATGGGAATAAAAACCAATAATATAAATAGTCTCGAATTGTTAAACAAAAAACTTAATGATGAAATTGAAGAATTAAAACATCTTTTAATGACATCGCTTCGAAATAAAAAAACAACAACTTCTGAAATTAATAAAATTAAAGAAGAGCTAAGTCATGTTGCTGATGCAAAAACTTCATTAGATCTATTGAAAATTGAGAATGCTGATTTAGAGGTAGCTAAAAACAACTATCTTGCTAATGAGTCAAAAGCTAAAGAAGTAGAAAAAATAAATAAAACTATTGCAAATGATCGTCTCTTAATAGAAACTCACCAAAAAGAAATTGCTAACAATAATCAGAAAACAAAAGAATTAGAAGAAAATTATTCACCAGCAAGACTAGAAGAAATAAATAAAGAATTTACAGGTTTACTTGAACAAAAGAGTTCAATCACCACTTCAATTATAGAAAAAGGTGAGAAGAGAAATAATCTTCAGAACGAAGTCCATAAAATGGATGAGCAATTTAAAGTACGTGATAGTATGCAAATTAAACTAGACCGATATAATGAAATAAATGATTTCATTACAAAAGCAAAGAAAATATTTATTGAATTACCTCGTGAATTATCAATCCAATATCGCGAATATATTGGACATGCAGCGACAAAATTATATCGTCAAATATCTCGCGAAAAAGTACAATTAGAATTGACTGAGGATTATGATGTTATTATTACTGAAGATGATAATCAAAAGAATAAGAAAACAATTGATGTCTTGTCTGGTGGAGAACAAATGAGTGTTGCCATTGCGATAAGATTATCTATGTTGAAACATTTGTCTGGTCTTGATATATATTTCCTCGATGAACCAACAGTTAATCTTGATACCGATAGAAGAGAAAAAGTAGCTGATGTCGTTTCAGAGATTTCTGAAGAATTAAGGCAAATGTTTGTAATTAGCCATGATGATACTTTTGATCAAATTACTGATACTGTTATTAAAGTAATTAAAAATGATAATGAAAGTATTGTAGGATAAAGGGTAGAGAACTATTCTACCCTTTTATTTTACATAATTAATAAAAAATGGTATAATATAACAATGTATATTAATAAGTTAATATAATAAGGAAGGTATATCAATGGATAACAATTACGAAATAAAGAAATTGATATTAGATAAAATTAAAGAATATGATACGATAATAATTCACCGACATTTTCAACCAGATGGAGATTGTTTTGGAAGTACCCTAGGACTTAGAGATATTTTAAGACAATCATTTCCTGAGAAAAAAGTATATAGTGTTGGGACTGACACAGTCGACTATTTAGACTTTGTTGGAAAAGAAGATTCAATACCAGACTCTACATATGAAGGAGCATTAATTATTGTTTTAGATACTTCCACAAGTAAAAGAATTAATGGCGATAGTTATAAACTAGGAAAAGAAATTATTAAAATAGATCATCATTTAGAAACAGATCCATATGGCGATATAAACTATGTACTCGATTATGTTGCTTCTACAACTTTGATTATTACCGACTTTTTAAAAACTTTTTCGGATGAACTTAAGATTTCAGTTGATGGAGCAAGAGCATTATATGTTGGTATAGTTACAGATACAGGGCGATTTCGATATCGATCAGTTCGTGGTAAGTCGCTAGAATTAGCAGGATATTTACTTGATTATGGATTTGATACGGAAGAAATGTATGCTAACTTATATACTAAAGAAGCAAACTTTCTTTACTTACAAGGATATCTCCTCCAACATTTTAAAATTACAAAGAATGGTGTAGCATATGCTTATATAAGCAAAAGAATTCAAAAACGATTTAATGCATCTACTTCTAACGCCTCTGCCTTAGTTAATAGCTTAGATGGTATCGTTGGCAGTTTGATTTGGATATTATTTGTTCAAAGTGATAATGGCGATATTAGAGCTCGTATACGTTCCCGTTATACAGAAATTAATAAATTAGCTGCGGAGTTCGATGGTGGAGGTCATGCTCAAGCAAGTGGGGCAAAAATGAAAAATAAAAACGAAATTAAAACAATGGTTAGAAGAGCCGATGAATTGTTAAGGGAATATAAATTGAATAATGAAGGATGGAAATAATGAAAATTTTAGTTGTAAATGATGATAGTATTAATGCTGCCGGATTGAAATTCCTTGCTGAAAAAGCAATGAAGTTTGGTGAGGTTGTTATTGTAGCTCCTAAAACTGAGCAATCAGGAAAAGGACATGGAATAACAATTAAAACACCAATGAAATTCAAGCTAATTGAAGATTTAGTTCCGGGGGCTAAAACATATGTCATTGATTCTACTCCTGCGGATTGTGTACGTTTCGCAACCTTTTATTTAGAGTATGATTATGATATTGTCTTCTCAGGGGTTAATGATGGATATAATTTAGGCGAAGACATTATGTATTCAGGAACAGTGGGTGGAGCTAGTGAAGGAACTTTAAATAAGAAAAAAGGAATTGCCTTTTCCACAGCTCATAATGATTTAAGTGGTGCAATTAAATACTTTGATGAAACAATGGATTATATTATAAAAAATGATTTACTAAAAATTTGGGGATTATATAATATTAATTTCCCAAAAGAATCTAAAGGAATAAAAATTACTCATCAAGGAAGCACACATTTTGATACGAGATTTGAACTGAATGGCACCGAAATTATTCCTGGTGGTCGTCCTTATTTTGAAAAGGACTTTGAAAAGGTTAATAGTGATGTAACAGCAATTCTTAATGGATTTGTCTCAATTACACCTATTACCGTTAATCGAACTAAATATGATATATTAGAAAAAATCATAAAATAATAACCCTCTCATATAATGTTATGAGGGTGGACAATATGAAGAAATTTTTAAAATGGTTATTTAAGTCGCTTCTGATTGCTTTAGTTGCAATTTTCGTTACTAATATTATTGGTGCTTATTTTGGATTTAATATTCCACTAAATGTTTGGACAATCTTAATCGTGACAATATTTAGAATTCCAGGAGCAATAATTTTAATAATTTTTTTCTTGTTGTAATAAAAACTTGAATATTTCAAATAAATGAGATAAAATAAGAATACTGGAGGAAGTATTATGAATACAGATAAAAACGAATCACTCTTAGATATAGCGATTAGATTGATGCGATCAAAGAAAAAACCAAAATCACTACGAGAACTAACTAATGAGGTTTTTCAAACAAAGGGAGTTACTGGTGATGATATTGAAGATAGAAAAGCCCAATTCCAAGTTGATTTTATGTTAAGCGGACATTTTGTATGTTGCGGGGAAAATAGTAAAGGATTAAAGCTTTGGGATTTAAAATCTCGCCAACCATCTACATTATTAGATAAAGATGGATCATATCTTGAAGAACTATTCTCATATGATGAAGATGTTATTAAGAATGAATTAAAAGATGAAGATGTATATGAAATCAAAACCAAAAGCGATGATGAGTTATTTGAAGATGATACGGATGAAGATGATGATACTGATGATATCGAAGAAGAATTAGGTTTAGTCGTGGAAGATGACGATGAAGAAACTGAAGAAGTCTTAGCAGCAGATTTAGATGATGAAGAAATAGATGAACCTGATGATGATCTCGAAGATCTCGATCTAGAAGATGAGGATTAAAAGGCAAAAGCCTTTTTTTTGAGTTTAATACTTATAAATGAAGTATAAATTTGCTGTCTGGAAAGTTTTGCTTGCAATATATACTTGATTGCTGTAAAATAAGATGAGGGACATTATGATAATAGAGCATAATACAATAAATAAAGTAAGAATTGAAAATTTTAGAGGTGGAGTGGGGGCCATCTTTATCCAGAGATATGATGATGAAAGCAAGATGATTGCTAGAATCACAATTCCCCCAAAATCGTCAATAGGCTTTCACCAACATGTAGGAGATGAAGAAATCATCTATGTTATAGAAGGCCAAGGGTTGTGCAAAACAGAAGTTGCAACGGAAGTAATAAAAGCGGGGATTGTTAATTATATAAAAAATGGCGAAAGCCATGGAATCACAAACACAAGCGACAAGGACCTGATTTTATTAGCTATAATACTTAAATAATTTTGTATGGGTAACAAATAACTTTGGGGGTGTTTTATGACAAAAGAGCAATTTGACGTTCTTTTAAAAGCAAAACATATAATGGTTGAGCAGGCTGACGATGCTATTGCCTTTATGCGGACATGTGAATTAGAAGATTCTGTAACTTATCATTATGAACTATACTTAGCTGCATTTAATAATCTAAATTTTAAAGTAGCCGAAAAGGTGTTAAAATCATTAGTAAGGCAATTGCCTAGAATTACTGATGATAGAACTAAAGGCATAGTATATTCAATGATGGTAGCTGATGCGTTAAATAACGAGAAGTATAATAATGCTATTACTATCTATTATGAATATAAAAAATTAGGTTTAGAAGATACTCGTCTTAATTATAATTTTGATAATTTCATGCTCCATATTTTAGGAGAAAATAAAATTTATTCACGCTACAAGAAATTTGCACATGCTTTAAGCAAAAACGATGCATTGAAACAAGCCGATGCATATAATGCAATTACCTTTTATTATAACTCTTCAATTATTTGTTATGAGGTAAGTGATTTTGTTGATTTAGAGAGCAATGTTAATAAAATTGTTGAAATCCAGAAATCAGATCAAAAGACATTGCATCCAATTAAATGTCAATATCTTTGTGACATAATGCAAATTTTCTTAGAAAACACAAAAGCTAAAACTAAAAAAGATAAAATTAATATTGTAGAAAAATATAAAGAATTTTTAGAGAATGTTACTGACAACCCAACTATTGAAGTTTTTGATCGTATTGATGCTCATTTACCACTTGTACAAAGAGCGGTAGAAGTAAAAGATTATGTCTTTGCTAAAGCGAGAATAAACAAAATGTTAAGTGGTAATGTAACAACTAAAATAAGAATTAAATTATATCAATTTCTATGTGATATGTATCGAGAAGCAAAAGATAATAAATATGTCCAATGTTTGGAAATCTTAAATAAACTATTGTTAAAACAGGAAAAGAAAGATAAAGATAGTGTCAATGAAGGCATTATTAATAGTATTCGTTTCCATGAAGTCCAACAAAGTTATAAAGAAATCCAACATCGATATGAAACTGATCAACTAACAGGATGCTATAGTCGCAATGTTCTATACAAACGAGCAAGTAAAACATTTGCTCAAGGACAAGAAGCAGCAATTGTTTTCTTCGATCTAGATGATTTGAAAGAAACAAATGACGCTTATAACCATAGCTATGGAGATCAATATCTTAGAATATTTGTTAATGAAATCTCGAAAATGATGGAAGAAGGCATGGAGTTATTCCGCTATGGTGGCGATGAATTTGTACTTATCTTCCCGCATGCTGATATGGAAATAATTGAAAAATTTATAAAAGATGTTATTGAGCGATTTAAAGAACCTGAATTAATTTATAATAAATATATTAAAATCAATTTCAGTGCAGGAATTGCTCTTTATCCAGAGGATGGAACAAACCTAGAGGATATTCTAAAGATTGCTGATGACGCTATGTATGAGGCAAAGAAGAATCATATAGGGTATCATATTCATAGCAAAGATAAATAGTAATTAGAAGCTAAAAAGTTAAAATTTATCTTGCAATAAATCGGAAATATGATATAATAATCAAGAGCCAAAAAAGTTCTCTTAGGTAAGAGAACTTTTTTTATTTATTAGAAGGGAGAACATTACATGACAAAATATATTTTTGTAACAGGTGGAGTAGTATCAAGTTTAGGTAAAGGAATTAATGCATCTAGTCTAGGACGATTATTAAAATCACGAGGACTAAAAGTTTTTATGCAAAAATTTGACCCATATATTAATGTCGATCCAGGTAATATGTCTCCATTACAACATGGGG
>ENA-UOOK01003946-UOOK01003946.1-fermentation-metagenome-genome-assembly--contig:-NODE-3946-length-16344-cov-12.750752_pt1 | contig 16344 bp, 16 predicted proteins | sample MGYA00245777_ERZ724023 | MGnify/ENA primary metagenome ERZ724023 (study PRJEB28704, sample SAMN03018312) | fermentation metagenome | biome: anthropogenic terrestrial biome; feature: soil...
TCAGGCACATCTATGTATATGGTGCATTCTTTCATTTATTTCATTCCTTTCTGTTGCAATATAGTTCATATTATTCCGAGTCTTGATTTTTGTGAAAAAATTTAAGCCAAATATTTATAGCATTAAATAACGTAATATGATAAAATTAATAATAATTTAATCAATATGCATCTTAACAACAGGAGGATAAAATGAAAAAAATAAAAGTCTATTCAAGCGCATCATGTTCAAATTGTACTGCTGCAAAGGAATACTTAAAGGAAAAAGGATATGAATATGAGGAAAAAAATGTTTCTACAGACAAGGAAGCAAAAAAAGAATTAATCGCCTTGGGATATATGGGTGTACCCGTAATTATGATTGATGAGGAAGTAGTTGTAGGCTTTAACAAGAGTAAATTGGACGAAATATTATAATGAGGCAAAGATATCACTTGCAGCTGTTTTATTGCTTTTAAATAAAAAAACCGGCATTATGCCGGTTTTTGCTGCTTATGTATTATGCAGCTTGTTTTAATTACATGTTGACAGGGTTTATTTATTCAATGCAGCTAATAAATTATCTAAATTCATTCCGTGTACTGCTGCGGCTTCTTCCAATGTTTCCATTTGAGCACTTGGACAGCCTACACATCCCATTCCAAATGTCATTAATATTTCGGCAGCTTCATGTTTTGCTCTAATAACTTCACCGATTGTCATATCTTTTGTAATCATTTATTGCCTCCTTTTATTTTATAATTCATTATACAGTAAGATAAAATAATATTCAATATTTTAATAATAAAAAATTAGAAACGTATTCCCCCCTTTTCCGGCTAAAAACTGTTTGTATCACCATATGATGTATGATATAATCAAAATGTTAACACTGTTACCATAGCAAAAGGCGGGAGCAAGAATATGCATAATAATTACAATGAAAAAATAAGCGACATGAAAAAATGTATACAAAAAAAGAATAAATTAAATATGCTCTTAAAACAGACGGAACAGGATATTATAAAAGAAAAGCTTCTTTTAAACAAGCTTTCAGGAGAATTGGAGAAGGAAACTCAAGATGTTTTAAAGCTAAAACCGGATAATATTACTTCATTGTTTTATACTATATTGGGTACAGAAGAGGATAAACACAGCAAAGAAAATCAGAAGCTTTTAAAAGCAAGATTAAAATACGAACAATGCAAAAGCAATATGAATTATCTTGTTAATGAAACAAAAAAGATTGTAGATTATATAGCAGATTTAAATGGGTGCGACACTGAGTATGAAGAATTAATAGACAAAAAGTTAGAAATTATCCATATTGAGGATGATGAAACCAGCCAGGATTTAAAAAGACTAATAAAACGAAAAGAAAATATGAATGCAAATATTATCGAAATTTGCGAAGCAATTTGTTATGGCGAAAAAGCATTGGAAGCTATAGAAAAGACAATAAAAGAATTAGAAACTGCAAAAGACTTTGGGAATCCTGATGTGAACAGCAATATTGAAGATGCCAGGGGGTATGCGGAGCAAACCCAAAGAATGTTAGGAAGATTCAAAAAAGAAATTTCAGATATAACAATTGTGACAGGAACTGAAATAGCAGTAGGCACCTTTGAAAATTTCGCAGACTGTTTCTTTGACAGCTTGATTTTTGATTGGGTTGTTCAGTCCGGAATAGGAAAATCTTTAGATACGGCAAAAAACACTAAAAATCAATTAGACAAGGCAATGTCAAAACTATATGAAGAAAAAGTAACAGAAGAATTTATGATAAATCAAATAGAAGAACAAATAAATCAAATAATAGAAAAAGCATAAAAGTATTGACCTATTATATTATTTAGTGATACAATTAACAATATTAAATAAATAATAGCGTCGTCTAATAAACTTGCATTTCTAATCCATACTATAGCATTTTCTAATAATTTTACATTTCTAGGGGTTAATATTTAAAATAGTAACATCATAACTAAGTACAGGAAAATGTTTGCACAAGCTGACTACTTATATATTTAATTATTTATCTATTATTTAGTTGTAGTTATAATACAGAAATATGGCTTTTCTGCAGGCATTGATCATCTTGAATATTAGGAGATAGACTATGGACGAGTTTGTGCTGGAAGTAAGAGATTTAAGTATATGTTTTTACAGCGGCAGAAAGGAAATACCTGCCGTAGAGAATCTAAGCTTCAATATTTCTAAGGGAGAAACACTTGGGATAGTAGGAGAGTCAGGTTCTGGCAAGACTGTGACTTCTTTATCTATTATGCAGCTTATACCAAACCCGCCCGGAAAAATAACCGGAGGAGAAATGATTTTTGGAAGTTTGGATTTGCTGAAGGTTGATGACGATATAATCAGGCAAATACGAGGCAACAATATATCCATGATATTTCAGGAGCCGATGACTTCTCTAAACCCGGTTTATACAATAGGAGAACAATTGTCAGAAGTTTTTTCTACACATCAGAAGTTGTCCAAGAAAGAATCAATGAAAAGATCCTTAGAGATGTTAAAACAGGTAAAAATTCCATTGGCAGAAAAGAGAATGAAGCAATATCCCCATGAACTTAGCGGGGGCATGCGCCAAAGAGTTATGATAGCAATGGCACTGGCCTGTATGCCGGAAATATTGATTGCCGATGAACCTACCACAGCCTTGGATGTAACCATACAATCACAAATTTTACATCTTATCAGAGAGATGAAAGAGAAGATGAATACGGCAGTTATTCTTATTACTCACAATATGGGCGTGGTAGCTGAAATGGCCGATAATGTTATGGTTATGTATTGCGGAAGAGCATTAGAGTATGCGGATGTCAGAACATTGTTCAAAGAGCCGAAGCATCCTTATACAATTGGTTTATTGAATTCCATACCAAGGATTAAAGGTGGACGACGGAAACTATATGCTATTAAGGGCTCAGTGCCTGTTCCCGGTGAGGTTACGGCAGGGTGCCGGTTTAATAGCCGCTGTGAAGATGTATTTGAAAAATGCCGAATAGAGGAGCCACCATTTTTTGAAGTCGGAGCAAGCAAGGTTAGGTGCTGGAAATATGAAGGAAAGGGCGTGACTGTGTGATTGGAAATATTTTGGAGGTAAAGGATTTGAAAGTCCATTTTCCGGTCAAAGGTGAGCTCATTCCTAAAAATGTTAGTTATGTCAAAGCGGTGGACGGTATCAGCTTTAATATCGGCTATGCAGAGACTCTTGGATTAGTTGGTGAAAGCGGGTGTGGAAAATCCACCACCGGTCGTGCAGTCTTGAATATGATGAAAGTTAATTCAGGACAAGTTATTTTTGAAGGCAGGGATATTCTAAAGAGTAACAGGAATGAATTGAAAAAGATAAGAAAGGATATGCAGCTGATATTTCAGGATCCTTTTGGCTCGCTTAATCCTCGGATGACTATTGGAAGCACTTTAGAAGAGGTGTTGTACGTACATCATCTTGGAGATAAAAGCCAGCGTCAAAAAAAGGTTAATGAACTCATTGATATGGTAGGCTTAAGTAAAGATTATTTATCAAGGTATCCTCATGAGTTCAGCGGCGGGCAAAGGCAAAGGGCTGTAATTGCAAGAGCTTTGGCGGTAAAGCCAAAATTCATTATTTGTGATGAACCTGTGTCAGCATTGGATGTCTCTATTCAATCTCAAATTATTAATTTATTGGAAGGGCTTCAGAGAAGCTTTAATCTTACATATCTTTTTATCGCTCACGACTTAAGTGTTGTAAAACATATAAGCAGCCGAATTGCTGTGATGTATTTAGGCAGGATTGTGGAGATTGCCGAAAGTGATGAATTATTTAAAAGAGCAGCTCATCCTTATACAAAAGCATTGTTATCATCAATCCCTGTATGTGATCCTGATTTTCGTAAAGATAGAATTCTTTTGGAGGGAGATATGCCTAGCCCGGCTAATCCTCCGAAAGGATGCCGATTCCATACAAGATGTATTTATGCTAAGGAAATTTGTTTAAGGAAGGAACCTGTATCTGCCAACTTAGGAAATGGTCATATGGTAGAATGTCATTTATATTAAATAATGAGGAGGATTAAAACTATGAAAAACAGTATCTCAAAAAAGTTTGCATTTATACTGATTGTATTGCTTGCAGCTATAGCTGGTTTTTCAGGATGCACAAAAGCCGATGTGCCGACCGGCGAAACACCGGGAGGGACTGCCGGTGAGCAGCCGGCAAAAGAAACAACATTAGTTATAGCCTATGAAAGAGATGCGGAAACCCTGAATCACATAAAAACAGGCTGGTACTCGGATTCTTTGATTTATATGTATGACAGATTGGTTTCCAGGGACTACGATTTTAATTACAGACCAAGTTTAGCCAAAAGCTGGGATACTTCAGAGGATGGAATGGTGTGGACATTTCATTTGAGGGAGGATGTGAAATTTCATAACGGAAAACCTTTGACTGCATATGATATTAAATTTACTTTTGACACTATTTTAGACCCTGAAACGGCATCCCCTTCTCAAAGCGATTTCGCAGCGATAAAGGGATTGGAAGTAAAAGATGAATACACGGTGGATGTTATGCTGCATCAACCTTTTCCAAATCTGCTGTTTGTTATGTCAAATACATCTGCAGGCATAGTAAGCCAAGAAGCATATGAAGAATATGGAGATGAGTACGGTATTAATTATGTAGTAGGTACAGGACCTTATATGTTCCAAGAGTGGAGGCAAGGAGATAAGATCGTAATAGTTAAGAATCCTGACTACAATTGGGGACCTGAATGGATGACCAACAGGGGACCCGCCTTAATCGATAATATTGAATTTAGAGTAATACCGGAAGAAAATTCCCGTTTGATGGAATTAGAAGCGGGCAATGTACATATATTGAGAGATGTTCCTGCATCATTTTTGCAGAGAGTTGATGATATTGACGGTGTGGAAGTTATGAGAAGGGATGCTACAAAGCTTGGTTATTTGGCTTATGCCTGCGATAAGGAGCCTTTTACCGACATCAGAGTCAGACAAGCAATAAACCATGCCATTAACAAAGATGATATTATAACGTACGTGTTTAGAGGATACGGTGAGCCGGCCTACGGCTATTTGCCGCCTGCACTGAAAAGCGAATATTATGCAGACAGCAAAAAGGACGGATATGAATATGATGTGGAGAAAGCAAAGCAACTGCTGAACGAAGCAGGCTATAATGACGGACTGAGCCTTACATTGTCAGTGGAAAATTCAACGGAGTACAGCCGTTTGGCGGAAGTGCTTCAAGATCAGCTTAAACAGGTTGGAATTAATGTAGTAATTCAACCGTATGACAGTTCAAGCTATACTGCAATGTTAAAAGAAGGTCAACAGGAGCTTTTCATAAGGCTTTACAGCTGGCCGAATGCCGATATATTGGATTGGTTCCTGCTTTCGAGCCAGTTCCCCTACCCGAATCATTCAAGATGGCAGGATGAAAAGACAGATGAGTTAATTCATAATGCTGCTACAAGCCCGACATGGGACAAAAGATCAGAAGGATATTTTGCAGTTCAAAAGCATTTGATAGAGCAAGCAGTATGGGCTCCGATTTATATACCGGAAAATACTATTGCAGTAAGAGAAGAAGTTAAAAATTTCAAATTCCATCCTTGGATACCTCAATATAACGACGGTACATATTTGGAAGCGGAATAGTGCAGAGCGAAGCTTCCGGCAAATATATCCGGAAGCTTCGCAATATATTACGTTGAGGTGGACTAATGCTTAAATATATTATAAAAAAGCTGCTCTTGATGATTCCGGTTTTGTTAGGATTGACGATTATTGTATTTTTGATTTTACATTTAGCTCCCGGAGACCCGGTGCATAAAGTAGTCGGACCTAATGCAACTCCTGAAGTTTATGAGAATGTCAAAAGGAGCATGGGTTTGGACAGGCCTCTCATAATACAATATTTTGATTATTTGGGCAATTTATTAAAGGGAGATTTAGGCAGCTCAATTTTGCAGCATAGACCTGTGGCAGATATTGTTATGGAGCGTTTCCCCATAACAATCGGGTTGGGAGTGAGAGCACTTCTGCTTTCTTTTTTAATAGCTGTTCCTGTAGGAATTATTGCAGCAGTTAACAGAAATAAGCTATTGGATTATTTCGCCATGACCTTTGCACTGGTTGGCATATCAATGCCAACATTTTGGTTTGGAATGCTCCTGCTTTATTTCTTTGCATACAAATTAAGGTTGTTTCCAATATCAGGTTATGGTACTTGGAAACATTTAATGCTGCCTGTTATTACTATGGGACTCACGGATGCGGCAGTAATTGCCAGGATGATGAGGTCCAGTATGTTGGAGGTAATTGGTCAGGACTATATAAGGACGGCAAGGGCTAAAGGGTTGAAAGAAAAAGTTGTAACAAACAAACATGCACTTAAAAATGCACTTATACCGGTAATAACTCTCTTAGGTATGCGAATGGGTTGGATTGTAGGGGGCTCGGTTACTTTGGAGATTATTTTCAGCATACCCGGTTTGGGCAGGACGATGGTAGATTCAATTTTTTCACGAGATTACCCTGTTGTTCAAGGCTCCATATTAATTCTTGCTGCATCAGTAATGATCAGCAATTTAATAGCAGATATTCTTTATGCCGTTGTGGATCCAAGGATAAGGTATTAAATAACTTGATTATATTTATATAAGTATTAGGAAAGATGGAGTATATTATGGAAGACATTATTAAAGAAGATATTTTAGAAGAGGTGGAAAGCTGCGAGCCGAATTTTTGGCAAAGGCTCTTTTCTAATAAAATGGCTGTTTTTGGCGCTATTGTTATATTAATTCTGTTTATTATCGCAATTTTCGCACCGCTGATTGCGCCATATTCTTTTGATGCAATTGACCTGCCTCAGATGCTGAAAGGGCCCAATACGGAAAATATCTTAGGAACAGATGAGTTTGGTAGAGATATATTCAGCCGGATTGTATACGGCTCTCGGATTTCCCTTAAGGTAGGATTTATTGCGGTAGGAATTTCTTTGGTAATCGGAACAATTTTGGGAGCATTAGCAGGCTATTACGGAGGAATTACGGACTATATTATTTCCGGAATTACCGATATTGCTTATTCATTTCCTGTAAGTCTTCTTGCCATTGCCTTTGTTGCCGCCTTAGGTCGAAGCTTGACGAATTTGATTTTTGCAGTAGCACTGGTAAGCTGGTCGGGTTATGCAAGGCTTGTGCGAGGGCAGTTTATATCATTAAGGAACCGGGAATTTATTGAAGCAACAAAGATATTGGGAATGAGCGATGTGCGGATAATTTTCAAGCATATGCTGCCTAATTCAATGGCTCCCATTATTGTTCTTACTACACTTGAAATCCCTAAAGCTATTATTGTGGAATCTTCTTTGAGTTTCCTCGGATTAGGCGTGCCGCCGCCGGCACCCAGCTGGGGCTCCATTATGAGTTCGGGACGCGCATATATCATGGAAGCACCTTGGATTGCTATTTTTCCCGGATTGATGATGGCATTGGCAGTATTAGGATTTAATCTTTTTGGAGATGCATTGAGGGATACACTTGATCCAAGACTTAAAGATTAAGTCCGTTAACGAACGGTTTCGGAGGATATATACAGCATATGTCGGCCGCCTAAGGCTAAAACCGGGCGGTTTTTTATTGTCAACCTCTTAGACTTCAGGAACTTAAAGATTGTATTACCTTAGAGAAACTGATAAGATAATAAAAGAAGTACTTGACAAAGAGGAAGATGGCATAAAGTAGTATTAGGAGGATAAAATGTCAATAGAAAAAGTAAGAGATTATTTAAAACAATTTAACAAGGAAAATGACATACAAGAAATGGACGAATCAACAGCAACCGTAGAGTTGGCTGCACTTGCTTTGGATACAGAGGAAGCAAGAATTGCAAAATCATTATCATTTTATGATGGTGACGGAGCAATGGTAATAGTAGTGGCAGGAGATGCAAAAATAGACAACAGAAAATTTAAAGATTATTTCGGGTTTAAGGCAAGAATGCTTGCACCTGAGGAAACAGAAAAATTCACCGGGCATGCAATCGGAGGAGTTTGTCCCTTTGCACTGCCTGATAATGTAAAAGTATACTTGGATGAATCTATGAAAAGATTTGAAACCATGTTTCCTGCCTGCGGAAGCGGCAACTCTGCAATAGAACTCACCCTTGATGAGTTGGAGGAGACATCAAAAAGTAACACCTGGATAGATGTATGTAAAAACTGGTGAGAGAAAGGATACTGCTTTGAACGAATTTTCAAGAACACAGCTATTATTAGGCAAAGAAGCAATGGAAAAACTAAGCTCTACCACAGTTGCAGTTTTCGGCATCGGAGGCGTAGGCACATATGTTGTTGAAGCCTTGGCAAGATGCGGAGTAGGAAATTTTGCACTGTTTGATGATGATAAAGTTTGTCTTACAAACATAAACAGGCAGTTAATTGCCACAAGAAAAACCATTGGAAGAAAAAAAGTTGAAGTGATGGCAGAAAGGATTAAAGAAATTAATCCAAATGCCAATATAGCAACATATCAGGTTTTCTATATGCCTGACAATGCTGATGAATATGATTTAACCGGCTATGATTATATCGTGGACGCCGTTGATACGGTAACCGCTAAAATAGAATTGATTATAAGAGCAAAAAACAACAATATCCCCATTATTAGCAGCATGGGTGCCGGAAATAAGCTAAATCCCACTTCTCTTGAAGTTGCCGATATTTATAAAACATCAGTAGACCCGTTGGCAAAGGTAATGCGTCATGAATTAAAAAAATGGGGAATTAAAGAGCTAAAGGTTGTATATTCAAAAGAAAAACCTATAGCCCCAATTAATGAAGAAGACAGCTGCAAAGACAGCTGTGTATGCCAGCCCGGAACCACAAGAAAGTGCACCCAAAGGCGTGCTATACCGGGAAGTGTATCATTTGTACCTTCTGTAGCAGGGCTGATTATTGCAAGTGAGGTTGTTAAGGATATTGTTTCTTGATAATAAGGAGGTACATCAGTGGAGACGACACAATTCATTCAAATAAAAGAGCTACAAAAAGAATTCAAAAGTCAAAATGATACAGTTACTGCTCTTTCGGGTATTAACCTTAATATTAATAAAGGCGATATATTTGGAATTATTGGTATGAGCGGTGCCGGAAAAAGCACATTGGTAAGATGTATAAATTTTTTGGAAAGACCTACTAAAGGGACTATTATTATTGGTGATAATGATTTGTCTCTTTTGAACGACAGAGAGCTTAGACATGTGAGACAGAATATAGGAATGATTTTTCAGCAGTTTAACCTGCTGATGCAGAGAAATGTAGAGGATAATATTTGTTTCCCGTTGGAAATTGCAGGTTTAAGCAAAAAAGAAGGCAGAAAAAGAGCAGCTGAGCTTTTGGAAATAGTAGGACTTTCCGATAAAAAGAAAGCCTATCCTTCACAACTGAGCGGCGGTCAAAAACAAAGAGTTGCAATAGCAAGAGCCCTTGCCACAAATCCGAAGATTCTCCTTTGTGATGAAGCCACGAGTGCTCTTGACCCTACTACTACCCGTTCAATACTTGCACTATTAAAGGATATAAATAAAAAATTCGGAATTACAATAATTATTATAACTCATGAAATGTCTGTCGTTGAAGAAATATGCAGCAATGTTGCCATAATTGACAACGGTGTTCTTGTTGAAGCAGGGAAAGTGGAAGATGTTTTCAGAAATCCCAAAACAGAATCCGCAAAAAAACTTTTTTATAACAATCGTAATATTGTCAGGAAGATGAAGGGTAAAAGGATTATCCGCATTGTATTTGACGGAAGCTCCTCCAATGAACCTGTAATAGCCAACTTAGTTTTAGAATTTAAAGCACATGTTAATATTCTATTCGCAGATTTGAAAGAAATAAATGAAAATTCATTCGGGCAGATGGTTCTGCAGCTTCCGGAGGATAAGGACTTATCAGATAAAATAATATATTATCTGAGGGATATTATAAAAGTCAATGTAGAGGAGTTGATAGATTATGTGGGTAACTGATTTAATTATAAACCTTCTTAAAGAAAACATGCCAATGCTCATAGAAGGGACAGTTGACACATTGTATATGACATTTGTATCATCATTATTTGCCTATATACTTGCTCTGCCACTTGGCGTAGCCTTGGTTGTTACAAGAGAAGACGGGTTATATCCTGTGGGAGCATTGTATAGAATTTTAGATACTGCTGTAAATATTGGTCGTTCAGTACCATTTTTAATACTTTTGGTTGCCATACAGCCATTGACAACTTTCATCGTAGGCAAAAGCTACGGCTCAACTGCAACGATAGTGCCATTGATGGCTGCAGCCACACCATTTATAGCAAGATTGATTGAATCTTCACTGAAGGAAGTTGACCATGGAGTGATTGAAGCGGCACAAAGCATGGGGGCATCCCTTTCTACAATTATTTTAAAGGTATTGATACCGGAAGCAAAGACATCTTTAGTGGTAGGATGTACAATTGCAATCGGCACAGTGCTTAGCTATTCTGCAATGGCAGGCTTTGTAGGAGGAGGGGGACTTGGAGATATTGCCGTAAGATACGGGTTTTACAGATATGAGGGTGAAATTATGCTTATTACCGTTATTCTAATGGTAATTTTAGTACAGTTGATTCAATTTATGGGAATGAAAATAGCAAGAAAAACAGATAAGAGAGCAATCTGATTCATAGGTAAGTCTCTCATAAATTATATAAAAGAAAGAGGAAAGAATTATGAAAAAAATAAATAGATTATTATTAGTAGTATTAGTATTAGCATTGGCTTTTGCAGCTTTCGGGTGTGCAAACAATGAACCTGCACCGGCAGAAGAAACACCGGATGAAACACCTGAAAAAGAGCTTACAAAAATCACAGTGGCATCTTCACCGGTACCACATGCTCAAATATTGGCACAAATAAAAGATGGGTTAGCTGATAAAGGATTTGAATTAGAAGTAATTGAATTTGCAGAATATGTACTGCCAAATATGGTTGTTGAAGCAGGAGATATCGACGCAAACTTCTTCCAACACAAACCATATTTGGATGCCTTTAATAAAGAAAGAGGAACTAACATTGTTTCTGTTGCAGTAGTTCACTTTGAGCCTTTAGGAATTTATCCCGGAAAATCAAATGACCTTTCAAATATTCCTGACGGTGCAACAATAGCAGTTCCAAGTGATACTACCAATGAAGCAAGAGCTCTTCTTCTGCTTGAAGCAAATGGAATCATCAGAATTAAAGAAGGTGCCGGATTGACAGCAACAAAACTAGATATAGTTGAAAATCCTCACAATGTTGAAATTGTTGAACTCGAAGCTGCACAGGTTGCAAGAGTTGTAGATGAAACAGACTTTGTAGTCTTAAATGGTAACTTTGCACTTCAAGCAGGATTTAATGTACAAACTGACTCGTTGGCAAAGGAAGAACAGGAATCCGAAGCTGCACAAACATATGGTAATATTCTTGGTGTAAAGGCAGGAAATGAAGAAACAGAAAAAACTAAAGCCTTGATAGAAGCCTTAAAAAGTGATAAAGTTAAACAATTTATAGCAGATACTTATGAAGGTGCAGTAGTAGCAATAGACTAACAAGAAACCGTCCCGAAATTAAGGACGGTTATTTATTTGTTGTTTGGGGACATTCCTCTATCCACATAGACTATCCTTATTGTAGAGGTGTGTTCCCATACATTTAATCTTATGGAGCTGCCACAAACATAAATGCATTCGCATAGATATAAATATCGTCAGGATTATATTTATCAACATTTATATCGTTTATCAGTAATTTAACTTTCAATTCATCATTTTGCTTTTCAATTGTAAGAGTTTCCTTATCCATCAACCCTTTAGGCTCATTTGCTTTTTCAAAAAGCCCGTCTATAAATTCTTTCATTGAAATTTCAATTACAGTATTAGTATCATCCAAAATTGTTATTGTTATATAGCCCTTTTCATCAAATATCTGCCGGATAATATAATTTTTGCCCTTAAGTGAGAATTCACCAATGTCCTCATCAGGTTCTCTTTTGTTATGAATATAAATTTTGAAAAACATATCATAATTTTCAATATTGATTTTCTCATTTTCATCAAGCATGGCATTTAAATAAAGTGTTTCATCCTGTCCAGGGAACTCTCTGTCATAATACTGTTCAAACCCGTAAATGTTTCTGAAGTTACCCCAATAATTATAGGCATATTGTTCCGGAAACCAGTCCATATCATCTAAATACCCCATACCCTGCATATAATTTGATATATTTGTGATTTCAAACTTATCATCATTGGAAATATCAGACTTCTTAACAATTTCACCGTTTACTATCATATTGTTTCGAACGAGTATTTCTGTAAGTCTTCTTTCTTGACTGTTTTTAGAAACAGTAAATGCATCAACAGGCGGAATTATTGACATTAAAGCAAATATAGCAGACAATAAAACAATTGTATTAGGATTTTTCTTTTTGTCCAATATCAGCACTAAAGCACATACGATTGAAAATATTCCAAACAATACGACATAGTATCGAGATTCAGTTATGCCGTATGCATCAATACGGATATATGAAGACACAAACTGCATTACAACCAAAGGTATTAGAACTATGGGGAACAGCTTTCTGTAAAGTACGGAAAATTTGTTATTCAAATTTGAACTCAAAATATAAATGAAATATCCTGCCGCGGAATATCCTAAAACCATAGGTCCCACTTGACCAACAGGCCATACTCCGGTTGCTAATATCTTTATGAAATATATAATCAAAACCCCTGTGAATGCGGTAATCAGCGGAATTGTTATATATGAAACCAATATATCCAAAAATTTAGGATACATAAACGAAATTTCTTTCTTTGCTGTATCATCTTCATCCTTTGAATTAAATTTCGGCAGTAATGAAAGATAATATAAAGGAGTGAAGAAAATAAATATAATATTGGCTGCATGTGCATAAGATTTGCTATCTATTTCATAAAGCAATATATCAATAGCACCTATTATTGCTGCAATACCAAGGTATAAAACTATACCGTACAAAATAGATGTAAAAGCTGCTTTGAAATGGGCAAGTGCCACATTGCCAAAATTAACAGCATTTTTGGATGACGGTAAATACAGATATGCTGCAAATAATGCAAAGGAAATCACCAGCAAGTGTATAAACATTTTATTGCTGAACTCATCATTAGTCATGAAATAATAATAACCTGCTGTAAGAACAATTGTTGCTCCGTAAAATAAAAGTGAATTCTTTAAACCTTCAAATCTTTCAAGCATAAAACGAACTGCCGTGGCTGAAAGTGCACCAAAGATGCCTGCAAACATATATCTCGATAATAAATCTATGTCCAACGACGAATAATCTTCAATTATCAAAAACATAACCGCTGACAATGAAGCTAAGAAAACTATAGTCACAGGAAATCTGATAATTGTTGCCTTCAGATTGTAAGCCATACTGCTTATAAAACTTTTTATCCTGCTCATTAATGTCACCTCTTTCTATATTATATGACGAATAATCGTTAAAATTGTTCCTTTGCTTAACAAAGTAATATATATATACCACATTGTCTTATTATTAAACATAGTGCTGCAAATATCCAAATAATAAAGACCCTTGCTTTACCCCTAGGAATTCTAAGGAAGCAAGGATCTTTTTATATAAAACACCTGTCGTCGGCAGGTGTATTAAGCCTTAGGGGTGTGTTCCCTGCTGCTTTTGAGTTGCCATCCTTCATACCTGCCTCAAGGGCTTTAAAGCATCAGCCCATGCAATAACCTGGTCAAGCATGGTATGAACACTGTCCTCGTGACGCGGGGCGGGTTCAAATTCACTTATCTTTTTCGACCATTTTTTCGTATGCTCTTTAGTATATTGCTGCATCATTGCAGGATAAGGCTCATCATACAAAGGCAGGTCGAAATCTTTCACATCCACCAATTCAAATTGTGCGTCTTCTCTTTGCTTTGCTATATTATAAACCCATTTTGCAACGGCTTCACCATTGCGTCCCGGTTTAGTGCTTCCTAAAATTATACCAATTTTCGTCATTTATATCCTCCTTCAACATTAATCATTTATATTTCTATCCAAGATATAATATATAATACCCAATGCAATTCAATTTAAACAATTAACCTGTTTATATAAGACTATATTTACAAACTATAAATAACAAATTGCTATTGTATTGATATTTTTTATGTGATAATCCTTTTTTTGACACTAAAAAAAGAAAAAATGCCCTTAGACCCCTTCCAATGAAAGGGTTTGAGGGCTTAGTTATTTGTCAGAAAAATGTAGCATATTTTTCACTTTTTTGAGTTTGCTAAAATATTTTTTATCTCGCTAAGGCGAAGTCTTTTTTTTGTAAAATCAATACCAAAAGTTTTACCGATATAATCAGAAATCTCACTGCGATAGTCAAACATATAAAGGTTTGTGTGTTCAAGACTACAACTAATGTTATTAAGACAGCTAATAATCTGTTCAGGTGTAAACTTATAGTTAGTTTTCTTTTGGATAAGGCGTAAAATGACCAAGGAAATAAAGCAGGTAAGGACATGCGCATTTATTCTATCTTCACGGGAAACATTAACCGGTCGAATATCCAAGTCACTTTTAGAAACCTTAAAATTATCTTCTATATCAGACAAACCCTGATAAATCTCAATTATACGTTGATCAGGCATTTCCAACTCGCTTGTTATTATGCAGTAATATCCATCGTATTTAGCATCTTCTATAGCTTTTTCTTCGTTGTATATCAGTACTTTGCCAGGTTTTTCATATACTTCTCCAGTCTTTTTGTCAAAGGCAATATTTTTGATGTATGCTGCTGCACCATGTGCTGTACTTTTATTGTGATTTTTGGGGTTAGCTATGATATCAAGTGCCTTTTTTATAGTTTCTTCTCGTTCTGTCCGTGCCTTTTTTGCATATTTTTCACTCCAAAAAACCACTTGTTTTTCGTCTATCAGATAAGTTTTTTTAGAACCATTTTTCATAGTTACCTGGATTTCCCGAACTTCAATACGTGACTTAACCTTAAAGTCAAAGTTATCTTTTAATGTATTACCATCTCTGTCGGTATAACCAGTATCTTCTAAAACGTATTTTTTAAATTTTTCTGCACCCTTGCGTATTGAAAAGCTGAATACATAACCATTTATACGTTTATCTCTGTCACCACCCTTGAGGAAGAAGATATTGTCAGATGATGTACAACCCATATCTGCAACAGCAATAACTCTACCAGGAACAAATCTTACACATACATCTTTGAATGCAGGAATAAAGGTTTTACTATCGTGGGTATTGCCAGGAAACAGCTTGTAGTACAAAGGTATACCGTCTGAATCCATGGCTAAAGCCATCTGCACAATAGGATCAGGGCGATTGTTTTTTTCTTTTCCATACTTACGAATATCGTCTGGTTTATCAATCTCAAAGTGGAAGTTTGTAACATCAAAATACATGAGCGTGGTGTTCCTGCCGAATTTTGCATGTATTTGATTGCTAATAAATTGTTGACATTCCAAGCCTATCCTTGAAAAATATGATAAAGCACGATATATATCATGTAACTCAAAGTCGAAACGTTCAAAGAACATATCTTTATATTCATAAGCCCTCTTTTTAGAGCAGGGATGTAAAATACGAGTTATGATTAAAAGTGTCATAATGGAATTTGTGTTATATTCAAAAGATTCATGCCTTGCTTTGTTGTTAAAAAATCGGTCTAATTCCAGCTCGTAATATATTTTCATAATTACAGCATAGCCCATATTATATCGGGTATGTGATTTAGCAGGAAGTTTTTCATTCAAATCAATTTCTAGAGTAAGTTTTTTGTTTTCCTTCTCATCAATATTCATTTGTGCAACAACTTCTTTGAAATGAGCAATTGGGTCCGGGAATTCTTTTTGTAAGTCATGTACATATCCTAAAGTCTTATGATGCTTGGTTCTAGCTTGTTTTTTCTCTTTGTCTCTGTATTTTTCTTCAATAACTAGATAAGTACCCTTTTTTAGATTTCTAACATCAAGCCTGTATGACATATTATACTTCCTCCGGCTATAATCTTATCATATATATGTATGCTACGTATTTTATTCTATTATATCATGATATGCTATATTATGCTACATATATTTTCAAAGAAAAACAAAAAAATTTCCTTTTAATAGCAGTAATTGAAAGGACTTCAGCTGGGATCTTTATTCAAGGGGTGTCAAACAAGCGATACTCAGATTATAGCTTCTAATATAGACTATCTATTTATTTGCATGTCGGCTA
>ENA-UOOK01003949-UOOK01003949.1-fermentation-metagenome-genome-assembly--contig:-NODE-3949-length-16341-cov-16.678006_pt1 | contig 16341 bp, 16 predicted proteins | sample MGYA00245777_ERZ724023 | MGnify/ENA primary metagenome ERZ724023 (study PRJEB28704, sample SAMN03018312) | fermentation metagenome | biome: anthropogenic terrestrial biome; feature: soil...
CTATGACCCCCTGCTTGTAAGGCAGGTGCTCTAACCAGCTGAGCTATGCTCCCGTCTACGAACTCATAAGTCCGCATCAGCGACGCTTTTAATAATACTATATCCCGCACCATTTGTCAACTGTTCCCCGACTATTTTCCGCTACTTTTTCCCGGCCTGCACGCGGCGAAAACGATCCTCTGGGCCTTGCGGCCCGGTTTTTCAAAGGTCCCGTCGGCCCACACGGCTTTCGTCCGCAGGCCCGCCTGCCGCAGCATGCCGAGCATGGTTTTCACCGGGTAGGCGCGCTCCGTAAAATGCTCGCCGCTCCTGCGGTAAACGGCGCCGCTGCGCGCGAAAAAGTCCAGGCTCACGGCCACGCTGCCGCTTTCCGGGATCAGGCGGTTCTGCCAGACGCAGTAGACGTCGGGCAGATCATAGAGAAAGACGTTGTTCGCAAGAACGATCCGATGCTTATACATTGTATTGGCGTCGAAGAAAAAATATCCGCCCGGATTCAAAAACATCGCCACTCTGCGAAAAGTCTCCCGAAGCTCCGCCTCCGAGAGGTGGTTCACGCTGTCCAGCGTACATACGATCGTATCCGCGCCGCCGTACAGATCCATCTCCTGCATCTTCTGGCAGACGAAAAAGATGCTCTTTCCCGCTGCCTCGGCCTTACGCCGCGCAACGGCAAGCATTTCCGGCGACGCGTCCAGACCATAGACGTCGAGCCCGCGTTCCGCGAGCGCGAGGGTCAGGCTCCCGGTGCCGCAGGCGAGGTCGAGCGTGAGGCCCGGCTCGTGGCCCAGGCGCTCCATCGCCCCGCAGAGATAACCGGCGCGGGCCGCGTAGTCCACGCCGCGCATCAGGCTGTCATAGTACCGGGCGAAAGCCGAATAGCTCATTTCGCCTTTTTGCCTTCGTCCAGCCGCTTGAAAGCCAGCTCGTAGCCGTCGCAGCCGTAGTGCAGCGAACGGTTTACCCGGCTGATGGTGGCCGTGGAAGCCCCCGTTTCGGAGACGATGTCGCTGTAGACCTTCTTTGTGCTGAGCATGTGGGCGACGAGCAGCCGCTGCGACATCGCCTTGATCTCCGGCACCGTGCAGAGATCCTCGAAAAAGGCGTAGCAATCCTCGCGGCTTTTTAAAGTCAGGACGCAGTCGAACAGGAAATCCACGCTTGGATCCTTAATCTTCGAATTCATTTCAGGCACTCTCCCCCTTCTACAGTGTAACATTGTATCATGAAAAAGCGGAAAAGTAAAGGCGGGCCGTCCGCTGTCAAACGGACAAAACACCTGGGCCCTCGATCCCGGCGCGGGCAGAAAAACGCCGCTGAGGCGGCGTTCCCGCACGGTCAGCGGCAGGCGGAGAGGATGATGCTGCGAAGCCGTTCCACGCCTTCGCCGGTCATGGCGGAAAACGGCAGATACTCGGCGCCCCGCGCGCGGCAGAGCCCCGCAAAGCGCGCGTCCTGCTCCGCGCGGGCGGAGACGTTCAGCTTATCGCATTTGGACGCCGCCACCACGAACGGCAGGCCTTTCTCCTGCAAAAAATCGAGCATGTCCATGTCGTCCGCCAGGGGGCGGCGCATATCGACGATCTGCACGACGAGGCGGATCCTGCGCCCCTGGCTGAAATAGCCTTCCACCAGCTCCGCCCAGCGCTCCTTCTCGGCCCTGGACACTTTCGCGTAGCCGTAGCCGGGCAGGTCCGCAAAACGGCAGAAGCCGAGACGGTAAAAATTGACCGTGGCCGTCTTGCCCGGCGTCGAGCTCGTGCGCGCGAGCGCCTTGCGGTTTACCAGACGGTTGATCATCGAAGATTTCCCAACATTCGACCTGCCGGAGAAAACGACCTCCGGAAGATCGGAGAACGGCAGGCCGGCGGAAGTGCCTACCGCAAACTCAAAGCGCGCGTTTTGAAAATCCATTCGCTCCCCCCGTCACTGCGGTATGGCCGGTGCGGTGTCCGACGGCTTGCAGCCCGGCGACGGCACGGTCCCCCCGGGAAGCGGCGGTTTCTGCTGCAGACGCTCTTCCCTGCGCCCCGGAATCGATTTGCGCGGGGCGGGGACCTGCGTCAGGGCGAGCTTCAAAACCTGCTCGATCTTTTCCACCGGCTCAAAATGGACGTTCTTCTTCACGGCGGAATCGATCTCGGCGAGATCCGGCTCATTGTCCGCCGGGATGATCACTGTCTTAATGCCGTTGCGGTAAGCGGCCATGGTCTTTTCTTTCAGCCCGCCGATCGGCAGGACGCGCCCGAGCAGGGTGATCTCGCCCGTCATGGCCACATCGTGCCGCACGGGGATTCTGGTCAGCGCCGAGGTGATCGCCGTGGCCATCGCCGTGCCGGCCGACGGGCCGTCTTTCGGCACGGCGCCTTCCGGCGCGTGGATATGGATGTCGTATTTGGCGTAAAAATCGCGGTTGATGCCGAGCTCGTCGGCGCGTGTGCGGATGCAGGAAATCGCCGTGCGGGCCGACTCCTTCATCACGTCGCCGAGCGAGCCGGTCAGCTCCAGCTTTCCGGTCCCCTCCATCAGGGCCACCTCGATCGGCAGCAGGACACCGCCGACACTCGTCCAGGCGAGGCCGTTCACAAGGCCGACGGTATCCGTCTTGTTGAGGTTCTCGTCCCTGAATTTCTCGGGGCCGAGCAGTTCCCTCAGCTTTTTTGTCGTTACGGAGACCTTTGCGCCTTTGTCTTCCACAAAGGTGCGGGCGCACTTACGGCAGACGGAAGCGATCTCCCGCTCAAGCTGGCGAACGCCCGCCTCGCGCGTGTAGCCGTCGATCAGCCTGTGCACGGCGGCAGGGGTGAAACGCAGCTTTTTCGGGTCCATGCCGTTCTTTTTCAGCTGTTTCGGGATCAGGTGTTCCATGGCGATGTGGTATTTCTCTTCATGCGTGTAGCTGCCGAGCGTGATGACGTCCATGCGGTCATAGAGCGGTTCCGGAATCGCGCCGGCGTCGTTCGCCGTCGTCAGGAACAGGACGTTGCTCAGGTCGAACGGCATGTCGATATAGTGGTCGTAAAACGCGTTGTTCTGGTCGGGGTCCAGCACCTCCAGCAGCGCCGCGGAGGGGTCCCCGCGGAAGTCGTTGCCCAGCTTGTCGATCTCGTCGAGCAGGATCAGGGGATTGTTCGTGCCGGCCTGTCTCAGCGCGTTCACGATGCGCCCCGGCATGGAGCCGATATAGGTGCGGCGGTGCCCGACGATGTCGGATTCGTCCCGCACGCCGCCGAGCGAAACACGGACGTACTTGCGCCCGAGCGCCTCCGCGACGGAGTGCGCGATGGACGTCTTGCCGACTCCCGGAGGCCCGACCAGGCAGATGATCTGGCCGCGCACGTCCGGCGAGAGCTTCCGCACGGCGAGGATTTCAAGGATGCGCTCCTTGACCTTCTGCAGGCCGTAGTGGTCGCGGTCAAGGATCCTTTTCGCCTTTTTCAGGTCGATGCTGTCATGCGACGACTTGTTCCACGGCAGCTCCAGGCACGTTTCGATATAGCTCTCGATGACGCTGCCCTCGTGCGAGCCCTCCGGCATCCGCGCGAGGCGGTCGCATTCCTTAATGAGCTTGTCGTGCTGGAGCTTGGGCAGCTTCGCCTTTTCCACCCGATCGCGCAGCTCGTCGGCCTCGCGGTGCGGGTCGTCGCCCTCTCCCAGCTCCTCGGAAATCGCCCGCATCTGCTCGCGCAGGAAATATTCCTTCTGGTTTTCGTCGATCTGATTTTTCGCCTTTTCGCTGATCTGCTCCTCAATCGTGAGGATCTGAATTTCTTTCTTCAGGATCTCCGTAAGCTTTTCCAGACGGCGCACCGGGTGAAGCTCTTCCAGGATCCCCTGCTTTTCGCCGAAATCGAACATGATGTTGGCGGCGAGATAATCCGCCAGGCGGCCGCAGTCCTTCTGCTGCACGACGCCGATGACGATATCCGGAGGAATGCGCGAGTATTTCTGAAGGAACTGCTCAAAAAGGCTCTGCGCATAGCGCACCAGCGCCTCCGTGCGGCGCGTCGTCCGGTAGGGCAGCGTGTCCAGCCGCCTGAGGCTCGCCACAAAACACGGATCGGAGCTCGAGTAGGTCACCGCCTCCGCGCGGTAAAGGCCCTCCGCAAAAAGGCGGATCCCCTCGTCGGAGCGGCGGATAATCTGCTTGATTTTCGCCGCGACGCCGACGCGGAAAAGCCCGTCGGCGGAAGGATTGCTGTCCGCAAGGTTCTTCTGCGCCACAAGAAAGACCATCTGGTCTGAATTCATAGCCCGGTTCAGCGCCTCGATGGATTTTTTCCGTCCGACGTCGAACTGGAGCAGCATGCCGGGGAAGATTACGAGGCCGCGCAACGCGAGCACGGGCATGGTGATCATGTCCTGGGCCTGCTGTAAGATTTCTGTTTTATTGCTCATAAATCGCTCCTTGAAAAAAAGGCTGCTGCAGGGCGGTGATGTTCATTCGCCACGCTGCAACAGTCCCCCGCCTGCCTTCGTCAGGACGCGGATTCCTTTCGGCCGCGCCTTCCGGCCGGGGCAGATATTTTCAGTCGAACCGGTTTGCGTTTGGGATTGTACTCGATCAGAGGCTTAGCGTTTTTCAACACCGTGTCCTCCGTGACGGTGACCTTTTCGATGGTGCAGTCGGAAGGCACGTTGTACATCAGTTTCGTGAGGAAGCCTTCCGTCACCGACCGCAGGCCGCGCGCGCCGGTATGGCGCTCGATGGTTTTGGCGGCGATCGCTTTGAGCGCCGCAGGCTCGAACTCGAGGTCCACCTGGTCCAGGCGGAAAAGCTTTTTGTACTGGTTGATGAGGCTGTTCTTCGGTTCGGTCAGGATGCGGACCAGCGCGCCCTCGTCCAGGCCGTCCAGGACGGTCACGACGGGAAGCCGGCCCACAAGCTCCGGGATCATGCCGAACTTGACGAGGTCGTGCGGAACGACCTGCCTCATCCACGAGGTCGAGTCCATCTCCGCCCTGCTGTGCACTTCGGCGCCGAAGCCGATGCCGGAGGACGCCGTGCGCTTCTCGATGATTTTGTCGAGCCCGTCGAACGCGCCGCCGCAGATGAACAGGATGTTCGTCGTATCGATCTGGATGAACTCCTGCTGCGGGTGTTTGCGCCCGCCCTGCGGCGGGACGTTGGAAACCGTGCCCTCGAGGATCTTCAGCAGGGCCTGCTGCACGCCTTCGCCGCTCACGTCGCGGGTGATGGACGGGTTCTCCGATTTGCGCGCGATCTTGTCGATTTCGTCGATATAGATAATGCCGCGCTCGGCGCGCTCCACGTCATAATCCGCCGCCTGAATGAGGCGCAGCAGAATGTTTTCGACGTCCTCGCCCACATAGCCGGCCTCGGTCAGCGTGGTGGCGTCCGCAATGGCAAACGGAACATCCAGGATCTTGGCGAGAGTCTGCGCAAGAAGGGTTTTGCCCACGCCCGTCGGCCCCAAAAGAAGGATATTGCTTTTCGTCAGCTCGACGCCGTCTTTGTCCTTGCCATAAAAAATCCGCTTGTAGTGGTTGTAGACGGCCACGGAAAGGGCGACCTTCGCCTCGTCCTGGCCGATGACGTATTCGTCCAGCTGCTTCTTGATCTCTTCCGGTTTCGGAAGGTCCTCCGTCGGGACGTTGTAGCTGTCCTTGCGTGCAGAGAGGTTTTTCTCGTCGTTCAGGATGGACATGCAAAGCTCGATGCACTCGTCGCAGATAAAGACACCCGGCCCCGCGATGAGGCGGCGCACTTCGCTCTGCGGCTTGCCGCAGAAGGAGCAGCAGATCTCCCTGCCCTTATTCTCTTCGTTGTTTGCCAATCATATCACCTTATCTTACCGGCCGGAAATCACCTTGTCGATGAGACCGTATTTTACGGCCTCCTCCGGCGTCATGAAATTGTCGCGGTCCGTGTCGCGCTCGATCACTTCCAGCGGCTGGCCGGTATTTTCCGCCAGAAGCTGGTTCAGCAGCTTCTTCTTGTTGGAAAGGTAGTTCGCGTGGATCATGATGTCGGAAACCTGGGATTGCGGCACGCCGCCGCTGGGCTGATGGATCAGAATATCCGTGTGCGGCAGCGCATAGCGCTTCCCTTTCGTCCCGGCCGCCAGCAGGAACGCGCCCATGCTGGCCGCCAAGCCCAGGCATATGGTGGAGACGTCGCATTTAATATACTTCATGGTGTCGTAAATTGCAATGCCCGCCGTGACCGACCCGCCGGGGCTGTTGATATATAGGCTGACGTCCTTCGCCGGGTCCTGGCCCTCCAGATACAGGAGCTGGGCCACGACGAGGCTGGCCGTGGTATCGTTCACCTCGTCGTTCAGCATGACGATGCGGTCGTTCAAAAGCCTTGAAAAAATGTCGTACGAGCGCTCCCCGCGGTTCGTCTGCTCGATCACATAAGGCACAAGACTGCTCATTGTATGCAGGACCTCCTAATCGATATGCCAAAGAAAATCATTGACAAAGCCGGGGCGGATTATTCCGCTTTTCCGGCGTCTTTTTTCTCCGGCTCCATTTCGGTCTTCGGCGGCTCGCCCTCGGCGACGACGGCTTTCTCCTTCACGAGATTGAAAGCTTTCTCCACGGCGAGGTCTTTCGCCACATTTTCCTTTGGAATCAGTTTTTTCACTTTTTCAAGATCCGTTTTATAGCTGTCGGCAATCTTCTGATACTCTTTGTCGATCTCCTCGTCGCCGGGCTGAATCTGCTCGAGCGAAGCGATCTTCTCCAGGGCGAGGCGCAGCTTTACCTGGCGCTCGGCCTGCGGGCGGAACTGGCCGCGCACGGCGTCCCGGTCGAGCCCGGTGTACTTCATATACGTCTCCAGATTCATGCCCTGGCTCTGAAGGCGGTAGCCGAAGTCGCGCAGGTCGTCGTCGATGCGGTTCTCGAACATGGCCTGGGGGACGTCGGCCTTGACGGCCGCCACCAGCTTGTCGATCAGCTGGTTCTCCACGGCGTCGTTCGCGGCCTCCTCGCGCGCGTCGGCGATCTTCTTGCGGATGTCCGCCTTATATTCGTCCAGCGTGTTGAATTCGCTCACGTCCTTGACGAAATCGTCATCGACGGCCGGAAGCTCCTTTTTCTTGATCTCGTGCAGCTTGACCTGGAAAACGGCGTCCTTGCCGGCCAGGTCCTTGGCCCCGTAATCGTCAGGGAACTTTACATTCACCTCAAACTCGTCGCCGGACTTGCGGCCGGCCACCTGATCCTCAAAGCCCGGGATGAACTGCCCCGCGCCGAGGGTGAGGTCGTAGTTGTCCGCCTTGCCGCCGGCGAACCGCTTGCCGTCCACGGAACCGTCGAAATCAATCACGGCGATGTCGCCCTTCTGGGCCTCGCGGTCTTCCACGGTCACCATGCGGGAATTGCGGTCGCGGACGCGGTCAATTTCCTCGTCGACGTCCTTGTCGGTGACCTCCACGGGCTTTTTCCACGCGGTGAGGCCCTTGTAGCCCTCGATGGAAACCTCCGGCTTCGTGGTCACGGTCGCCTTGAAGTCGAGGCCGTCCTTGCCGGCGGAGACGAGTTCAAAGTCCACTTTGTCCTCCACCGTTTCCAGCTTTGCTTCCTTCACGGCGTCCGCCATCGCCTTCGGGTACACGGCGTTGACGGCATCCTCGTAAAAAATGTTCTCGCCGTAATATTTTTCCACGAATTTCCGGGGGGCCTTGCCTCTGCGGAACCCGGGGATCACGATTTTCTTGTTTTGGCGGCGGTAAGCCTGCTCCACGGCATTTTCAAAAGTGGCAGCGTCAACCGAAACTTCAAGCTGATAACGGTTTTTCTCTACCTGGCTGGACGATTTCAGACTCATAACAATATTTCCTCCTGCAATTTTCCATTCACGGGTAACGGGCCAATTATACCACACGGCGAAAAAAGTTTCCACAGATTGACGAAATGTTTTTATTTTGTTCATCGAACCAGAAGCGGCCGGAAACCGAGGTAATCGCTGGAGATCAGGTGCATTTTCACGCCGCGGTACTCCCCCGTGGGCGATCGGCGCGCGGCGGCGCTGCCGTGGATATGGCCGTAGTAGCAGTCCGAGATGCGCCTTTCGACAAGAACGTCCATGATCTCCGCGCACTCCATGCCGTCGTACACGGGCGGATAGTGCAAAAACACGACGGGCTTCCCGCCGAGCTCCCCGGCGGCGTCCAGCGAAGCGTTCAGCCTGCCGACTTCCCGCGCCACGATCTTGCGGTCCTCGGCGCTTTCGGCGTCGTAAAGCCAGCCGCGCGTGCCGCAGACCGTCAATCCGCCCACATTGCAGGCGCTGTTGTGGATGATCCCGACGGTCGTAATGGAATTCCCCTCGAAGAATTCCTCGATCTTCTTTCTTGTGGACCACCAGTAGTCGTGGTTTCCCTTTAGGATCAGCTTGCGGCCGGGCAGCGCGTCGAGGAAGCGGAAATCCGCGGCGGCCTCCTCCAGCTTCATCGCCCAGGAGATGTCCCCCGCCACGACGACCGTGTCCCGTTCCCCGACGGCGGCCCTCCAGTTCTTCTCCAGGCGCGGCACATAGTCCTTCCACCCCTCGAACACATCCATCGGCTTATTCGAATTGAGCGAAAGGTGAAGATCCGCGATAGCGAAAAGCGACATGGCCCTATTCCTTCCGGGCGGCCATGCCCAGCACGGCGGCTCCCATTTCATTTTGACCGCACACGCGCGAAAAGCGGACCGGCTTTTTTTCGAGCGCGGCGATGGAATCCGGTACGGGCGTCCCCGTCAGGTCGGAAAGGCGGCGGACCGCGCCGAACGCCCCCGCCGGCTTTTCCCCCGGCGCCACGGCGTCCAGCACGTCCGGCGCGAATTTATACGGGCTGGCCGTCGAAACCACGACCGCGCGCGTACCGCTGCCGTTCTCGTTCCGGAAGCGGCGGAGCACCCGCGAGGCGACGGCCGTATGCGGATCGCAGAGGTAATGTCCTTCACGCCACAGCCGGCCGATTTCCTCCTTTGTTTCCGCGTCGGAGCAGAAGCCGGCCGAAAACACGCCGCGGATCTTTTCCATCACGTCGTCCCCCACGCGGTAGCTGCCCGTCCTTGCGAGCTGCCCCATCCACGCGGAAACGCGCTCGCAGTCGCCGCCGGTCAGGTCGAACAGCAGACGCTCCAGATTGCTGGAAACGAGGATGTCCATCGAGGGGGAAATGGTGCTGTGGAACGGCCGGCGGCGGTTGTAGACGCCCTTTGTCAGGAATTCCGTCAGCACGTTGTTCGCGTTGGACGCGCAGATGAGCCGGCGCACGGGCAGGCCCATCTTCCGCGCGTAATACGCGGCGAGGATGTCGCCGAAGTTCCCGGTGGGGACGCAGAAGTCCACCGCCTCCCCCTGCCGGATGGCGCCGGACGCCGCGAGACTGCACCACGCGGAAAAATAGTAGACGATCTGCGGCAGCAGGCGGCCCCAGTTGATGGAATTCGCGCTGGAGAGCACGAAGCCGCGCTCCCGCGCGGCGCGGCGGATCGCTTCGTCGCAGAAGATCCTTTTCACGCCCGCCTGCGCGTCGTCGAAGTTTCCGCGCACCGCCGCGACGGCCACGTTGCCGCCCTCCTGCGTGCGCATCTGGCGCTCCTGCATGGGGCTGACGCCGTTCTGCGGATAAAAGACGAGGATGCGCGTGCCCGCGACGTCGCGGAAGCCTTCCAGCGCGGCTTTGCCCGTGTCCCCGGAGGTCGCCGTGAGGATCAGCGCGTCTTTTCCCTCACCGGTCTTTTTCAGGGAGCGCGTCAGCAGGCGCGGAAGGAGCTGCAGGGCGATGTCTTTAAACGCGCAGGTCGGGCCGTGCCACAGCTCCAGGAAGGAAACCCCGTCCCCGGAGGTCACGACGGGCGCCGGGCACGGACCGGAGAACTTTCCGTCCGCGTAGGCCCGCGACACGCAGTCCGCGATCTCTTCCGCCGTGAAGCCGGAAAGGTACGGCTCCAGAATACGCCGCGCGAGGCCGCGGTAATCCAGCTTCCCGAACGCGGCGAGTTCCCCCGCCGAAACGGCCGGGAAAGTCTCGGGCACGAACAGCCCGCCGTCACCGCAGATGCCCCACGCGATGGCGCAGGCCGGGGAAACCCCCGCGCCGCCGCCGCGCGTAGACCGATAACGCAACGCGATCACCTCTTTTTCAATACGCCCTGTATACGATATATCATTGAAAACCAAATGGAAAAATATGACGAAGATCCGGGAATCAGGAGAAATCCTCACAGAAAAAAGCGTTTTCCAAATAGCGCACGGATTCCGGCACGCCGGAGCGTGTCCGCACCGCGGCGACGTCGAACCGGGGCTGCAGGCGCGTCGGGTTCCGCTGGAGGTACGTCATCGCCGTGCGGACGATTTTCCGCCGCTTTGCGGCGGAAACGGCCTCCAGCGGATCGGCCGCAGAACCCTGCCCTCGCGTTTTCACCTCGAGAAAAACCAGGAAGCGCGCGTCCCGCGCGATGACGTCGATCTCCCCGAAGCGGCAGCGGTAATTCCGTTCCAGCACCGTATACCCGTGCCGTTCCAGGTACTCCGCGGCGAAGCTTTCGCCCGCCGCGCCGGTGGAATTATCCATCTTCCGGCTCCCCCAGGATTTTCTTCAGAAAGGTCTTCCGGTGGACGGGGCACGGTCCGTATTTCCGCAGCATCTCGATGTGGTACGCCGTGCCGTACCCCTTGTGCTTTGCGAAACCGTACTGCGGGTACAGTTCATCCACGCGGAGCATGAGGCGGTCACGGCTGACCTTCGCCAGGATGGAGGCGGCCGCGATGCTCTCGGAAAGCGCGTCGCCGTGCACGATGGTCCGGGTTTCCACGCCGAGCGGCGGCGGCCTGTTCCCGTCCACAAGCGCGAGGTCCGGCCTGACGCCGAGCGCGCCGAAAGCGCGCCGCATCGCGAGGAACGTGGCCTGAAGGATGTTGATCCCGTCGATTTCCCGCTCCGTGGCAAAACCGATTCCGTACGCGGCGGCGTTCTTCGTGATCTCCCCGAAGAGGGATTCGCGCTTTTTCGGGCTGAGCTTCTTCGAGTCGTCCACGCCTTCCACAGCAAAATGCTCCGGCAGGATCACCGCGGCGGCGAACACCGGTCCGGCCAGCGGCCCGCGCCCGGCTTCGTCGATGCCGCAGACGGCGCGGAACCCCTCGCGCGCGGCCTGTTCTTCATAAAAGAAGCCGTTTTTCATGGCTTCGCCACGCATTCCAGCGTGATGCGGCCGAGCTTTCCGCCGCGGAATTCCTCCAGCAGCGCGCGGGCCGCGCGTTCCGTGTCGGCGCTCCCGCCGCCGGCGAGCATCCCGCGCCTCCTGGCCGCAGCCTCCAGCAGGCCGTACCCGCCCGCCGCAAGGTCGGCTTCCGACAGCTTCCAGCGGCTCCGCAGCCCCGCCGGCGCAAGCGCGCGAAGCGTTTCCAGCAGGCGGCAGGCCAGCAGCTCGCGGTCGACGACCTCGTCCCGGATCGCACCGGTAAACGCCAGGCGCTCGCCCATCGCGTTGTCCGTGATCTTCGGCCAGAGAACGCCCGGCGTGTCGAGCAGCTCGAAGCGCTTCCCGACGGGGAACCAGCTGCTCGCCCGCGTGACGCCCGGTCGGTTTTCCGCCGCGGCGCGGCTGCCGCCCGCCAGCCGGTTGATCAGCGAGCTTTTTCCCACGTTCGGAATCCCGACGACCATGATGCGGATCTTTCGGCCCGCCATGCCTCTCGCGCGCCATGCCGCCATTTTTTCGCTCAGCAGGTCTTCGATCTGCGGCAGAAGAGAGGGAACCCCTTTCCCCGTCTTGCAGTCCGCCGCCACGGCAGGAAGGCCGCGGGAACGGAAGGACGCGATCCAGCGCGCGGTTTCAGCCGCGTCCGCGAGATCGCTGCGGTTCATCAGCAGCACGCGCGGGCGATCACCGATCATCCGCCCGAGGTCCGGGTTGCGGCTGCTGACGGGAATGCGGGCGTCGAGGATCTCCACCACGGCGTCCGCAAGCCTCATATTCTTTTCGATTTCACGGTCCGTCCGGGCCATATGGCCCGGGAACCACTGGATTGCACGCTGCTCCATTCCCGATCCCCGACTATCCGCAAATATCATCTGCTGGAAAATCCCCGGAACGGCTTCAGCAGGAAGCTAACCTTTCCCACAAGATAGCGCGCGTCGACCAAGCCCACTTCCTCGAAGCGGCTGTCTTCGGAAACGGTGCGGTTGTCCCCCAGGACGAACACCTTTCCCTCCGGCACGGTCAGCGGAAACTCGGTCGTCCGCCGCTGCGTGATGCCATTCTTAATATATGCGGACTCGTCAAGCTCCTTTCCATCCACGATGACGACCCCTTTCGCGGAGTCGATGTCCACCCTTTGGCCCTCCGTCGCAACCACGCGTTTGATCAGCCGCGTCTTCGGGCTCAGGTTCGTACCGGCGGCATCGATCACGACCACGTCGCCGCACCGGAAACTGCGGTCCACGCAGTTGACAAAGACGCGGTACCCCTCGTAGTAGTTGGGCTCCATGGAAGAACCCAGCACCACCACGTTCAGGCGAAACAGAAAAACAAAGACGACCATCACCGCGATCAGCGCGGAAATAAGCGCTTCCACCCATTCGTAGCAGCCCGCGGCAAGGCCGCCCTTCACCGCATGGGACGCACCGGCACCGGAATCCGCCATTGTGGATTACCACCTTCCAAAAGGTCGAAAAGCCTGCGGGCGCAGGCGCGACGGTAGCAAAAAAGGGACAATTCCTGTCCCTTTCCGCACAACCGCTTCCGGCTGAATTCAACGAACCTGCTCTTTGACCTTGGCAGCTTTGCCGACTCTGCCGCGCAGGAAATAAAGCTTTGCCCTGCGGACGTTTCCCTTGCGGGTTACCGTAACGGCCTTCACGTTCGGGGAGTGGATGGGGAACACCCGCTCCACACCCACGCCGTAGGAAAGGCGGCGCACGGTAAACGTCTCGCTGATGCCGCTGCCTTTCCGGGCGATAACGGTGCCTTCAAACGCCTGGATCCTTTCGTGGTCTCCCTCGCGGATATTGACGTCGACGCGGACGGTATCGCCGATCTCGAAATCGGGGAGCTTGTCTTTCGCGCACCCCTGCGCAATTGTTTTCAACGCGTCCATATTAAATGAATTCTCCTTCCTGAATTCAGGCATTCATGCGCTGCGGCAGAGGAATGCCAGCTTTGGCCCTGGAATCAAGGCCAAACCCCACCGGCGCCGGCCGGCGGACTCCAATACGTTCTTAGTTTACCACAAGAGCCATAGGGATGCAACTTATTTTTTATTTTCCGCCGGGGGACATGCGCGCATCCGGCCCGGCCGGGCAAAAAACGCATTTTCCCGCCTTGACAGGCGCGGCGCGACACGATATAATAGCAAAAGCGTCCGCAACACATAGGGGCATAGCTCAGTTGGTAGAGCAGTGGTCTCCAAAACCACGTGCCGAGGGTTCGAGTCCTTCTGCCCCTGCCAGTGGCGAGTCGCCGCGGACAATTCGCGCCCACAGCTTTGCGGGCGCGTTTTTCTTTGCGCCCGCGCCGCGGTCTGCATCGAAATGGAGTGAACTGCACCTCTAAAGCCCATGGGAACCGGTGATTCCGGATTCCCGCGGGCTTTTTTATTTGCTTCGCCGTCTTTCACCGCGGGCGAAAAAATGGTCGGGCATATCGCGGCGTTCCGCTGCGCGCTCCCGCTTTTCAATCCGCCAAGGAATGGCGCTCATGCACCTTTGCCAGGGCTTCCTGATCCGCCACGACCGTCACGTTCGGATGGAGCTGGAGAATGGACGCGGGCACCGCCGGCGTGACCGGGCCGTAAAGGACTTTTTCAAGGATCTCCGCCTTCTTCGCGCCGTTGACGACGAGCAGGATCTTCTTCGCCTGCATGATGGCCTTGATGCCCATGGTGATGGCGTATTTCGGCACCTCGTCCGCGCTTTGGAAGAAGCGGGCGTTATCGTCGATCGTCTTCTGCTTGAGCGCGACGCGGTGCGTCATCTTGTCGAAGCTCTCGTTCGGCTCGTTGAAGCCGATGTGTCCCGTTGCGCCGAGGCCCAGAAGCTGCAGGTCGATGCCGCCCAGACCGGCGATCAGCCTGTCGTAGTTCCTGCACGTTGCCTCCACGTCGGCGGACATGCCGTCCGGGATGTGGATGTTTTCCGGCTTTACGTTGATGCTGTCGAAGAAGTTGTGGTGCATGTAATAATGATAGCTCTGGGGATTCTGGGGCGGAAGGCTGCAGTATTCGTCCAGATTCACCGTTTTCATTTCGGAAAAATCGACGTCTCCCTTATGGTACCAGTCGATCAACTGGCGGTAAATTCCCAGCGGAGTGGCCCCCGTGGCGAGGCCCATCACGCTGCGCGGAAAAAGGATCAGCTGGGCCGAAAGGATATTCGCCGCCTTGCGGCTCATGCCGTCGTAATTGACCGCTTCAATGAGTTTCATTTTTCATCCTCCAATGTTTCCAGATCACAGCCTGCCAAACGGCGTCCGGGCCGAAAGCGGGATCAGGCCCGGAACACGATCCGCCCGTTTTCAATCACATAACGGAGATTGAAATCCGGATCGAGAACGGTAAAGTCGGCGCGCTTGCCGACCGCGATGCTGCCGACCTCACGGTCCGCGCCGATCTCCCTGGCCGGATTGATCGTTGCCGATTTGATCACCTGGCGGACCGGCACGCCGAATCCGACCAGGTTTTTCACCTCCGCGCCCAGGTTCGTGGTGGACCCGGCAATGGTTCCGTCCGGGAGCAGGGCGTGGCCGTCCCGCACGCGGACCATCTGGTCGCCCAGATCGAAATCGCCGTCCGCGAGTCCGGCGGCCCGCATTGAATCGCTGATGACGACCGTGCGGTCTTCCCCCAGGGCGCGGAACGCGACGCGCAGGACGGCCGGGTGGATGTGAAATCCGTCGCAGATGATTTCCGCCGCGACGCTGCCGCTGTCGAACACGGCGCCGACAGCGCCCGGGGCGCGGTGGCTCAGGCCCGTCATCGCGTTGAACAGGTGCGTCACATGCGTCACGCCCAGCGAAAAGGCGCGCTTGGCCTGGTCGTAGTCCGCCGTGCTGTGCGCGAAAGACACCCGGCAGTATCCGCGCACTTCCCGAATGAATTCGTCCGCGCCCTCGACCTCGGGCGCGATATCGACCAGCTTGATGATGCCGCCGGACCGCTCGTACATCCTGCGGAACAACCCGGCGTCCGGCTTGCGGATGTACTCGCTCTTCTGCGCGCCGGCACGCCGCGGGGAGATGAACGGCCCTTCCAGGTCCACGCCGCGGACGGCCGCGCCCTCCGGGGGGCGTTCCACGCAGTCCCGCGCCGCCGCGAGCGCTTTCATAATCGTTTCTTCCGGCAGCGTCGTCGTCGTCGGGCAGAAAGAGGTCACCCCGTTTGTCACCAGATGGGCCGCCATCGCGGAGATCGCCTCCCGCGTCCCGTCGCCGGTATCGGCTCCCGCGCACCCGTGGATATGGATGTCGATGAATCCCGGCGCCACAAGCAGGCCGGAAACATCCAGACTCTCCTCCCCGCCGAGGTCCGGCCCGATCTCCGCAATCCTTCCGTTCCGGACGGAGACGTCGGTCTTTTTCAGATCAAAGTTTTCGTCAAAGACCTTTCCGTTTTTTACAATCATTTTTCCATTCGCCCATCCTTTTTCCCTTTTTATTTTGAGAGAGGCGCGACAGTCCGCCTGAAACTTATCTTCCATGCAATGATACCACGCGCGCCGCCCGATGTAAACCAATCGCCGGATGTTTCCCCGCAACGCCGGAAAACGCTTTCCCCGCCCGGAAAGCGTTCCGCCGCGGTGTGAAAGCAGGCACAAATTTTCGGCGTAAATTTGCAAAAGGGCTTGAAATCCAACCGAAAATGTGTTATTTTAAGAAAGCTGTTTCGTTCCAAGTCCTCTATGGGGTATTAGCTCAGCTGGGAGCGCAGAGCATCCGGTAAGCAACACCTCAGAGTCAGGAACAAGCGAAAAATCGAATAGCCCGGAAAGCCGCATCAGTAAAGGGCTTTCCAATATTTGGGGGTATAGCTCAGCTGGGAGAGCGCCTGCATGGCATGCAGGAGGTCAGCGGTTCGATCCCGCTTATCTCCACCAAAAACAATAAGCCACAAGGCCAAAACCTTGTGGCTTGCGTTTTATCTTACAGCGACTGGGCACTTGATAAATATCAGGGGAATGCGGAGATCAGTCATCGCATGATGGGTACTCCCTGATATCCTCATTTTCATAGAGCAATCCCATTACCAAAAGCGAGGAAAGAGCTATGTTTTCCAATTGGAGGACATAGCTCTTTTTTTATATCCAAACGCGAAAATCCTAATAATCGCGGGCGTTATAAAAATGGAGTAGCTATTCCGTTCTCTTCGTGGTA
>ENA-UOOK01003950-UOOK01003950.1-fermentation-metagenome-genome-assembly--contig:-NODE-3950-length-16333-cov-3.798931_pt1 | contig 16333 bp, 25 predicted proteins | sample MGYA00245777_ERZ724023 | MGnify/ENA primary metagenome ERZ724023 (study PRJEB28704, sample SAMN03018312) | fermentation metagenome | biome: anthropogenic terrestrial biome; feature: soil; material...
TGGATGCCGTCAGCCAGGGCTTTTTCTTCGGCGGCGAGCAAGTGTTTTTTTATAGCGACATCCATCCGGGAGATGAGTCATATTATATACTGAATGGGCCGGTGGTTCAAAGAAGCGGAAACGGACAATTTGCTTATTTGGAAACCGGGGAGGGACTTTTCATGCCGGAAGGCGCATGGCACTGCTGCCATAACTTCTCGGAGGAGAAAGCGAGAATTCTCTATTTCATAACGCCTAAAGCGTGGAGTGACGTAATTCCCCCTGCCGTGATTCCCAGCGATGAAGAAACGAAGTTTTACAAAGGCCCAAATAACAACAAGTTGCCCAACATGCGTGATAAGATTCAGGACATTTCCAGACAGGGATGTACCGATGATATCGGATGCTGGCCTGTAGATCCAACAGAAGCGAGAAAAAATGGAGCGGTATATGCGGTTCGTGATTTTGAAAAGCTTAATAATGTACATGGGACTGCGCACCCTATGCTGATGCGCTTTATCACCAGCAATAATTATGGGCATTTCGGGGAGATGATTCTTCCGGCAGGTGGATATGGCCCCCGGTGCTCTGATCCGGACAGCCACGCCGGAGATGGTGCACTGTATTGTGTTGACGGCCCGGTAACGGTGAATCTCACAGAACTGCAGGAAAGTTTTGTCATGGATCCTGAAGATACATTTTTCCTTCCTGCAGGAACAAAATATCAACTGGTAAATTTTGAAAAAACACTTGCAAAGGTTGTGTTTGCTATCACGGAATTATAGATAGACAATTATATGCTATCGAAAACAAGAGGGTTCTTTGCAGAAATCTGCATAGAACCTTTTGATTTATATAATAGGGAATTTTGTTTCCTATTATATAAAACCCCTCTGGGGATCGCAATACACGCAAGAAGAAAAAGCCGCTTTATTCTAATAAAAAAGCATGAAAAAAGCAAATTGTAAAACCTTTAACATATTTTTTTATGCAATTATACTCGGTAAAAAGAGAATAAAGATTTTTAGGTTCGCTTTATTCTGCGAATACCCAATACCAGTAATGCTATAAAGCACAAAAAATAAAACATCTCCGGGCTCATCGCTTCTCCTCCTCCTGTTGCATCCAATCGCGATAGTTCTTTCTGGCTTGCTTGAAGAAAGCAAGCTGCTCTTCTGTAAATTTGGTTCCAGACTCATTGGCCATGAACTCCTCCGCTTCATCAGGTGGGATGATGATCATCGCTTCGCCTCCAGGAGCGCCGCCAGGGTCATCGGAAGGCCTCCGGGTGCTCCTCGGCTAGCTGGCGGCGGGCTTCTATGAGGTGCCCATCATCTATCCCATGTAAATCCTCGGCACAAGCGAACATGGCCGCTCGCTCCTCCTCGGCAATCTTCTTGAGGGCGGCAACCTGGGCCTCAAGTTCTGCTATCCTATTGGTTTGCACATCGATACGTGCCATTAATTCAGATATAACTATTCGAGTATCCTCACCTTTACGCAATTCAAATATTTCATTTCGAAGCAAATCTATTTCTTCTTCGTAGCTCATCCTTCCATCACCTCTTCATCTGGTGCATATTTCATAGCCACTCCTGACCAAAACTCGACCTTCTTTTCAAGCTCTTGGATATGTTTCTGAAGTTGTGTCTCCCGGTCTTGCATTGCGACTACTTGTTCTTTTCCTAGTCGATACGTTAGATCTTCATTTCTTTTTTTCAAATCCGCGATCTTGGACTCTAGCTCCGCGATACGGACGGTTTGATTATCGATCCAGGCCATTAACTCTGTAATTTGAGTAGATTGCTGATTAAATTTTTCTTTCCATCCAGCACAGGCATATATATAATCACCGACTTTTATACCACTAATGTTTGAGACATGTATTTTTGTTTCTATTTCATCTTCAGGATTCATTGTTTTTCCTCCTTTATATCTATTTTCATATATAATGACACAAATGAATAATACGTTTTCTTATATTGTGTATCCACAGATGCTAGAGACACTATCTTTGGTCCGTTTGTACCAGAAACAACTTCAGTTACTATATATTTAAGTGTTATCACTGCATCATCCAGCACAAATATGATTTCTTGTGCATGATCAGGTATTTTGTTCTTGCTGGACGTGCAAAACGTACCTGATATAGTGGGTGGCCCTACCTCGTGCATATGGCAAGCTGCGTGACTACCTAACACACTTTCTCCACAGATACTGCAATGCCAACCAGTACCACACACATCAGGTTCTGGATATCCTCGTTGAACGTCTTTTCTTATAGTATATGAAAATTCTAATATTGGTATCAAACTAATGGAATTCATTTTACCAACTTCCTATAAAGTAAAACATCGAACATGACAAAAATATCAAATATATTACTGACAAAAAAATTAAATACGTTGTACATAAAACTTCGAATGTGTCGTCAACCATTTTTATTCCACCTCACTCCTCTTCACATATCCATCTACTAATATCCATGTTTTGTAAGAACAAAAGTTCCATGTCCTTTAAGGTTTCCTCTTCATAGAACATGTCATCAAATGCTTCCCTGCATTCTTGACAACTTTCATAGTGTATAGCTATCTGTTCTAGTAACGTTTGTACGCCGTCGTACAAATCACTATTCTGCCAGGAATCGAGTTTCTCAAATTTAACTAAGTTAATTAGAGTTTTTGCGTCCATATTACTTCACCTCACGCATATTCTGGTTCGTTGTCGTCTTCTTCCTTTAATGCACATTCCTCATCTGTATTCAGAACACACCAAGAATCGCTAGGTGTTGCATCCGGATGAGTACAATACCCATGAAATCCGTCTGGCAATATTTCCAGATACTTGCAAGTCATTTTTTGTCACCTCTTTTTTCTACTATATACATATACGCCTTACTAGAATAAATAGTTTTTGGTCACCAAGCATCGTAGTCACTAACGTCTTCTTGGTTGTGATTATATGCATCTTCGATTATAATTTTTGTTCCTATACCAGTTGGTATAAACTGAATTACATAATGATGTCCTGTATATTTCTTCGAGAATTCATACATGCGTTTTAATTCTTTATCAGAAATAATTAATATTGTTTCAGACATAATATCACCAAAAAAAAATAAAAAAAATATATTTACAGCTCTTCTAGCATTTTCTTAATGTCGTCTGATGACATCTTTTTTATTTCGTCCTTCTGTTGCTCCTCCAGAACGGTCATAAGGAATTCTTTCTTTTGCTTATTCGCAATCCTTGTGGCAATTGCTGCTTCTTCCGATTTCTTAACACCGAACACATACTTAACAAGATCTACCTGAAGTTCTAGTTTACTAGTACTTGTGTCTTTAACATCTAGCAAACTATCTTCTTTTGCGGTTTTCAATTGGGTGTTTAGGATCTTGTAGATCTTATCAAGTTCCTTTAGGGACAAATCAAACAAATCTTCTACATATAGCCATCCCTTCTCGCACGGAATTCTAATCTTCTGACGGGCTGCCTTTTCAAACATACTTTCAATTGTCATGTATACCTCACTTTAAAATACTATCTTCAATATTCTATTCACGTGACCAGTTACTCGGACCACAACTGAATTTCGTTGGGTCGAACTAAACCCGACACCAGACAACTGGTTATCGTCGTCTTCTACTCTCATCCTGGCTCCTAGTGCTTCAAATACTCTCTTATGTTGAATCAAATCTCCCTTCAGGAATTCATTGTAGAAACCATTCGGCCTTTCCGGATTTTTAGCACCCTTCAACATGAAGAAGTAGTGCCTGTTACCAATACCGGACTGTTCGTCCCAATAGTTTGGACTAAACATCATAACGGATACTGGCTGGAACTGATTAGTATCCAGGTCCCAGACTTTCCTCGAAGTTACACTGGACGGTAGCATTCCAACAATACTAAATCCGTCGCTATTACTATAAGTAACTTGTGCTACATCCACGTTTTCGTCTTGCTTGAGTTCGCGGTTACACTCAAAGGTATGAATCTGGCCGTTGAATGCAATTTCGGAAGTAAACCCGGTACGTCCGCCATTATGACTATAATTGTGCACCCACATTCGGTAAGTACCTCTGGGCATATTTTTGGCATTGGACCAAGTTATGTTTTCGACAGCAACACCATCAGGAGTCTGACTGAATGGTCTTGTGATGTCAACATCTAGCATTCCAGATGACTTATGCCGATATCCACGATTTCCGAAGTAGATATGGGTTCCAAATGGACCAGGTTCTATACAATGTGCATCAAAGTCATTATTGTTGCCTCCATCTTGGGTATTCTTAATGCCCTCGTGATTCCACATGATTGAGAATCTCAAAACGCCGTCTACATCACCACCGAGGGCCTTAACCCTCTTTACCATACTGTCCGTCATGCCGCCAGTGTAAGCCCAGCTAAACCCATTATTCCACTTGAACATTGTTGGGCTTTCGGGGTTTTGTGGAGCAATCAAACTGACCATGTTGCTGGCATGCTTGTTTTCTAGATAGACTTCCAGGTTGCTGATGGTTGGCAAAATATCCCTTACAAAAACATCAATCGGAACTTCTTCTACCCGATCAAAGTCCTTGGGCTTTACAGAAACCTCTTTTGCCATCTGGTCGAATACACTACCGCCAACCATTTGGGACCTTGCATCACGATTCGCAAACAGAATATTATTCACGGTTATGTCATGGATCGTTGCGAACCGTCTCGGAAGCGAATCAAGCAATCCAAGATCTGTTAAGGTCTGTTCGGCGTCCTTGAGCATTTTTGCTGTAAAGATGGCTTTAGGACGCTTATAGTTGTTTGGAGCCACAATCTTTTCGTATTTTCTAACAGCGTTGTCTAGTTCTTCCCCATTGGAAATATCAACGAGTAGTGTTCCAATTGAGTGATTTCGAATCTTGGCCAGAGCTGGCCCTACCCGCTGGGATTTCTCCCAGGCATAAAGGTCCTTACTGGCAGCATCTAACTTGTCATATGCTTTTTTATGCGCCAGAAACGTTTCTAACTGTGCTTTCCATTCTTCGCCCTTGTATAGACTGCTGGACGCGATCAACTCCAAAACAGTTTCAATGCTATCCGTAGTTAGTTCTTCCAAGGACCTCTTGAAAACGTCCTTATTGGAATGAGCATTTCCGCGTATGGTATCCTTGGTCGACCGCTTAGTAGGCATTACAAAACCACTTGGCAGTTCATAATAAAAATGCTGCCAGTTATATACCTCACCGTCTTCAAACATCTCGGGAGTTTTGTCAGTCCCGATTTTGGAAATGTCTGTTACGAAAATGTCCCGGACCGGCCTGGAATGTATTAGGTCCGACATTGCCTTAACAACTGGGCCATAATTCCCGAGATGTTTTGTCGGGAAGTCCCAGATTGTAGTGACCTTGCCGTCCTTTATGCTAACGACGTTGCCAAAATCGCGCATAAAGTGTCTGCAACAACTACAATCATGTTCTGTTCTAGTTCGCATGATCGGGTTACTGCCTTCTGGAAATGCGTTCAGATACGTCTGCCACATTTCGTCTTTGGATACATCTGCCACAAACAAATGAGTGGCATTAGCCAACATCTTTTCTAAATGTTGGTTCATGGCGGCTTTTACAACACTAAAATTCAATTCCATGTTTTTCCTCCTGCCTCAATTACAACTACTTCATCATCGGGTCCAACTTTCAAGACATAGTTGTGTCGTCCTGACATCGATTTTCTGGTATATATTCGGTTGTCCGCATCATATTTTTCGATACCACCCATGCTAAAACAAACATCAAACTCCCGGCTTTCTGAAGTATCCCAGTTTGCATATGTATAATATGACATTCCTTCCAATCCGCGTCCAATAACAAGCGGATTTCTCGGTAGGTACTCCTCCTTGAATAAGTAAGTTTCAAATAACGAAATTTCTTCCGCGTCGCCCTGCTGAAAGAATCCTACAATTATGTCCTGATCTGTTTTGCTTGCGCAAGTCTCGTGCATCTCCCTGTTCCACTGCTGGTGTAGTTGCCAGCGTTCATAACCATCGGCTGGCATGATACTTATGAGGGCATTCCCTGCATTGAGACACTTCATGAATGTGTATGTGTCTTCCCAGCACGTAATTTTATTTAATCTACTAAGTATTATGTCCTCTCCAGGAAATAATCCAATCTTTGGCATCAATTAAGTCACCTCACTTTTTACCAAGTACTACTAGTACACAATCATATTTATAAGTTTTGGTCACCATATACTTCATCCAGAATTTCCTCAATAAACTCCGGATAATACGTTAATTCTTCTAACATACTTCGTAGATCATCTTCTTTGCTAGTGCCGGGTTCCGGAGCCATTATGTCAGAATATTCATGTAGTAGATATGATATTCTGTCACTTGCATCCATTCGCTTGTCGCCGCCTTCCCGCAGTAACGCAAGCTTCAACTTACGGATTCTTGTTTTGTCGTCCATCGTGAACCACCTAAATTTTCACCAACTATTGGTATTCATACGATCCAACATTTCCTGTCTATCTAGCAGTCTTACATGACTAATACATACTTGTATAATTTTGTTATGTATAGTGGTTTCGACAAATTTTTCATCGATAAATTTTTCTATCGGAAATATATATCCACAATAAATACTTTTTGTATTGTTGACCTGTACCCAGTCTCCCACCTTCAAAACAATTTCTTCTGATGTTGCACAGTCGACTAGTAACTTATCCATCTTCTCAGAAATTCTAGCTATCATTTTTTTGATTGTGACAAGTTCTTCCTGTATGCTATCATAGGTTAATTGTGTTTCTGATTTTCTGCATGGCTTCAACGAACTTATTGGAAAACATCTATATGTATCCCCTTCTATCTTAAAACGTCCCATCGGTGTTTCTTCAGATATCTTGCCGATCTTTCCAAGCAACTCGACATCACCAAAAGTTGTTGGTCCCACGATCCTTACTGTATCACCTGGGGCTATCATCATACTTTTCATCTCCATTATTATTTTATCCTCAAAACAATCATCGGAACGCCTAGTTTGTACTCCGAAAATTTCCCAACTTGTTCTGTTTCTTTTTCTACTATCATCGCTTTGATACCACAAAATATATCTATTTCCCAATGTTCTGGACATTTTTGCCTTAGCAATTCAACAGCATGTTTTTTATTGTTATATACTATCAAAGCGTCGACTACATTTTCCCGATGGTGAAAAGTTTCATCGTCCAGCACCATGCTTATTGTTTTTATAGCAGACTCACCGGAAAGTGATATTTGGTGGTTCCTTAGTACACTAAATAAACTATCATAAGCGTTACATTTTCCATAGAAATTCAATTTTGATTTGGATCCAAACATATCAAACATAACCAATCGCCATCCTTACCAAGCACTACTAGTACCTAATTGTATTTTATAACTTTTGGTACCAGGACTTTATATGAGTCCTTTCCCGCCATTCTTAATACAAAGGAACCATCTATTACAATCCTTGCAAGTTTTTCGGCATTCTGATATCGAACTACCACACAACCCTCGTTCAATACTTGTTTCTGTCCTTGCTTTCCAGGTCCGTCTACAAAACGAATCCTGGTACAATATTTTTGTGTTATTCACGATACGTATATTGTATGTATTACTTTAAGTAGTTATGGGTTATCATTCCTTCATGTGTTCGATATACACCTGTCACACCACAAACTACTATCTTTTTCAACTTTGCTAATAACGTAATCCATTGGAACTATTGCATATGTAGTTGAGTTAGCACTATTAATTTCAACAAATAACAAGCAATTTGTTTCGTTATTTTTCTTTTCATATACAACTTGCTTTACGACACCAATTTTTTGATGAATACCGTTCACGAAAAGGATGGCATCATCCACCTTTATTTCAATAGTAGTACAAGGTTCGAGCGAACTCAGTGGGAATGAATATTCGGTGTAACCGTTATTTATATATATTCGAATAATAGGACCTTTTCTATCATCATTTTGTTGTGCTAACCACATTCCCATTACTCGTCCTACTTTGCCAATGAATTTATCAGCAATATCTGGTGGCAATAGTGCCCATCCTTCTTCTACTCGATCCTTTACTACAAGCACTTTCATGCCAAGTCTTATATCATCCAACTTCATACTAGTCACTCCTAGTTATCTTTTCCACCCTCAAACAAAAGAAACAAAACAGCAAACGCTGTCTTGTGATTCTTTTGCCTGTGTTTTGGGGCACATATTAAACTATACTGAAAGTATATAAGTTTTTTGGTATAAACTTTATAACCAAAAACTATTTAAACCAAGAAGCACTACTAGTACTTGTTAAAAATTGGGGTAAACTATGATGAAAATAGGAAATGCATTTAGTGCAAATATGCTGTCCCTTGAAGACATGCCAGTAAACGTGATGTTCTCAAAAACAGACGCAGAAACCGTAAAGAACATCGACGTTTTGGAAAGTTGCATTGGACACGCAGATACTGCAGCAGTAGTGTCTAACGTTTTGGGAAGAAAGATTGATGCAAACAGGACCAATGTTAGCCTAAAGAAAGGCGACTGCATGATCATAGCACAATATATTGGACCAAGACTTGCTGAGGGAGCCACCAAACTCCCAGAAGGTGCAAGAATAGAATTTCTGTTCGCTAAATTAGAAGACTAAGAGAACTAAGTAAAACACATATTTTTTTCTAGTTACCAAAACTTATAAATACAACAACTACCAAATACGATATCATGAAATTATTTGATGCCCGCGACTTACGACATAAGATTCCGCCTTTTCTGGAATCCGACATACACAACAAAATAATAATATCAATAACCTCAGACCTTATAACCAAAAACATAAGTTATGCTATCGAATATAAATACAACGACAATATCGTACGGTTTCGAGGATCCCGGATAGAAAACTTTGATTATGTTATGATTTGGGGAGATTTTTATAATACTGGTAGAACATTACTAGACCTAATTACCAAGGAGTATAAAGCCATACATGAAGCAAATATGGCAGTTTACTATATAATAATAGAATCCAAGAAAGATCTAGAGGATTTTATTTCTAAATGGAAATTAGCCGATACCGAACTTGGCAAGGAATTAATTGACTATTGGAATAAAAATCACAATATGATTATGTAAAAGGAGGCATTACTTGAAAACATTCACCGACCCTATAAATAAGATTCCACCACTTATGGAAAGCGACATAAATAGCAAGATAATAATATCAAAAATGTGTAACAATGATATATTAATTATGAATTATATAATAAAAGATCAACGTGGAGTAATACTAACAAAAGATTGTGACATAAAAAGAGGATATAATGTAATTTGGTCTCCTGAGTATGGTTATGGCAAAACAATGTTAGACGTAATTGTTAAACAATATAAGGTTTTATTGCCACAAGGCTATCAAATGTCATATTATGTAATAGAATCTAGTAAAGAATTAAAAACATTTATAAAAAGAAATCAAATAGAAAATACTGAACTAGAAACTGAATTATTAGAACATTGGAAACAACTCAAAGAAAATAAAAACATTAAATAAAATAATAAAATGCACATGATATAAGAACAAATGATATCAATACTACTTCTATTATAAATATCAGATAGAATATTCTAAACAACGTTGAATCAGTATTAGTTGTCATACTTTCCTTTCCTCTCATATTCGTATTCGAGTTCCGATATGGAAATCGGGTGGTCTGGTCCGAACTTGGATCGAACCGTTTGATAGATCATTTCACGTTCCTTCCTTGGTAACGACCTGAAGTCCGGTCTCTGAAATTCCACAAGCCTAGTTTGTTTCATAATAGCCTCCTTATAACAATAATATTATTATATTCAGGACTATGCCAACGATTGTACCAACCACACATTTCAAACCAAATTTGTCATCTTCATTCACGTCATGTCACCTCATTTTTGCTTAGTACTAATAGTACTTACAAGAATATATAACTTACGGTTGATCATAGGTAATTAAAAAATAAATACAAAAAGTTTTATTTGTTCACTATAATTGGTTCCTCAAATATATTTCCTTTTGTATTTTCCATAAAAGTAATCAGGTAACTTATGACCTCATCATATGTTTTATCATTTTTAATATTATCGAGCCTGCTTTTTGTTAAATTACTTAATTTAATAGTTTTTGTCATCATGTATGTTCCATCCGTAGTATACTTACTTTCTCTAATAGTATACTAAAATCCGTGTATTTATAGTTTTTGGCTGTTTTCATTGATTTAATATATTTATAGAAATTATTAATATATTAATACTGTTTTTTTAAAAAACCACTATCTATTACTTACATTTACTTATACTTATACTTACTTATATTTACTTATATACTTACGTAATATAGTAGTAATATAGTAGTAATATAGTAAATATAGTTAGTAGTTATTGATAATATAGTAATATAGTAGTTATAGTAAAAAATATAAAGAGCTTAAAACTTTAGTAGTATAGTAAAAATTTTTACCGTATAACCGTATTAAACAATCTACGTATATTGGTTTTTCTAAAATTTTGCAATAGGGTTAAGAAAATTTTCGATACGTTTACCGATAACGGTTTTTTGAAAAATGTATTTTACTATAATATATAGGTGGAATTTAGTGAAATTGGACCAAAAACTATAAGTATAAACAAACACTACATTCCAAACATGAAAGTTATTGACTATGATGTAACAAAAAAGATTCCACCAATCAACGAGAGTGACATATATAATAAGATAATAATATCAGATAAAGTATCTGAAAATAATCATAGATTTATTGATTTTATTATTATACAGCTGCATAACATATTCAAGTTTCGTGGTGTTGGATGGTTTATTCCTGGACATGATAAATATCAGAATGCTATAACGTGGTCAGACAGTTACAATTCTGGAAAAACCATAATGGACCTATTAATAAAAGAACAAATTGAAATGAAGTCCAGAAATTGGACAACCATACATTATATAATCGAATCTTATGATGATTTAAATATAATAATAAATGCTTGTGGTATTGATGGAAGTTTCAAGAACGAATTACTGAACGTTTGGAATAATTTACCTGGTAACCAAAAAGCTTAAATACGATCATAGTGTTTTATAATGTGCCCCCAAAACACCGAGAAGGCAGGAGACAAGATTTTCCTTGTTTCCTAACTTTTCGATGAGAGAGCCGAAAAAGGAAGTGACCTGAAATGACAAATGCAGAAATGATACAAGACAACGTCGACGCGACGTGGATTGCTATAAAGATCGCGAGACGATTATTGCTTATAAATGAATATAAAGAAAAAAATGATATGACTAAAGTTTCAGAATATCAGTTGGATTTAGATTATTTATTACAGGAACTAAAAAGAACAGGATGTAGGTGATTATGGTAAGAGAAGAACCAATTAAAGAATAGACGTGGTTGGTAGAAAATGAGTGAATTTGAAACAAGCGTTAGCATTATTGCTGAGGAAGGCGAGCCTACTCGATTCGTGCTTATCAAAAACGCAATAGTGTTATGTAAACGGGAATTAACACGTGGTCAGGATTACTGATTCGTAGAATTGATTGAAGAAATATGGGGAAGTGAAATTCGTGACCGCAAAAGATGACATCAAAAAACTCCTGGAGGAAACAAATTCCAAGATTCGGGACCCTAAAACAAGCGGAACCGAATGCAATTTAATCATTATGGACTTCGCGGACAAAATGACCGCAATGCTCCCAAAGCTCTTCAAGGAATATGAAAGGCTCGAAAAAGATTTGGCGTCTGTCCGGTCATATTGCAGGTGGCTGGATAAACAGTACCACACCGCATATGAAAACGCCAGAAAGACATTAAGGTGATATCATGAAATTTAGAATTTGGCCGTTTTGCACGGATGATGACGATAACACAGAAAAGAGGATCATAATCGAAGACGTACCGCTGGAGCAAGTATCCTGTGATGTTTTAAAGGAGGAAATTAAGAGAAGGAAAAAGGAGAATCACGATAGGCGTGTCAGAGAAGCCAATGCAAAAGCCAACAGAATAGATAGACTCATTGATGAGCTGTGCAATGAAATGGCAGTGGACATTAAAACCGAATCTAAATCAGATTATCAACAAATTATTGTTGAAAAACTAAAGAATGGTATTGAGCCAATTATTTCCTATTATGGTTCCTATTATGGTAGAACATATTATCGCCATGATGACTACAGTAATGATTTATACGAAAAAATTTACGATTGTGTATACTCCGTTATATATGAAACAGATATTGATGCCACTCACATATCAAAAATTCTAAAACACATGAAGGTTGAGTATCGAAAGATGCTCCTGAAAAACATTAAGGAGGTATGCTAAAAAAATTACCGGACCTTGTTAAAATCCAGCATTTCGTTTATATACTAAGGCCCGAAACCACGTGGAAATCAATGCCAAAACCAACGATCTTTTTTTATTAACATCAAAACCACTACCGGAAATAAAACTGATTTTAATGGCGTAAAACGTTAATATGGTGATGTAATTATAATAATGGATTTAAAATAATACCAAAACTTATAAATACGTAAAGCAATAAACAACGTACATGGTGATGCATGTTGAAACATATTATGAATCCGGAGAATGGCATTCCAGAAATACCTTTAGCAAAAATTGTGATTGCAGTTAAGAAAGAAGCCACCTTAAGTGACGTTGTATTAATACAAAGAAACAACGAATGTGAATTTACGTTTTTTCCTAATAACATATTGCCTATTAAAGTTTTTCATGGCAGTATCTTGGATTGCATGAAAAAATTACATGGAATGTCTTATGAATTTTATATACTTGAGAATTTTTATGAATTGAAAAATATATTAAAGGTTCTAAAAGGTTCGGAAGAAAAAATGCGCTTTAGTAATGTTTATAGCTTCAAAAATCCGATGTCAAAAATTCCAGACATTGAGGAAGACATAAATAAACAAATAATATTAACTTATGTTGATTCGGAGTATTCTGGGTATTTGGGTATGGTAATAAAAGTTCATGATGATAGATATATGCTCAAAGGAATGCAAATTGATAATATTTTTCATAATTCGGCTGTAACAGCGTGGGCAAGTACTGGACATTCTATATTAAGTGCTATAACCAAATTTCGAACAAACACGAATGGTAATTTTACTATATTTTATGTGTTGAAAAACTGGGAGGAAATGTTATGCGTGTTAAATGTGATATTGGAATGACAACCAAAACTTATAAATACCAAGGCAAACAATAAACATATATGCAAGTTTTGGTAAATCCTAACAAAACGATTCCGAACATTAATGAAGATAAGGAATCGGAATTCATAGTCAACGTAGAAAAAGACAGTAATGGTGCATTAAAATATTTTTATATAATGGTAAAGTATGCTGGGGGCAGTTCTTATGAACATTATTTTGTATGGAAAGGTGGTAGTTTTGAAATTCCTGGCGAAAGTATAATTCAATTGTGGTCACCAGTAGAAAAAAGCAAAATAAAGGTATTACAGCGTTCATATAAATTTCATTATGATTATTTTAATACTTCTCAGGAATTTTATATAATAAACAACATGGGGGATCTCCTGGAGCTAATAAAAAAGACAATACCATACAATAATGAAGTAGTACATGAAATATCACATGAGTCATATAGTACACGAGGGGATAAATTTATATTTGCGAATATAAAAAATGCAAGAAAAAACTTCTTGTATCTTTTAGTGCCTGGCAACAATGCAATGCATTGTGTTTATTCTTATACGTGGAAAGGTGGTTCGTTGTACGACAATATCGTTGAACTAGATATTGAAGAAATAAGTCCAAAAGCATTAATGGACTGCACATATAAGAGATTCTATAAAGACTATGATGTTAAATTTTATAGCATTGACGATATGAAGTACTTGCCATTTTTTGCAAGACTTATGGGGGTATAAAAACTAAATGACAAAAAAGTTAACGACATTACAAGATTTACAAAAAATAGATCCGACAATACAAGAAATTGTAAATCCTTATAAAGAAATACCCAACATCAACGAGGATAGTGACAGTAGAACGGTCATATGTGTTGTTTTTGTATATGATAATATATATTGTAAGACATATTGTAAGACAATGGTGGATACAAAAAGGGGAGGTTTTGCCTGGATATATGGAACCAGTTTTTTAGATAATAATTATATAGGATATAATTTACGTATTGAATCAAAATCAAAAATATCACTCATGAAGTCTGAGTATGAACTATATAACTTATACAATACATCTATGTGCGGTCCTTGTAAGTTTTTTGTATGCGATACAAATAAAGCAAGGGAAATAGTGAAATTTATATATTATGGACATGAAACACATTACCGTGAAATTATGGTGTACGCATTAATATTTATATGGTGCTGTTTAGTGCTTTTTGAGTTGTTTGGTGGTGTCATTTAAATGAAATTAAAAACAATAGTTGGAAGGTATCACAATGATAACATTTAAGAACCCACAGGAAAAAATATATGACTTAGAAAATCTGGATGATAAAATAGTGTTGGTTTACGTAAATACCCCATACAATGAAAATTATTATGGAATAGTACAAAAAAATTCACTGAATGATTATGAAATAAAAGGCGGTACAATAGGTAAAAACAACGATGATATACACATATGGTGGCTTACTGGAAAAACAGTTCTGGATATTATTACGAAGTGCTACACTAATTCTATTGGAAGTAGATATGAATATACTTTTTATATTATAGAAAAAATGTCAGAACTTCGGGATGTGTTAATATAAAAAAAATAAAATTGTGTTTATCCTGTCCAGCCGCCTCCAGTCCTTATAATTCTTTTTGGTATTCTAGTCGGTACAGCAGCGTTATTAGTAAAAGTCGATAAATAAAACAATGCTTGTGTCATACTATCCACTTGATCGTCGTTTTTTCCAACAGGAAACGATGCAACTTCTTCTAGGAAATCATGGATCCAGTCGGCGTTTTGCGGCATTGGTAACCATACATTTCCGGCTTCTATATATGGGGTTATTGCACGGGCTCTTACTACTTTACCGCCTTGTGGCTCAACTGGGATCAAACCGGGCACAGATCTTTTCAACATGGTTATTACTGCAGGACCGTTAGCCTTATCTTCTATAAGTTTTGCGGAAGATGTTGGCCATTTTGTTGAAAGAGTTGTTATGTTTTGCATAGTGGCAATTATATCCATCTGCGCACGAACTTGGTCAAGTAAGTAAAAGTCAGAATTTTTTCTTCCCCAAACTTGACCAACAACATAGTCGGTATCCTGAGTATTTTTGAAAGTGCAATCCCAAGATTGTATTATTATGTCCATATGGTGTTCAAGGTCTTTTGGTTTTTGGATGTAAAATTGATTTTTGTGGGTTGGATCAATGTCGCCTGGTATTCCCCACCAACCCCTATTAAATATAGCACCGCCTGATGGACTAGGATGTTGCTGGTAAAGTGACGCCCACGTATAAGAACCTGCGCTAATTTTAGTTGATTCCAGTTCTTCTGTGGTTCCGAAACGTTCGGGCCATAACGCTTCGCCAACTTTTCGTGGATCTTGTAATTCCAATGGATATTCTGCAATCATTGGAAATTTTAGGACGGTCCATTGTTCTGCTTTTGGATTAGATGCTGCTAATGCAAGGAGTCGACCAGAAAGATCGTCTTCGTGCCACCTAGTTTGTGTGATTAATATGCGAGCGTCCATATTAAGGCGTCTAGTATAAAAATCATCCTTATACCAATTATATATGCCGTTTCGGATGGTCTCTGATTCTGCGTCTTTTCTGCCCCTTACTGGATCATCGATGATTCCATAGAAAAATCTTTTACCAGTAATGGAACCACCAACACCAGCGCACTTATAATATCCAATATGATTTACAATTTCAAAATTTTCGGTATTGCGTTGGTATGATCCGGTTGTTCTTACGTTTTTGCCGGATAGTGAAGTTTCAGGAAAAAGTTCGCGATATGAATCATCGTCTATGATTCGCTGGACGTCTCTATTCATGTCGGAAGCAAGTGAAGCAGAATAACTTGTGGCCATTATGCCGATATCGGGATTCTTACCGAAAATCCAGGCAGGTAGTCTTCTAGAAACTAATTCAGACTTACCAGATCCAGGAGGAAGGAAAATCATAAGTCGTTTTATGTCGCCAAATGCCCAACGTTCCAAATAATCGCATATGATCTTGTGATGCCAGTTAACACTATAATCGTTTTTGGTATATAAAGTGAAATCCAATAAATGTCGTCGGGCTTTAGCTTTCCGGACAGCACTGTCACCTCTTTCTCCAAGTAACCAAGGAGCAATGTCACCACCT
>ENA-UOOK01003951-UOOK01003951.1-fermentation-metagenome-genome-assembly--contig:-NODE-3951-length-16332-cov-9.121153_pt1 | contig 16332 bp, 19 predicted proteins | sample MGYA00245777_ERZ724023 | MGnify/ENA primary metagenome ERZ724023 (study PRJEB28704, sample SAMN03018312) | fermentation metagenome | biome: anthropogenic terrestrial biome; feature: soil; material...
AGAAATTGTAATATAAGAAATTGTAATATAAGAAATTGTAATATAAGAAATTGTAATATAAGAAATTGTAGATTAAACTTTGTCTGGAAATCTCCGGCCATTTGTCACCAAAGTGTTTCCATTAAAGGATAATTATTCGAAATTATCGAGATTATCCAAAATTATTGCATGTGCTTCTTCTGCTGCTTTTTCATATGATTCGGAAAAGCCTTTCCAGACGTTTTCACTTTCGAGAACTTTCCAGAGAAGTGCTTTCCTTTTCTTCTGCTCTTTTACATTCAGTTTAAGGTAACTCCTCAGTTCGTCCTGAAGCCGGATCATATCGGAATATTCAGGAGTTATCACACCTTCGATCTGCCTGCGGGTGTATTTCGAAACCGCGGGGCTATGCCCAAGGGTGGAAATCCCTATCACGAGGTCTCCTCTTTTGATGACCGATGGGATTACGACACTACCTAAAGCATCCACCTGATTAATCAAAATATCGCTTTCCCCTGCAATATCAGTGATCTTCCGGTTAAGTTCGGAACTGCTGGTTGCAGGGATAACAAGAAAAGCCCCTGAGATAATTTCCCGGAGTTCAGAGTCCTCTGCTGCCGTAAGGTCAAGCCTGGACAGCCTGACCTGCCCTGAAGCTTCAAGTTCGTGCAGCCGCTCGGAAAAGTCAAGGCTGACTACAATGGTATCCGCGCAGCTGCAGAAAAGTTCGGCCTTTCGCTCCCCGACAGACCCGCCTCCGAAAATCACTATTTTTCTGCCTGAAAGGTCAAGCATGAGGGGGAGAAAATTGTTTGTTTCAGCCATTTTCAGGGACCTCGATATAAGATAAATTGTCGAAATAAGATGAATTGGTCAGTCAGCCTTTAAAGCCTGACTCCGGTTTTCTTAAACTCTTTCTCACTGAAGAAAAGAGTGTAGTCCTTAATTCCGGTAGCTTCCGAAATTCTCTCAGCCACATTTTCGCAGTCTTCGGGGGTATAGGAATGGACCATTGTAAACAGGTTGTACTGCCAGTCAGGATAACGCGGGCGCTCATAGCAGTGAGTGACTTCGGGAAATTCAGCCATAATCTTCCCTGCGGTTTCTATCTGCTCATCAGGGACATTCCAGACGCACATTGCATTGGCTGTTATTCCTATGGCCCTGTGTCCGATTGAAGCTGCAAATCGCCGGATTTTTCCAGCTTCCTGAAGGCTTTTAAGCCTGTCAACAACTTCTTGCTCGCTGATCCCAAGCTCGGCAGCAAACCCTTTGAAAGGGGAATGAGTGATAGGAATTCCGTCCTGAACGAGCTTGAGCAGTTTTACATCCGTTTTATCCATTTTTTTTCACCTGATATCGAACTTCACCTGGATCTTAAACAGGCGCTTTGTAGGGAGATCAAGCAGGGGGCAGCCGGTTTTTTCCCGAATTTCCCCTATGATTTTCTCAAGTCTGCTTTTATTTGGAGCAGAAAGCGTAAACCAGAGGTTATATTTCGCAGCACTTCTAAGATAATTGTGGGAGACCTCGGGATACTCATTAATAAAATTAGCAATTTCCTCTATGCGGGGCTCGGGAACTTTCAGGGCTACAAGAGTGCTTACGCCGCCCATGTTTCTTGTGCTGAGGACAGGGCCTACCCTTCTTACCGCTCCTTTCCTGTTGAGTTCTCGCAGCCTTTCAATGACCTCGGTTTCCGGAAGTTCGAGAATCTCCCCTAACCTGGCAAAAGGTTCGACTTCGAGGGGAACTTCCTGCTGGATCAGGTTGAGTATTCTCTTGTCGGTCTCGTCAAGTTCGATTTCCGGAACTTCTCCGTCATCAGGCTCCATTTCACAGGTAAAATCTACGTCCTCTTTCTGGAGCCGATTTTTGTAATCTTCAATTTCAATCATCTCGATCACGATCACTTTTTTCCGGGCCTGTATATGCAGTAAGGCTCTTCTTCGAGATAGTCGCCTGTAGCAGCATAGGCTCTCGCCCTGCAGCCCGCACAGACTTTTTTGTACTCACATATCCCGCACTTTCCCTTAAGCTCTTCGGGGTTTCTCAATTTCCTGAATACCTCAGAGTTTTCCCAGACGTCTTTGAAAGGCTGTTCCCTTATATTCCCGGCAAGAACTGGAAGGTAGCCGCAGGGATAAACTTCTCCAACACTTGATACGAAACAGAACCCTGTTCCTCCAAGGCAGCCCTTTGTCATTGCTTCATAGCCGTGGGTTTTTACGGATATCTCGATGCCTTCCTTTTTCGCCCGCTGGCGCATTATCCTGAAATAATGGGGAGCGCAGGTCGCTTTTAGTTGAATTTTAGATTCTTTCTGCATGTCATAGAACCAGTGCAGGACGCGCTCGTAGTCTGCAGGGGAAACCTCATCGGACTCTTCTCCCCTGCCTGTTGGTACAAGGAAAAAAACATGGTAAGCAACCGCTCCGAGCTCTTTTGCAAGCTCAAAGGTCCTGGGGATCTCTTCAAGGTTGCGCCTTGAAATCGTTGTGTTGATCTGGAAAGGGAAATCCGCTTTCTGGAGGACTTCGATACCTGCAAGAGTCCTGTCAAAAGCTCCGGGCATGCCGCGGAACTCGTCATGGGTCTTTGCAGTCGCTCCGTCAAGGCTGATGCTCAACCTCTGCACCCCCGCATCTCTTAATTTTTTCACAACCTCAGGAGTCAGGAGGGTCCCGTTTGTTGCAAGCACTACTCGAAGCCCGGCATCAGTGCCATAGCGGGCAATTTCAAAAACATCCGATCTGATGAGAGGTTCGCCTCCGCTCAGGATGAGGATGGGTTTTCCGAGCTCTACAATTTCGTCAATAAAGTGCTTTGCTTCTTCGGTTGTAAGCTCGCCTTCGGGAACCGAGGAGGTGGAAGCTCCCCTGCAGTGCACGCAGTTCAGGTTGCAGCCCGCAGTGAGTTCCCATGCAATAAGCCTTGGTGGATTTGTCATGGCAATCATATATTTAGGGTTTCTGTGAATTGAATTCAGAGTTTTGAAATTTACAAATTAATGATGATAGGGATCTGCATTACAATAAGAGAACTGAATATAGGTCAGAACCAATATTACTTAAAGTTAGTATAATTGAAATGTGACAGGTCATATTAATAAAGTAATATTAAAATTCTGCCATTTCTAACACGAACCTGTAAAAAGAGAAGAGGAAGTCAGGTATTTACCTGACTAAGAACCGAAGATTTCAAGTCAAATGCTTACAATCTCTGCCTGAGCAGAAAGGGAGAGCTTGGGAGGCTACATCAGCTTTATCGTCCACACCCTACAGGACAAAAAATTCCAGGAAATGTTGATCCAAGAATTACTAATAATTATCTTTCCCACAAGTTCAAAAGATTATACGGTTATTCCTTTTATGCATATTTGAGAGCCAGAATCATTTGCTTCATCTATATCTATAATCACAGAATTCCAGGGGTGTGGCAGTGTTTTGTAGGAATCTGTAATTTCGCCGTCCAAAATAACTTTAAATTCATACTCTCCTTCCGCCCAATATGTATATTCTCCCTTAGACCACGGCATCGACCATCGAAGCAGCAGCCATATTGATTTGGGCTGGGCTATATGCTCTTCTGGAGCCAGCTCATACGTTTCTTTGAATATAGATTCATTATATGAATCAAATACTTCAACTGCTACTTCATGATTCTGGAGATCATTGTTATATACATCAAATAGAGGCGTTGGAGGTCCGACTAACAAATATGGGAAGACAACGAAATAGCTCAACAAAATCAATATTAAAGTTCCTAAAAGAACGAATATTTTTAGATAGTTTTTAATATTTATTCCCCCTGAGGCGCAAAGGATAGATTTTGTATAAATAATAAATGCAGAAGTTTTCCTTCCTCTGGGTTTACTTCCATATGCCATATTTAATCGCAAAAGGGCCATCGGGTTGCGTATTGAACTTTCAATTTGTGAGTTAACATAACCATCATACCTTCGGGCACAAGTTCCTCTCTTTTTGATTTTGGTTTTAACATCAGATTCATAAAAAATACTAAGCAACAACTGGTTTATTTACTTCTTCAAAATGTTAAGCTTGGCTTGCGTCAATGAAAATAGATGAATCTATTATTGAAATAAACAATGTAGTCCAGGGATCCAAAGACATATTTATTTCTTTACTTACGTTATTTTCTAAACTTGTTTTAATTGTATAACTATCTTTATTCAATGGCAAAGACATCTTAAATAGCAACCATAAACTTTTAGATTCAATTGCTTTCTCATGAGGAGATAATTTGTAAGTATTTTCAAATATTGGTTTATTATTTGAATCAGTTATTTCAATAGTCACTACGTGACCAGTTTCATCTCCATTGTATACAGAAAAAAAGATGCAGGTGGACCAATGAATATATACGGGAGAATTATATAAAATCCTACCAAAATCAGAAGGATTATCCCTATATAGCGAATTTTTTTATTGACTTCTTTCATGCTTCCACCCGATATATTATTTGTGTATTATTAGTGATCTATTCCATAATCAACAGTGTTCCGACAGGAAGTACACCAGATATTAGTGCCCTGTTGAGCATAAAGATAATTCATTATGCAAGTAGGATGTAGTGCAGAATTTTGATCATCTGCATCAAAATTATGTGAGACTTCATAGATATAAGGCAGGAAACCCCTAAGTCTTTAGCTTAGGGGAGGAATGCCGTCAACTTCCAGCCTTTACACCTCCGTTAAGTATAACTCTATTAGCATTAATATATGAATATGGATAGAACGATTAAACTTAAACTCGGTGTTTCTGAGGAAGATAAAGAAACCCTCAAAAAAACTATTACTCTTTTTAACACCGTGTTTAACGAAGTCGCTCAATATGGTTTTGAACACAAAACCCATAGCAAGGTATCTATCCACCACGCTACATACAAAGACATCAGAGAAAAGTATCCGGAACTTCCTTCTTCTCTTGTTCAGGGCGCTAGAGATATTGCTTGCGAAGCTCTTAAAGGAGTCAAACTTAAACGTATTCCAGTTGCAAAGACTTTCTCTTCTATCAGATATAATCAGAGAGTAATTACTTACTACCTGAAAACCGAAAGTGTAAGCATTGCTACTGTTAATGGAAGAATAAAAGCGACTTTTAACATCCCTGAATGTTACAGATATTATATAGATTGGGAAGTCAGAAGTTCTACTCTGAAATATGATATCAAGAAAGATGCTTTTTTCTTGCATGTAATTTTCAGAAAAGAATCTCCTGAACATTCTGGAAACCGCATTCTCGGAATTGATAGGGGTATCGTAAATATCGCAGTTTGCTCTAACAACGTTTTCTTTAACGGAAAATCTATAAAAAACGTTAGAGGCAAATACGCATATCTTCGTAAACAATTGCAGTCCAAAGGCACTAAGTCGGCTAAACGTCTTCTCAAGAAGATGAGTCGAAAAGAAAGACGGTTTGTGACTGATACTAATCACTGCATCTCGAAAACCATTGTTAATATGCCTTATAACATATTTGCACTTGAAGACCTTACAAGTATTAGAGTCCAAAACCGGAAAGGTAAAGACTTCAACCGGAAGCTTAATTCTTGGGCTTTCTATCAACTTGCTCAGTTCTTTGAGTACAAAGCGGAAGCTCTTGGTAAGAGAGTTATTTATGTTGATCCTCGTTTCTCTTCTCAGAAATGCTCCAAATGTGGAGATATTCGGAAGAGCAACAGGAAGGGCAGTTCTTACCATTGTAGAGATTGTGGTTTTCAGATACATGCTGATCTTAATGCTTCTCGTAATATTGCTCAAGCAGGTATATCTTGCCTGAGTAGGGTTTCTGTCAATAACCCAAACGTAGCAACCATTTAACGGTTAGTTGCAAGCCCCTGAGTCTTTAGCTCAGGGGTAATTGACGCTGAACTATACTGTCATGAGGTCAGTCAACACCAATCGCTGTAACTGCACAAACACTAAATGAACCTGGTCTCCATGCCCGACCGTTATTATCCATACTATTTACCCAGCCTATTACAATATCATTTGGATTTTCAATTATCCAAGTGGCATCTTCTTCCAAATCATCTAAAAGTGAGGATGATTGCTCATATGGTGTTACATCACTTGCATCCCAAAAATTATAGTGCCAAATTCGATTCACAGTTATGCCGTAGCTTTCAAATCTACTCAGAGCATCAACTGTGTCTTGATAATATGACTCTGTTGGAGCATGATGATTACTGTCTTCTTTTGCAACGAATATATTTACATTTATTTTGTTGCTTATCTGATATGGATTTCTATAAATATGAGTGAATGTTATAGCAGAAGTCCCTGTACTTACTGATGAATTCTCAAATTCCATCAATGTTTTTTCGTCGTCTATTATCGACAATTTACCGCTTTCAACGAGTTTTTTTACCTCTTTTTCAGGCAATGCATAACCATTTACAATATCCACTTGTGGATTATTTGGATCAACATTGTATGTTTCAATATAGTTTTTACTAGCCTCTTCGATTATATTTTTCATTTCTTGCTCGCTTATTACAATATCAAAATTAATATCCTGTTTCAGATTTTTAGGTGGATTTCCATCCTTAGTAACTATAACTCTTTTATCACTGCACAGAATTGTTCCTTCTAAGAAATTGGGCAACTCATTCATTGCAAACTTAATGTCATTTTCACTTATGTTGTATTTGAGATACAAATCTTGCAATTCTGCATCAGTATAAGTTATATTCTCATTTACTGAAATCTCTTCATCTGAACTTGAGATTATATCTGCACTTGCAGTCGGCACAACAGCTATGCTCACCAGGAATATTGCTAAAAATAGTGTTCCTATTCCGAATTTCTTCTTTGTATTCATGTTTCTACCTCGTACATTTCGTTCCCGAGGCAAAATCAAGCAAACTTTAAGTACTCTTAGAGCTCATCCCAAAACCCATTTTTAGTCTCAATTATCAGAATTATTCAGGATTGTTTTCATAATCAGAGGTTTGGTTGGTGACTTAAAATACAAGATCCAAGAAGCAAATTTTGAGTTTTGGGATTGTCTCTTAAAGCTATCATTTCCTCGTCTCAGGGCATGTGAAGTTCAAATGTGCTCTGGAAGGTTCGTTTGAACTTCATAAACTATTTGTGACTAACTCCTATATATATTGTAAAGTTTTTAGCCAGATCATCAAACAATTAATGCTTAATTTATGATTGAATTTTCCAGTGGTAATACTTCATATGATGAATTGTTTAATGCTTTGGGCAGAGAATTTTATACGCTTATGATTACAGCCAGTATTTTTTTGATTTCAGTATTCGCTAAAATCTTCCCTTCACTTTTTATCTGCCTTCATTTGTCTCAGACACCCTGCTATTTTCCTAACTCTTAACTTTAGTCTGAGCCATTTCTCATTAATATCCAAAACCCCAACTCCCTAAAACAATGGATTGCAGAACTGTCCGTTATTCGAAATCCCGTTTCCAGAACTGTTATAAAACCGTTGAGATAGTTCTCCCTGCTCACCTTTCTGATGAGAATGGGCTTTAATCTCTCGATTACATGCTGAAGTGATGCACAGGCACAGGTCTTTCGGCTTGCCGGGAAAAGCTCTTGATTATCTTTATGGCATGGCTTCTGTACATGTTTACAGTTTGGTCTATATTATGAATTTCTGATGAGCAAAAGATAAATGAGTAAAATCCAGAAAAGTAAGGTCTCTTTCATAAGAGTTAAAGAGACAACTTATATGATACAAATTATAAGATACAACTTTTAAGATACGACTTTTAAGATACAACTTTTAAGATCAACTTTTAGGATACAAGTTTTAAGATACAACTTATAATTCCCTCACGAGGCGAAATCCAAGATTGGCGAAACGATTTTCAGGTTCACGGCTGAAACGAGCAGCTGAGCGGCAGGTGTCAGAATCACAGTACCAGCTGCCTCCACGAGATACACGGGCGGAGCAATTTCCATGTTCCCATGCGCTGCCGTTAGAAGGAGAGCCATTATAGTTTTCGTGCCATCTGTCCTGAACCCACTCCCAGACATTACCGTGCATGTCATAAAGGCCCCAGGGATTCGGTTTCTTCTTGCCAACCGGGTGAGTTTTGCGGCCTGTATTATCAACGTACCATGCATAATCCCCAAGCTTGGATTCATCATTACCGAAAAAGTACCTGCTCTGTGTACCGGCTCTACAGGAATATTCCCATTCGGCTTCAGTAGGTAAACGGTATTTAGCGGTATTTTCTATTAAATTCAGTTTTTTAATAAATTCTTGGACCTCCTCCCAGGAAACCAGTTCGACAGGCCGGGCTTCGTCTTTGAAGTTTGAAGGGCTGGTTCCCATTATTTTCTTCCACTGTTTTTGTGTAACCGGAGATTTACCCATGTAAAAAGGATTTTGAATCGTAACCCTATGTACTGGAGATTCGCAGTCTGATCTGTCTTTTTCTTCAGGAGAGGAGCCCATGTTAAATTCCCCGGCAGGGATCATTACAAATTCCATACCTGTAGACGAGCTGATATAAATGTCAAAAATTTCAGGATTTTCAGGCCCTGTCAAACTATATGAATCTTCAATCGAATCTTCAATTTTATTCTTTTTCAGATAGCCTCGGATTGTGTTTATGTGATTTATAATGCTGATTTTACTTCCCACAAAATTAGCTCCTATATTTCTTATTTTTTTGTCGTCTCCATAGGCTTTTATATTCTCACATTAATCGACATGGGTAATTATAAATAACGGCCATATTAATTAGATTAAATCCTAAGTCTCTTATTCTTTCATTATACTTGTTGCGCATGGACTCTTGTTGTATGGACGCTGCATATTATTAATTTTGAAATCTCCAACCCGGATCCGGATAGGTGGATGAACTGTTTTAAAAAAATTCATATAAACAAAAGTAAAATATGAGTTAGTCTATCATAAGAGATCCTTAATCAAGATCTAAAAACCCCAAAGCTCTAAAACCATGGACACCAGAACCGCCCGTTATTTGAAATCCCGTTTCCAGAACTATTATAAAACCGCTGAGATAGGTCTCCCTGACTACCTGCCTAATAGAGAATGGGCTTTTATCTTTTACGATGATATGCCGGAAAAGATGATGCACAGGCACAGGTCTTTCGGCTCACCGGGAGAAGCTCTTGATTATCTTTACGGCATGTCTCCTGCACATGTTTATTATTCTACGGCTTATTACGAGTACCCTGATGCGCGGAAAATGAACGAGAAAAACTGGCTCGGGGCAGAGCTCATTTTTGACCTTGATGCAGACCACCTGCCAGGTGCCCCGAGAAATTATTCGGATATGCTTGAGCTTGTGAAGAAGGAAGCTTTCAAGCTCATGGATTTTTTGTTAGATGATTTCGGGTTTTCGGAAAAGGAAATTGAGCTTGTATTTTCAGGAGGTAGAGGATACCATTTCCATATTAAAAGCCCGAAAGTCCTGAAGCTCGGAAGTTCCGAGAGAAGGGAAATCGTGAACTATGCCGGCGGGAAGGATCTCGATTTCAAGCACTTTTTCAAGGACGTTGCAATGGATGGGGATTTCGGGACAGGCTCAAAGACATTTAAAGGGATTAAAAATGTACCTACGAAGTGCACGCTTGTGGGATATGATTCTGGATGGGGGAAGAGGATTGCACTTTACCTCACTGACTACATGAAGGCGGAGTGCAAAAAAAAGTACAAGAAATATATGTTTCCAGAGCTTCGAAGGCATGAGAAGGTCGGAGATACCACAATTAAAAAACTGATTAATATTACTAACAGTGAAAACGGCTTAAAAGATATTCTGGAGAATGGAAGGCTGGACTTCGACGTAAGAAATTTTAAGGAGATTGCCGCATATTTTATGCAGGGCTCAATGGAAAATTTCCTGCAAAGGTTCGGAGCCAGTGTTGATGAACCCGTAACTGCTGACATCAAAAGGCTTATCCGTGTCCCCGGTTCCCTTCACGGAGGGTCAGGGATGCTTGTAAAGAAACTTGCTTTCTCTGAGTTAGAGAAGTTTGACCCACTTAATGACGCAGTTGTTTTCAGCGATAAACCAACAAAGATAACCGTTTCAAAACCTTTCTCAGTACAGCTGAAGGGCAAGGATTTAAGAATAGAAGAAGGCATACAGGAAGTTCCGGAGTATGCAGCCGTATATCTGATTTGTAGAGGTGTTGCAGAGCATGGATATAGAAAAAATCAGCCAGACGTTGTATAAAGAAAAAAACCAGACATTAAAGACCATTCCGGCTGATTTTTACCTGGAAGCTGAAAAATATATCCGGGAACTCGAGAAAGAGATAAGTAAGATTGACAATCCTCGTTCTCCGGAATCAAAGATGCTCAATGACGAGCATGAAAGGGCACTTTCTGACCTTGAGACTATCTTTATGAAAAGGATAGGAAAGGTTATTACCAGGGCAACAATCCAATCTAATGCTGACAAACCTATTTCAAAGGATATTGAAAAGCTGCTCCCTGTTGAGAAAATGCTGTATGACCTTGTGCTTCAGGGGATCGAAGCTGCAAAAATAGAGCTTTTGGGCCCCATTCTTGATCCAGATTCCGGAAAAGTTGCTGTCTGGCCCGGGATGGGGGGAGCAAGACAGGCATCTGCTGCTATTCTTGTAGAAGCAAAGAATGGTAGGGAGATTACTGTGAATGCAGAAGGGAAGGGAACGGAGCCGGGCAAAAACAATATAAACGAAGAATATGTTGTTGTTCGAATACTGAAGGACCTGCCTACCTTCACAGGTACAGACGGCCGGAACTATACGGTCAGTGCTGAAGACGTTGTTGTTTTGCCGCAACTGAATGCAACGGGGCTGATAAAGCGGAATGCAGCAAAAATGATTGCTGCCGGAGATAAAAACTCCGGAGATAAAAATTCCGAAACGAATTAAAATATGCAGCTTATTTTATCCAGAAAAACAGTTGGAGACAGGCACATCAGAAGCCTGCAAATAGCAGGTTCATGCCTTAAGAAGAAGGCACTTCAGGTAATAGTATTAGTATATATATGTGTAGCTATATCTGTGTAGCAACCTTGTTAGCGTGCTCTGGCTTCGTCTTCGATAGAGAACGCCGCTCTCGATACTAAAATGAAGTCAAGACGATTCAAACTCATCAATCAAAGGCTTCCCAAATAAATAGCTTCCCAGGAAATAAAACGCCATACGTAACGCCATACGTATATCCAACAAGTATATTATATGGTGCTTTTCCGCAAAAGCCGGAATATGCACACCAATACCAATAATCAACAAAAAAGGTGTAAAGAATGAAGATTCCAAAGAGGTTCAGAACTTACTGCCCGTTCTGTAAGACCCACCAAGAACACGTAGCAGAGAGGGTTAAGAAGGGCCAGGCTTCATCAATGGCTCACATTACGAGGCAGAAGAATAGACAGGAAGGCATAGGTAACAGCGGAAAGTTCTCCAAGGTGCCTGGTGGCGACAAACCAACAAAGCGCATCTGGCTCAGGTACCGCTGCACTGTATGCAAGAAAGCCCACCAGAGACCCTGCTTCAGGGCAAAGAAGTTCGAGTTCAAGGAGTAAGATAAAATGGTAGACTATATCCAGAGGCCAAAAAGCAGGTTCCTGCGCGTAAAGTGCAACGACTGCGAAAACGAACAGATCATATTCGGAAGCGCAAGCCGCAAGATTACCTGCGTTGTCTGTGGAAGAACCCTTGCAGAACCAACCGGTGGAAAATCTACAATTACCACTCACATCCTGGAAGTGCTTGAATAACCGGCCCGGTAAATGCACTGAACAGGAGTATAGTAGAGAGTAATAATAGAGAAAAATTGAGAAGTGGTACGAATGGGAAACGATCACTGGCCCGAAGTCGGAGAGTTTGTTGTCTGTACGGTGAAGAATGTAACTGATTTCGGAGCCTACGTCGAGCTTGAGGAATTCGGAGGTCGGGAAGGTTTTATCCATATCTCCGAAATTAAAGCAGGCTGGGTCAAATACGTCAGGGATTACGTCAGGGAAGGGCAGAAGATTGTCTGTAAGGTTCTGAACGTGGACCCTTCCCGCGGCCACATAGACCTTTCATTGAAAGACGTGAACGAGCACCAGCGGCGGGCTAAAATCCAGGAATGGAAAAATGAGCAGAAAGCCGCCAAGTGGCTCCAGTTCGTGGCCGAAGAGACCAAGACCGATGAAAATGGCCTGCAGGCTCTGCATGAGAGACTTGTAGAAGATTTTGGAAGTGCTTATACTGCCTTCGAAGAAGCAGCTATCGAAGGGGAAAAAGCATTTAAAGGACTTAAAGTCAACAAGAAATATATAAAGAGCATAATCAAGATCGCAGGAGAAAATATCAAACTGCCCTTCGTGGATATCGCAGGGTATGTCGATCTGACCTGCAGTCTTCCAAACGGCATAGAGGCCATAAAACAATCTCTCCATGCTGCTGATTCCATCAGCGACGTTGATGGGAAAGATATCAGGCTCGAAATAAGTTACACAGGAGCTCCGAGATACAGAATCAAGGTAATAGCTCCTGACTATAAGAAAGCCGAATCAGTCCTTAAGAAATCCGCCCAGATGGCAATAGATACTATTTCCAAACTTGGCGGGCACGGGGTCTTCAAACGGCATATAGAATCGGCAAAGGCGTGATACCCTTTGGGACAAAAGATCCGCAAATGTAAAAATTGCGGCAGGTACACTTTAAGGGAAAAATGTCCGGTTTGCGGGGGGAATTCCTTGCCCGCTATTCCGGCTCGCTTTTCTCCTCAGGACCCTTATGGTAAGTACCGCAGACTGGCAAAGAAAGGATAAGGATTTTTATGCAGCAAAGTACACTTGTCCGCCTGAAAGAAAAACTTTCACTCAAAAACCCCATAATGGTAGTAGGACTTCCTGGAGTAGGGCTTGTGGGCAAGCTGGTGGCAGAACATCTGGTAGAGGAACTAGAAGCTGAAAAGATTATGGAGGTTTATTCCCCTCACTTTCCGCCTCAGGTCCTTGTTAATAAAGATTGTACTGTCCGTCCAGTAAGCAACGCTATCTATCAAGGGAAAGCAAACGAAACTGATATTCTTTTTCTAGTAGGGGACCACCAGAGCACGACCTCTCAGGGGCATTATGAACTCTGTTCTCTTTACCTGGACATTGCAGAGGAACTGAAAGTCCCCAGGATATATACTCTCGGAGGCTACCCAACAGGTAAGCTCACTTATGAAGAGACAGTCCTTGGAGTTGCTAATAGCACGGACCTGATCGAAGAGATTAAAAAATATGGAGTAGAGTTCAGGGAATCAGAACCAAGCGGAGGAATCGTAGGAGCATCCGGCTTGCTTGTGGCATTCAGTGGTATGAGAGGTATAGACGCCGCCTGCCTTATGGGAATGACACCCGGATACCTCATGGACCCTAAAAGCGCCCAGTCTCTTTTGAAGGTATTGTGCAATATTTTCGGAATTGAAGTAAATACGGATTCTCTTAAGAAAAAAGCAGAGGAAATGGAGAATATCATAGAAAAACTGAAAGAAAAAGAAGAGCAGCAAAACTTCCCCGAAGTTAAACCCACGGAAGAAGACCTGCGTTACATAGGATAAATATATAGTTTTGGAAGTTCCAGGTAGGGAATATAAGGATCAAGAATCCGGATAGATACGAAGTAAAGAACCTGATTGTTAAAAACTTCTGGCGAAAGGTTCCGAAATGAAAGTCAATGCAGATCTCCATCTCCATTCAAAGTACTCTATGGCATGTTCCGCGAGGATGGAATTGCCCACAATTGCAAGTGAAGCCTCGAAAAAAGGGATGGAGCTTATTGGTACAGGGGACTGCACCCATCCTAAATGGCTTGAAGAAATTAAGAAAGCAGCCATTTCAGACGAAGAAATCCAGATAGGAAATATATTTTTCGTCCCTACTACCGAAATCGAGGATATTGACCGGGTACATCACCTCCTGATTTTACCTTCGATTTCAAAAGCCGAAGAGCTGGCAGAAAGAATTGCTCCTTTTGGAAACCTTGAAGCAGATGGGCGTCCTGCGGTTAAGCTTGACGGCTGTGAAATTGCAGAGGTTGCAAAAGATCTTGGAGCTCTTATTGGCCCCTGCCATGCTTTTACTCCCTGGACTGCTCTCTACGGCTACCATGACAGCCTGGAAAGCTGCTATGGGAGTATGACAGATTATGTTTCTTTTGTTGAACTTGGCCTTAGCGCAGACAGTAGTTATGCGGACAGGATTGAAGAATTACATAGACTGACCTTCCTTACAAATTCTGACGCCCATTCCCCTTCTACCAATAAGTTGGCAAGGGAATTCACTCAGTTCAATGTCCCTGATATTACTTTTGACGGCCTGAAGAAAGCCATTCTAAGGGAGCAGGGGTACGGGTCTACTCTGAATGTCGGTTTTTTCCCTGAGGAAGGAAAATACAACCGGTCTGCCTGCATCAAATGCTTTACTCAGTATACTCTGCCCGAAGCTGAAGCTATTAAATGGCGCTGTTCGAAATGTGGGGGCATTATAAAAAAAGGTGTGACTGACAGGGTCAATGAACTTGCTGATTTTGAAGAGCCCAGGCATCCTGACTACCGACCTCCTTACCTGCACCTCATCCCTCTTGCAGAAATCGTACAGATGTCACTTGGCCATGCAAGCGTCCAGACAAAAGGCGTAAAAACAGCCTGGAAAGCCCTTGTAGATCATTTCGGAAACGAGGTTGAAGCACTTATCTATGCAGAACCTGAATCCCTGAAAATAGTGGACGAGAAGGTGGTAAACTCAATTCTTGCCTTCAGGAAAGGCGATGTTATAATCCATCCCGGTGGAGGCGGTCAGTATGGCTGGCTTGAACTGCCTGAACACCTGAAAACGGATAAGTCTGAACCAGCAGGAAAAACCGGTAAGGAGAGAAAAAAAGCTTCGAGAGTGGCAAAGAAGGAGAAAGAAAAGCCCAGAGCTCAGATCTCCTTTTCTGACTTCGAGCAAAAAAGAGCGGGAGATACATTAACGACTGGTACAGAAAAGGCAGCAGAAGAAAATGTAAAATTATCAGAAGAAGAGAATCCAGAAAAGCCTGCAGGCCAGAAGTCGCTTTTTGATTTTTAAATTTTTGGAGCCGATGAGAATAAAATATATAAGATAGAAAGTATATTTACTTAACCCTGTACCAGAAGCGTCGGGCACCGCCCGGAAACTTCCTCACTACTTATAAATAGATGTATAAAAATTTTACTTAAAAAATATTTTTAAATCAAAGTGCCCAGGTAGTCTAGTGGTAGGGCGACGGTCTCGAAAACCGTTTCTCCTTTGGGGATCGCAGGTTCGAATCCTGCCCTGGGCGTAAATCTCCAATTAATATCTGTTAAAATCTTTTTTAAAAAATCAAATTACTTAGCATTCTTTTTATCAGCAAGGCATGAATTTCCTTAGTAATCAATATTTTCAACGTCTTAACCACATACATTTTTTCAATTACATACCAGCAAAAGCCTGCTTCTCCTTCAAAATGAACCTGCTTCTGCTTCAAAATGAAGATCCTCCGGTGTGCAACCTTAAATTTTAATATAAGAGACCCTGAGCGTTAAAACTAATATACATTGTCTGATAATAAGATAAAAAAGATTTCAAATCAAGGTGAGGGATATATGAGTTCCAAAGACAACCTTAAAGCTGCATTTACCGGCGAATCGATGGCAAACCGGACATATCTTGCCTTTGCGAAGAAAGCAGACGAGGAAGGGTATCATCAGATAGCCAAACTATTTAGAGCCGCTGCTGCTGCGGAAACAGTCCATGCTTTCAACCACCTTCAGCGTATGGGCGGGATTGGAACTACAATGGAAAACCTGAAAGATGCTATTGAGGGCGAAACATACGAATTTACGAAAATGTACCCTGAATTTATAGAAGAAGCAAAGACAGAAGGGGACAAAAAGGCTCTCTGGAGTTTTGAAGTGGCAAACAAAGTAGAAAAGGTCCACGCCATGCTATACGAAAAAGCACTGGAAGAAATCGGAAATAACAAAGAAGTTGATTATTACGTATGCGCTGTCTGCGGACACACTATAGAAGGCGAGCCTGAAGGCAACTGCCCAATCTGTGGGGCATCTCCGTCCAGGTTCAACAAAATCGACTGAAAGCCGTGATAAGAAAGCACTTTTCTGACGATTAGCGGGATATAAAGAGAGCTGACGGGTAAAAAAAGCTCTCTATCTGCTTTTTTATTTCCATGAATCTTATTATTCCTGTTTAAAAACGGATTTTTTCTTCAAAAACATTACTTTATGCCGTTAACTATTTAATAGAGAAAGGATATTTGAGTATCCTTGTTAAGGGGCTGTGGCCTAGCCCGGCATGGCGATGGGCTCCAGCGGATAAATGATGAA
>ENA-UOOK01003953-UOOK01003953.1-fermentation-metagenome-genome-assembly--contig:-NODE-3953-length-16330-cov-6.155392_pt1 | contig 16330 bp, 15 predicted proteins | sample MGYA00245777_ERZ724023 | MGnify/ENA primary metagenome ERZ724023 (study PRJEB28704, sample SAMN03018312) | fermentation metagenome | biome: anthropogenic terrestrial biome; feature: soil; material...
CATCGGTCCCAAGGGCACGCTGAATAAAACTTGAGCGGCTCCGGGCCCGACGGGAGGGAATCCGGCGGTGGCGTCGATGTACGAAGTGGTGAAACTCATCTGCACGTCGTAGTTCGCTATCGCGAGCATTATGGCGGCCTGGATGAAATGGAAGAACCCCATTATCAGGTTGAACCGTCTGAGCTTCTGGAACTTTATATCGTCTGATACAACGTCGTTCATGTGGATCACTATTGCACGGCGTTAATCCGTATATATCCTTATCCGAGTTCCATGCCTTCTACTTAGGGCGGGACATCCGGCCAGATCATGTTCCGGCCCTGTTTTTATCACTGTATTTTTAATAAGAAACAATGCGAAAAGTACCGTCTGCTTCATATTCAGACAAGAACCTCGGTCCAAATTCAGAAAATTCGACGTCCTGGATGTCGTGCTCGAAGAACAACCTTTATTTCCGGCCACATGCGTCCTCCGCGCATGACGCACACAGGTACCTTGGAACCGCTCTATCGGAAGATCGAGGCCGCCGCACTGGAATCAGGCTCATGCCTGATAGGGTTCGCCGACATGTCCGATCTCAAAGGCATGCCGGCCGGCGATGCCGCCGTCTTCGAGCTCCCTTATGCGGTGACATTCGCCGTGGAGATACCAAAGGAGGCGGCACGGGCATCCTTGGAGAAACCGAGCGAGGAGATACGATCGGCCTACAAGATGTGCAACAAGAAGCTCAAGGAGGCGGGGGAGAAGATAGTGCAGATCCTGGCGGCCGAGGGCTATAAGGCCAGGTTCATCGACCCCTCCCAGAGGATAGACGTGGAGAACCTCCTCGGACCGATATCCCAAAAGGCAATCGCGGCCAGGTCCGGAATGGGTTGGATAGGTAAAAACGGGCTGCTCATGACCGACAAGTACGGACCGAGGCAGCGCATGGGCGCGGTGCTTACGGACATGCCGGTCACTGTGAAGGCAGATCTCATAGACAGCAAGTGCGGAGAATGCACGGAATGCGTCGACCGGTGCGCGATGAAGGTCCTGAAAGAAACCGAGTTCGGCCACCACCCCGAGAGCCGGGACGCTGTCATAGATTGGAGGAAGTGCGGATCGTTCGAGGCCAAGCTGATCGGCGACGGCAGCAAGCCCGAGAGGGCCTGCGGAAGGTGCATCTCGGTCTGCCCGTTCTCTCGGCTCAGCGAGTGACTTCCGCCTTATTTTTTCTTTTCTTGCCGTAACGGACCTTCATTATTATCATCGCCGCGTTGAGGGCCACGGATACGGCGTTCCAGAGCATTATCGGAAGGTCCCCGAGAAAGATGCCGTAGATGAGCCAGAGGCCCATGCCCACCATGAGGAACGCGGGCATGAAAAGAGAGACGTCCTCCATGCGCCCGCTGCGGTATCCCTTGATCACCTGAGGTACGTATCCCATTGTGGTGATCAGGCCTGCCGCCAGCCCTATGATGGTTATCTGGTCCATGTACCCGCACTACGGTCTATTGTAATGATATTATGCTTCACCGCTCGCCCGACGCGCACTCACGCAGACGGGCCGAGAAGTCCAGGCCGGTCATATTCTCGGAAAGCTCCCACACCTTGGAGGCCAGGTCCGCGCTTCTCCCCTTTCCGTGAGGCCGTACTAGAACGGCCCGGCCCTTGAACTCCATCCAACCGTCGGTGCCGTAGAGCTGGCCTCCCCGGGCCTCCGGGTCCAGGGTCGCACGGAGGGCCGGCATTGCGCCGGCCTCCAGTTCGTGCATGAACGGCCTGAGCCATCTCCTCATCCTCTCCCTGTTCCTGTAGAGATGGGTGTCGACCAGGCCGGGGTGGCATGCGACGCTGATCGGAGCCTCCATGCCTAGGGATCTAATTCTTCTGTCAAGCTCCCGGGAGAAGAGCAGTGTGGCCAGCTTGCTCTGCTTGTAAGCCTTCCAAGGACTGTACGATCTCTCGGAATCGATATCTTTGAAATTGATTTTTCCTCCGCGGTGCACGATGGAGGTCTGGGTGACGAGGCGGGACCCGGGGGTCGAGGCCAGGACAGGCAGAAGGTGGTATGCGAGAGTGAAATGTCCCAGATGGTTGACTCCCAGCTGGGATTCGAACCCTTTGACGGTCTTGCCGTAGGGCGGCGTCATGATCCCGGCGTTGTTCACGAGTATGTCCAAAGTGCTGTATTCGGACATGTACCAGGTTGCGAAATCCTCTATCGTAACAGGGTCTGCCAAGTCGATAAAACGGACGGAAACATCGGCTCCGGGCACAGAGGAGGCGATCTTCCCGGCAACAGTTTCCGCGCCCTTTACGTCCCTGTCGGCCAATACGACAGATGCCCCTTTGGCGCAGAGAGCTTCGGCGATGTATGCGCCCAGCCCCGATGCGGCGCCTGTGACGACCGCCCTTTCGCCGTCGACGCGGGGCACATGATCGTCATGCCAATCCCATCCGTCTGCCATGGAGGTTGACCGACATACGATTTGATAATCATTCCCGTTGAATATTATGGCATATTCTATTTCTATTCATACAAAAGCGGAGAATATTATATCACAGGAAACGGACAACGAACAGGCTGTTTGACAAAATCAGTCTTCGGGGAAACAACTATACTCTGTAAATCCCAGATTTTCTACTGTCTGCGAATAAAATTCTTTAAATTCAGACATAGCTGAAAAACCGTCGGTGGCTTCGATAAACGCAAGCACTTGGACGTTTTCGACGTCGCTGCCATTCGGAGATGTCGTGGTGCCTTCGGTGGTGATTATTGCATATCTCATATTGCGGAAATATAGACGGAGTAGAAAAAAAGATCATATATGTCCCATAATTACATGCATGTTATGGAATTTGATATTTCTGATAATCTCTGATGATGTGTCGATGGCGACGGGCACGTCGTAAAAAATCGTTTAAAAATGGCGATTGACATATTAATGAAGTGAATTTTTATAAAATAAAGTTCAATTTCAGAAGATTTAGATTGTTAAAAACATTTATGATTTTTTTTGCCGATGCACCACATATTAAATTTTCATATCATTCAATTAAAAAAAATCAATATGGCCAGATAAGTCCATCGATCAGTAGTTCTGAATCGTAGGTTTCTGGTTTTATATTCATTCCGAATATGTGGGCATTATGACATTGTAGATATTAGGCACCTGGTTCGAATCCTTCTATTGGTAATCTGATTATCTTTCCATCATATTTCCTGAATAATGAATGGACGTATCTTCAGGGATTGTTTCTTCTATTCCAGGCGCATACATGACCCTTAATGTATCGTCGTAAATGGTCATGAGTCCAGTATCAAAAGCGGCATCATGCATACGGCTAAGACACAAACCGTTGCAGGGGTCGTTTTTTTGAGTAGGAGACAATCTTGACCGCGGTTTGATATGATCGGCTTGAGGTTGAGGGGTTCATGCCAGAGGACCTTCGATTCGTTCATCAGAAGATACGAGGGCAAACGTATTAGATTGCCGTTGAACGGCTTCGAGCCTGATGGGGCATATCTACAATACCACAATGATGAGATTATTCGAAAAACAAAACAGGTCAACCATCAGTGGATTGGAACTCATCCTCGACGAGATTTATTGAGAGCCATCAGAATCTCGTCCATTATTTCCTGTGGTTTCTTCTTCATCTCACATTCCCATACCGTGATGACCGTCCAACCCATGGATTCCAATTCCGAACGATTGCGGCAATCGCGTTCCACATTGGCATCAAACTTGCTCTTCCAGAATTCTGCGTTGTGGACGGGCAATGGGAGATCGCACATTGGGCACCTGTGCCAGAAACATCCGTTCACCATTATTGCGATCCTCTTCCCGGGGTAGGCGATATCAGGTCTTCCCGGAACCTTCCATTGCAACCTATATCCAGGATAGCCAGCTTCTCTGAGCATTCTCCTCAGCTTCAATTCAACCCTAGTGTCCCTGCGTTTGTTGGACTTCATGGATTTGATTGTATCCTCATTGAGCGGTGACGGTTTTTCCATTCAGATGATAAATGGCGATACCATATAATAGTCAGATTCCCAGAGACACTTGGCAGGTCAAAGAAAAATGAACAAATGCTTAATATGGAAAACATATCAAGGATAACGTGAAAATAATCTGCAAATCAATCGATTCGTTCACCAATTCGATGAATGTTCCGCTTTTTCGAACAAATATCCAGGACCATACCGTGACAATACGAAATCTTTTTTCGATAACGAGAACATACACGGAATGAGAAAGATGTACTAAATTTTGATACACATCCCATTTGATTCCCATACTGGACGTTCAGTATCGACAGTGGAAAGCAAGAGTTCATGATAATTACAAAATCGATTCCATTGTTTTCATCAATACGATGGCAGGATAACACTGATTTCACACAAAACGAAAACTGGCGATCTATACTTTATAATCTGTATCAATAATCATAATTCATGTTGGAATTGGGTGAATACTACGGTGTGTCCGACGTCGTGGAAAATTCTGGCGTTAACGGACTACGTGGCTTGCAATGCGGAATACCGGTCAATTACGTTAGAAAACTCACCGTTCTCATACAGACAATACAAAAGAAAGGAGGGGATCGAACCCATCCTAACAGATAGGATCCGGATTTCATTGGGGGGTTCTGCATTACTGTGGAACCAATAAAGGACAGGTGCATGGAATCCCCAAACAGAACCTGGAATCCAAACTGAATAAATACCTGAATGAAGCAATCTATCCGATAATCGTTTTTGTGAGGTATCCCGACCATCGTTTCAGATACATGGGGGAATTCATGAGGCTCCCGAAATACGATTGCACCTTCGACTTGTATGACAAAGATGTGTATTCTTTTGGACTCGTATCGAAAAACATCGATACTGTGGAAAATATCATCTGCGAGATATTGTCATTTACTTCACATAATTGAAATCGTCGTGTAATTAGTTCCCAAAAATACTATAAGGATATTGACATCCTGGTAATAGTGCGAGAAGATGATGGGAGTCACAGTCGACAGACATTGCATAACAGACATTACGTGTCCCCCAGCCGTATGTGCTCTCCGTGACGAGTTGAAAAAACTCAAAGTCAGATACATGAGGGATAGTTTTCCCTCATTCGGAATACACGGGATGGTTTCCATTGGGCGGAAAGTCATCGTATTTTTCGATGATGGAAAAGATAACGACCCCTCTTCGCAGGGAGATTCAGTTTCTAAATCTGGCATCCATTCCAGGAACTTGACAATCTCAAAAAAATGCAAACAATTGTATGAATGTGGATGGAAAACATTCTCCTTTTATGCGAATGATTTAGAAAATAATATCAAAGAATGCGCAAAATCTGTAAAAAATGCAATCGAAGATAACGGACCCAGATATGTGGCCATAGATCTTTTTGCTGGAATAGGCGGTATACGTCTCGGCTTTCAGAACGCCTTCGAGGAGAAGATGACTGTAAAAATGGTCTCTGAAAACAATCCATATGCCCAGATGACGTACAGAGCCAATTTTTCGCATCCATATGAAATAAAATCGGACATCAGGGATGTCCGTCTGAATTCCGTACCAAATTACGACATTTGCCTAGCTGGGTTCCCATGCCAAGCATTCAGCAGCGCTGGTAAAAAAGAAGGATTCAATGATGAAACTCACGGAACATTGTTCTACGAAGTCGTACGCCTCTGCAAATCCAAAAAACCAATGGTGATATTCTGCGAAAATGTCAAAGGATTGCTTTCCAATGATCGTGGAAGAACATTTTCGATTATCATAGACAATTTGGAATCCATGGGATACAAACCCAAATGCACAATATTGAACAGCAAAGACTTCGGGGTCCCTCAAAATCGCGAAAGAATATACATGGTGGCATTCAGAAACGATATTCAATGTGACGATTTTGAATTTCCCACTCTCTTTAAGGAAAGGAAAAAACTATGTGATATCGTAGAAAGGGAACCAGTAGACGAATCATTTTACCTCAGCCAGCAATACCTGGACACCTTGGAAAGACATAAGGCATACCATAATGCGAAAGGACATGGGTTCGGATACATATGTCGTGATTATCTCGAAGAGAACGATTGCTCATGCGCACTAATGTGTGGTGGAATGGGGCGCGAAAGAAACATGCTTTTCGATCCGAGAACATCATTACCCGATGTCAATCCAAGGACTAAACGCCCGTATAACGATAAACATTACAGGATGATGACTCCCAGGGAATGGGCCAGATTGCAGGGATTCCCGGAGGACTTCGAATTTCCTGTAGCTCGGACCCATCAGTACCGCCAACTGGGCAATACGGTCACAGTGCCTGTGATCGAGGCCATTGCCAGGCAGATCCGGCCCATATTAGACAAACATCTGCAATCTGGAGGTCAGCGCCATTTCAGGGGAACGGACTTCAATCCGACCAATGATACCGAATAATTGATCGATTCCACACCGTGTGGAAGACCACCATCCACGAACGAATCGGCCACAATACGTGGAAATGATTCATCCACGGGATAATCCTCGAATTCCAATAAGCGGTATCCTATGGATCTGCTGGATGAACCACGCGAATAACCAAGCGATTCCAGTTTCATCTCGATCACATCCATATCTGCTCCATGGGCCTTCAATTTCGGCAGAATGCTGTTTATACAGACTCCCGATTCAGAGCGTTCGAAACAACAGCGGAACAGATGAAGCGGTTTGTAGATGCTATCGAGCTGATGAATGCTCGATATAGTGATCTGTTTGTTCGCCCTCATCGTAGTGGATTTGACCTCGCAATCAATGTTCTTCGCGCGTATATCCACCGTTCCCGAATCGGGACCCTCCCACTCGGGAGATTCACCGATTGTCAAAAGATAATCATATGATATCATCTCTCCGAGCACGGAATACGGCTTCCTATCACGAGAGACATTTCCCACGAGTATCTTCCAATCGGACCACCAGGAAAACGGATTTTTTAGAAGATCGCACCTCCTACATCCCTCTTCTCCAGGATCGATGAAGTCATCGCACATTAATGCAAATTTCTCACTGAAATTCTCCCCATCCAGAGCGCACGAAAGGATGAGGTATGTGCCTTCCTGATTTAAACCTGTGAATAGATAGGACGTGTAAAGACGTATGTTGGAAAAATGCTCATCGATTTCCATCTGAATTCCATCCGCGGAAACCATAACTCCGTAACTGTTTTCGTCGCGATAGTACCGGGCATCGAAATCATCGGGGAGGCCGCCGATATAGCAACACCCTGATTTGTTGCTGTTTATAAACCATTCAAATATGTCATTCTTGCGATCCATATTATGCCCCGAAATAGTTGAAAAGATCTTCAACGTATTCTATGATATCATCCGATGCAAACAAAGGTTCCACTGTAGCGCAGCATATCACATTGAGTTTCAGCACTTTACGCAGAAGCTTCCCATCGCTCCTGTCAGCTGTCGAATATCTCCTCATTATCGATCTGTAAAGTTCTATACGGTATCCGGAACCGGATCTTTCAACTAATTGTGAAATATCATCAGAACCGTTGTGTTGCAATATCGACTTTGTCTCTTCCAAGGATTCGTTTTGAAGTGAGAGATGTATGTACCACCACAGTGTTTTCAACCACATGCGGCGGGGGTCCCTCCAGAATCTGGAATCATTGATGCGATTTTTCCCTTCGCCCTCAGACCACCTTTCGAATATGATGTCTGGAACCACACGCATTTGGATGTAACGCCAGATATCGTCATCGGATGCTATGCATGAATTCATATCGTATTCATCCCTGAGCATCTTATACATCCCGATGCCGAATGACAGATCTGACTGATACCTACCGATTCCGGAAACAACGATGGCTGATGCATCCGAATGCAATTTAATCAGACCGCGTCTTAATTCAAGATAATCGGCAGAAAGGTTTGCTTTGATTCCTGTCTCCCAATATTCCATGAGTTCGTTGAATTTATCAGCAGTGAACGAGTTCCATTCCTCCGACAAGGTGGAAGCATCCAAACGAGAGAATGTCTTCCACATCATGCGATCGCCATCCTGGAATACACATACTCGCGTATTGACTTTGCAATACACTCCGGAGATGAGAAATCCCACTCCAATGTCGTGCGCATATATTGGATCATATATGCAATAGTTCCTTCAGCAAATGTCACATTCGACATTATGCGTTGCCATTGCGCATCAGATTCTCTGATCTTCGAGATTATCGTTTGCATTGCGGCTGACATGACCTCTGCCAGCATCAAGGGGTTGAATTTTTCTTCATTTTTGACAGATAGCTGCTCATACATAGGATTGGATTTGTTGATTACGATGGCAACATATTCGGAAATGAACGGATCATCCTCTATGTCGGTCCAATTGCACGCCACCCACCATGGTGCAGGATCATCTGATGTGACCTCATATACTGGAAAAAGTGTCTGGTCATCGAAAAGATCCACCACATAATGATCCAATTCCCCCAGAATCGTTCCTTTTTGTTTTGGATAACGTTCATCACCGCTTGGATCTTCTGCAAGGTATAGCACTGTTTTTATCGTAATGTTCCCGCGATATTTTCCTTTGGAAAGATTTAGAGTGTATTTGATATCCAACGGCCTAGTATCGAATTTGAACGTGCATATTTTGAAAGCTTCCAGACGGTCTGAAACGGATGAGATGCATATTGCGCCCATTCCCAAGGATGCGGCACAGGACGCCACGCCATATGCTCCAAAAAGTTTTTCTGGGTGCGCTATCGACACCTTTCGTTCCAGATTCAAACCATCAATGGACATGTCCCATTTCAACTCGTTGTCTTTCACCTTGAATCTGCATTCGGCATCCTCATCATCTTTCGCGTCCAATTGATGAGAATTGCCGTTACATACGTACGATGGGATATAGGCGGAGGGTTCGAATCCGATGGAATCTTGCAGATTCAGGTCTTCCATCGTATTGTAGGACCGCATGATTTTCTTCATTTCTTACACCTTAGAGTTTCGTATTTTACTTCGAAGGACACGGATTCGATTTGACAGGAAAGATCCATCGAACATTTGTATGTGAAACCCGCCTTACATCCCTGGAATGACACTCCGTATATAGATCCCATCGAGCTTCTCATCAGGCATACAACGCAATCTTCAAGAGAATCGATGGTTGTTGAAAGATCAATCACCTCATTCTTTTCAATTGTTTTTCCGTTTTTAACGATGACTTCATTCAATACGAGATTTTTGATAGATATGGGAAATATGGTTTTGAATTCAGATTCCCATTCGCTGGCATCCGCTGAACCGCGCTCTCCGCTTGCAACTACCGAAACCATGATTCCTTCCAATCCTGCTCCTGAAGAAAATGAAAAATATACTTTGCGTGATCCCCCGTTCGCATATGAGGAATCGATGGCGAATCTCGATTTCGATCCACTCCCTTTTCTTTTTCCGGAATTCATCAGCTTTTTCAATCCCGTAGACTCTGTATCACAGCATGTATTTGCCGTTATTTTCTTGGGTAGAAAAAAATCAGAAAAAATCTCTGATAAGGTGGATCTCGTCCTGCAGTCGTTCTTGACAGTTACATTGAACATCTTTGAGAGCTCTTCGGAGGTGTTCTTCGAAATGCGCTCCACGATACCGTATGTGTTCTCATTCTCCCAGTTATTGTGGTCTGCCCTTTCCCTTGCTCTGATATATTCCTCTAGCGACTGATCATTATCTCTGATTTTCCTATCGGAGGCCAATTTAAAAACACATATGAGCAATTTATTATCATCAGAATTTTTCAAACGCGGAACCCATGAGCTGTTGGATGTGACATATCTAACTAGCATGCCGGGCTTTCTGCAGAATGTTATAATCGGGGAAGAGAGGGTAGCATTGTACTCTCCGACCATCGAATACGCGTTGCGATAGTATTCGTTCGTCAAACCAAGGGCTGATGGTGAAACAAGGGCCGCTCCAACATACCCAGCAATGGAACCTCGGATGCTCTTGCACCTGATGGGTGCGGTTTTGACATCGAAATCCTGCAAGAATTCTGAAGTGTAGGAATTATCGGATGAGATATTGTATAGATCCGATATCAAGTGGAACAGCGGATGCATCCTGTCACGGCCAATAGGTTTGCCGTTGATTGACGCCTTGAGCCATGATCCGTCATACTCGGGGTTTGCCAACCTCGGAGCATACCAACGCTGTATCGATATTGATAAATAGGATTCTATCGATGAACACCACGTCGGATTCCTTCCTTCCGCAATCTTTTGAGAGGGTTTCGTTTCATTCAACAGCTTTTTGAAATTTACATAAGGGATTACAATCGTTGTTCCAGTTTTATCATCATCGTATGATTCTATTCCGAAGGTCCTGAGAAATCTTTCGATTCGATCCACATCCGTTATAGGTACGGTTGGCGATCTGATTGTGTTATCTGTTCCTTCGTTATCATATTGACCGAAGAATGCGATACCTCTGGAATTGTCCTCTACGATTAAGGGATTGGACATGTCACCATCTACGTACGCAACCGCTAATTTTGAACAATACTCTCCTTCTTCGAAGGTTCTGCTGTAGAATACGACCAATCCTATTCCGACTCTGTAGAATGTCGTCTTCCCCATTCCCCAGAACCCCCCTGATCCCTCCATGCTCTGTTTCTTCCCTATGTGGTATACAAGGCTCTGCAATCTCGATTTGTCATCTGAAACCAGATTGGTTCCCGTTAATCCGAATGTGCCAGAATCACGTATGGCCAGAAAGTCGTATTCGATTGCAGGATAGCGGGCATTCAATCTGTTTTCCAGATAATTCAATTCTGAAGAAAGATCGCGCGATTTGAAATTTCCTGTGATGAAATCGACATCCACTCGCGTTTTGGGACTCCTGTCCTTACTGGCATCAAGACTGTTCTGCAACGATTCCCGAACCAGAAGATCCAATGTGCTCAGGGCCTGATCTTGTACTAGGGTTATTAGCGATTCTCCAGATTCCGAAATCCTATCGAGAGATAGCACCTGAACGTCCATTATTCTTCGCCCCTCACAACTCCAGGTGGAATCTGTAGATACTTCGCTTTCAGTTTGGTCTGTTTCATCCCAGGCATTATCACGGTAAGGGCGATTATGTCCTTGGATACATCCAACGGTTTCTTCGGACCATCTATTGCAGATGGGATATAATCTTTGCTCAAGCAGTAGATTATCAAAGTGGGGATATTGTTTATTCCGTATTCTTCACGGATTTTTCTCCATTCGGAACGAACACGACCATTCAGATTCTTCAAGACCTTGCTCCTGCCTTCTTTGTAAGTACAGGAATTCAAATCGATATCTGCAATTCTGTCCAAAGGTGAGGAAAGGGATGTCGACCCGATGTATACATCTTCTTCATCGGAGCTATTGCAGGCACCACGTTCTACTTTGTTGATTGACACCTCATCAGTAATATCCCACGAACCGTGCTTGCCATTCTTGACGCCTGCGAGTACGACATTCCAATTGTAATAATCGGCCTTATCGCGGATCCACAATCTCATTCCATCTAGCATCTGAAATGTTTTCTGCCTCTTACTGAAGATGAAAGGTTGCATGAATTGATCGAATATACGTTCTCCGGAAATATGATGCCACACCAATGCTTCCGTGATTTCCGATCTCTCCGACCTGCCGAGGCCCTTTATGAAATCCTCTGCACAACGGATGTTAGATTCCAATGATTTCTCATCTCTGGGAAAACTGTTGGTATCCATGAGCGTGCCATCGAAATCATAGCCCGTTTCCTCAGCTGCACGCATTTTTCCTGGAGATGTGACCTTTTTGAGATATGAGGTCTTAGGAAAATTCTTGACCTTGGGCGGAAAATCCTCTGGAGTCATGAGATTGTAATTCTCGCGTATGAAATCTCTAAGTGATACATCGAGATCCACTAGTTCGTCGAATGACTGCTTTGATAATTTGGACATCCACATTCTGGGTAACAATTCATACCCAATGCGATATCCGAACCACCTCCCCATTTGCATCAATGTATCCGCCTGACTCACGACTCTTGCGAAGTACGTGCTTACGAGTCCTTCCACAGTCAAACCCCTCGAAAGGGTGTTCCCGCCGACGACTATGAATGCCGGTACTGGGGGGCAATCTTTTGTATTCTCATCGGGATACAGAAGACGCGGCATGCTGTTCTCATCATCGTCTAAAGTCATCTTCTTGTTATTGTCGATGCATATATGGATACATTCATAATATATTCTGTTCAAATCTTCATCAATCTTGATGTGCGAAGGCTCTAAACTCACAAGGGATTTCACTATGTTTGATATCTCAGAATACTCTGGATAATTATGTATCTCAGACATCATTTCATAATTATCATACTCGTCATGGAATTTGTCCAATGATAATTTCGAGACCTGATCGTGATAAACCCTCTCACAACGCGAGATAACCTCTGATCTTTCAGTTGTGAGATATGAGTTTATGGCTGTAGCCACTTTGTCATGACAGTCCGTGAGAGAACTGGTATGCACAAGCATGCTGACGGGCCCATTGAAATACTGCGCTCTGAGTACAGCCACACAGCAAATAAACCAACAGGTGGCATCCTTCAGTCCATCGGGCAATTGTTCTGTCCGTCCTTTTTCAAGTGATAGCACAGCTTCATCTACGTTTTCATAAGTATTGATGATATCAAGGCCGGGCCTGTTTTCAGATCCATATATCTCCTCTGGACCAAAATACAAGTTGGGAGGAGTTAACAAAGAAATGAAGTCACGTGGATACAATGATTTTTCAGAGCCCTCACTTAAAAAATTGGCGTATGGCGTTGCCGTGTATGCAACATAGTTCATAGCTCCATAGGGCCCTGGTTTCTTCCCCTTGGAATCTTCTCCGTTGACTATATTCAAAATCAAACGGTTAATCGTTTTACGCTCTTCATCTACGGGGGCCGTGTTTATACTCGCCTGATCGGCCTCATCATCTATCAGCAGGATTTTCATCTGTTTCTTCTTGTTGGGATCCACATTGATCCAGGTGAGCATGTCGGTCAGCCTTTTCTTGTTCTTCAAACAGACAGTGAGATATCTGACGTTGCCGCCACTCTTCAAATTAAGTCTCTGTGGGGTACAACTCGAGTTTTTGATATTCAAACGATCTATGGATTGCCATACGAATTTCTCAATATTCTCATCGCACAAGTCGCGATAGAGCCTATTGCGTGTCTGCACCCTCAGACTGTCGATGGTTCCGGATAAGACGATGAAAAAATTCCAACCACAGTCTGCAGCCATTGCGATTAAACCTGCCATGTTGGCCGTCTTTCCAGATTGAACATTGCCCACCACAAGTCCCTTTACAGGATCCCCGTTACGTGTGTTGGAACTAAGATTCTGAAGAATGTTCAAACATTCAACCTGAATGCTGTCCACATTCGAGAAACGCCTGTCCAACAGTTTGTTGCGATATAAGGACCAGCATGAGCCCTCATCATCGGGTACATCCAGTGTATTCTTTTGTCTAGGTCCGAGCAATGTTGACATATCAGTTTGCTTTTTGATCTGTCCAGTGCTTTCTTCCACGCGCCTGATATTCAAGACAACTTTCATCCAGATATCTTTCGAATCATCAGGCCAGAAATCTTCCTCCACATGGCGAGCGAAAAACTGGTCGTGTGCATCACCTCCATCCGCCATGGATTCGATTTTTTCCCATGAATAATCGTTTCTACGAGCCTTCTTAATCCATTCCCTGAGGCCGTTATACATCTTATCGTTAATATCAACCATTACTCTCAAGTCAAAGATTATTTCTCGCAATATATAACATGATATCGAAAAGGCATATTCTTGCGTATATTGTCGTGATCAAGGATGAAAAAATAATCAGCCAGTGAATTTGAAAAAAACCGTACCATTAAAATATGGGATACTTCGCTTGATAATCATGGATTCGGAAACATATAGAAACGAGATGATCGAGAGGATAAATGCAGAATATGATGACGAACCCAGTCGCAGAGAATCATTTTTAAGCGAGATTGCCAATGAATTATGTGAATTGGATCAGTGCGATGGCTTCTCCCCCTGTCATTTCGATGGCTCGGGACCAAATAATAGAAGGATGGGCATCGACGGATACTATTACGATGAAGAGAACAGTCTCGATGGATCCCTTTCGGTATTCTGTTGCAGGTATACTGGTGCCGAAATACCCAATGTTCTCATCAAAACAGAAATAGAGAAGATTTATAATCGTGCGAGGAATTTCATCATTTCTGCGTTCGATTCATCCGCAACTAAATTCATCGAATACAATACCCCGCCCTTCTTCACCGCGAAAATGATGAATGATAAAAGAGAGGAATTTCAAAGGTTCCGTATCTACATAATCACGGATGATGTTCTGAGCGACAGGGCCAATAGAGGCCTGGACATAGAATTCATCGATGGAAAGAATACGCAAGTATTCGTATGGGACGTCAACAGATGCTATTCCGAACTCATATCCAAAAGAAGCAACCAGGACATAGAGATTGTATTGGAAAACTACGGATATGATGGAATCAACTGCGTCAAAGCCAATGAGATATCGAGTGGTGCAGAGTACGATGCGTACCTATGTGTAGTACCGGGAAAACTCCTTGCAGACATTTATGCGAAATATGGTAACCGGTTGCTGGAATCCAATGTGAGGTCATTCCTATCCGTGAAAGGAAAAGTCAATCGCGGAATCAGAGACTCTATAAAGAACGAACCCACCAAATTCTTCGCATACAACAACGGTATCACTACCACAGCATCAGATGTGGGCGTCGAAAGAACATCCGATGGATTGAACATAACCAGCATAGAATCTCTGCAGATCGTCAACGGAGGACAGACCACTGCATCAATTTACAATGCGACCACGGGTAAGGCTCCAGTGGATGTCAGCGAAGTGTTCGTGCCGATGAAAATATGTGTTATCCCAGGAGATACATCCGATGAACTTACAAGACATATATCCGAATACTCCAACAATCAGAATAAAGTCGGAAAATCAGATTTCTTTTCCAATGCGCAATTTCATATCAAGATTGAGAAGATCTCCCGTCGTCTGAGCGCCCCCCCAGCACAAGGATCGATATACGCCACCAAATGGTACTATGAACGTGCCCGCGGATCATACATACAGGAAACGCTCGGAAAGAGCGCCTCCGAAATCAAAGCGTTCCAGAAAGAAAATCCCAAAAACCAAGTCATGACAAAAACCGATTTTGCAAGATACAGGAACACGATGGAACTGCGCCCATATGATGTAAGCAAAGCGCCAGAAACTAATTTCGTTAAATTCGGCATAGAGGCCGATGCTCTTTGGAGATCCACCGAAATCGAAGGCGCAGCCATAAATGACCACTATTTCAAAGATACCGTGGGCCTGGCCATACTTTATACCGCATTCCATAAATTGCTTAGTAACAAAAAGATAGTTCCCTGGATGATGTCTGGGGAAGGTAAATGCCTTACATCATACTCCATCTCTAGACTTATCTTGGCACTGAACAAAGTAAACTGCACGATCAACTTCAATGCCATATGGAATGAGCAGAGGGCTCCAGACGAAATGCTCAACCAGCTTCTGGAAATAGCCTCGCAGATTCGTTCCAAACTCCAGATAGAGATCGAGGGCACATCCAAGAACCTGTTTGATTATTGCAAAAGCGAAAAAGCATGGATTCTGGTCAAATCACTGGATATAGAGTTGCATAAAGAAATCAATCCGTGGGTCTCATCAATCGGTCATGAGAAAAGTACCACGAACCGTGCCAAACGTGCGGAAAAAGAAACAGGGCAGATAAAAAATAGAATCTGGGTGGTTCAACAATCGGATGAGTTCTGGAGAAAGGTCATGGAATGGGGCATGGAACACGGCAAACTGAACAGCAGTGAGATAAGTGTTCTCAATGCCGCCGCCAACATGAATGCAAAACAAAAACCTCCAACCGAGAGACAGTGTAAATGGATTAAGCAGATTTACGACAGAATGTACGACGATGGCATGGATTTGGACGAATCCTCATGACCCTTTCTCCAACTTCTTTAGATGTTTATGCATCGATGGATGAACCAGATAAATCGGAGATACGATTAGTTCTGGGAAAGCAATGCAAAATGTAAGTAATAAGATTTGCGCAGCTCCAGAAGTAAGAAAGACTTCATACAGTGTGTCTCTTCGACCGAAATTCCCGAATCTTGACACCACATATTGTAGTTCGATATTTTGAGTTGTGAATCCTTTATAACCTGAGCTCGACAGATGATTCTGATTTCGGAAGAATTTGACACTTGAGCCTTCGC
>ENA-UOOK01003954-UOOK01003954.1-fermentation-metagenome-genome-assembly--contig:-NODE-3954-length-16326-cov-6.026612_pt1 | contig 16326 bp, 13 predicted proteins | sample MGYA00245777_ERZ724023 | MGnify/ENA primary metagenome ERZ724023 (study PRJEB28704, sample SAMN03018312) | fermentation metagenome | biome: anthropogenic terrestrial biome; feature: soil; material...
GTGATGCCGCATTAACAAAAAAGCTGTTTTTTCTTCTTTCAATATTTGATTCTAACCTTTGAAGCTTTTTGTTTCCAAAAGACATTGAATCTGATTCTTCGATACATTCTGCCGGTATTTCTTTTAAAAATCTCGACTTCATTTTCAGCTCATGGTTTCCATACATCATTCTGTCATTGGCATGCGTAATGTAAAGCATTCTTTTCGCTCTTGTTATGGCAACATAGAAAAGCCTTCTCTCTTCTTCAATATCGTCATCTTCGTCACGTAGAATGGGAAATATTCCGTCTTCAAGCCCCGCTATAAATACTGTGTCAAATTCAAGACCCTTTGCACTGTGAACAGTCATAAGAGTCACTGAATCTTTTACCGCATCTTCGGTTTTATCTATATCTGCAAGCAGTGAAATATGAGCTAAGAAGTCCTCCAAACTGTTTTCTAAATATCTTTCCTCAAAGTCCTTGGCTGCAGACAGGAATTCCTCCATATTTTCCACACGGCTTCTTCCTTCAACGGTTTCATCCTGAAGAAGCATTTCCTTAAGTCCTGTACTTTCGACAACATCCACTATAAATTCACTTAAAGGCATAACATCCTTTTTAATCATCAGCATTTCTATCATGGATACAAAGCCTTCGATACTTTTTGCAGCGGAAGGCATTAATTCCAATTTATCTGTTTCGAAGCATGCTTCAAAATTTGATATTCCCTTTAATTCAGCATACCTTGAAATAATGTCCATTGTCTTTTGTCCTAACTTTCTTCTCGGCACATTGATTATTCTGTCAAAGCTTATATCATCCTTCTGGTTTAAAATAAGCCTTAAATATGCCATTACATCCTTTATTTCTTTTCTGTCGTAAAACTTTACTCCGCCTATTATCTTATAAGGTATACCTTCCCTTATCAAGCCTTCTTCCAAGGCTCTCGACTGAGCATTTGTCCTGTATAAAACAGAAATCTCCGAATAATCTATATTCTTTTCTCTGTGCTCCTGGCGCATGAATGCTGCTATGGTAAAGGCTTCGTCCTTTTCATTATCCGACTGGAGTATTCTTATTAAGCTTCCTACTTCTGATTCGGTGTACAGGTTTTTTCCCTTTCTTTGAAAGTTGTTTTTAATTACACCGTTGGCAGCATTTAAAATTACATCCGTAGAGCGGTAATTTTTTTCAAGCTTAACTGTTTCAGCACCCTTGAAGTCTTTTTCAAAGTTAAGGATATTGCTTATATCGGCGCCTCTCCAGCCATATATTGACTGATCCTCATCTCCCACCACAAATACATTGTTTTCACCGGTTTTCTTTTTGCCGAGAATTTTAATGAGATTATACTGGACATTGTTTGTATCCTGGTACTCATCCACGAGTATATACTTGAATCTATCCTGATAGAGCTCCAAAACATCCTCATTTGTTTCGAAAAGCTTAAGTGTTTTTACTATTAAATCATCAAAGTCCAATGCATTGGATGCCTTGAGCTTTTTTTCATAAAGGGAGTATACTTCACCCTTATTTCTATTTACAAAGTTGCCGTAATTATCCTTGATATAATTATCGGGAGTATTGCGCATATTTTTTTCATTGCTTATAAGTGCCTTAATACTGCTGTTATTATATGTTTTAGTATCTAAATCAAGCTCCTTTATGCAATCCCTGATTAATATCCTTTGGTCGTCAGTATCATAAATTGTAAAGTTTTTATCATATCCTATTCTGTCAATATATCTTCTTAATATACGGACGCAAATAGAATGGAAGGTTCCAATCCACATTTTATCTATTGAATAATCAATAAGCTTGCCTATTCTTTCCTTCATTTCGTTTGCTGCTTTATTTGTAAAGGTTATTGCAAGAACTTCCCAGGGCATTGCCTTGCCGGATTCAATCAAATACGCTATGCGGTGGGTAAGAACTCTCGTTTTTCCCGTGCCCGCCCCTGCTATAACCAATATAGGTCCTTTGTCGTGAGAAGCTGCTTCTCTTTGTTTTTCATTCAATGAATTCAATATTTCCATTTTATCTCCATTCTCTCCAACGTCCTGTCGGGGTCACCACCCATGAAGGTCTCTCCCCTTTCCGCTTAATTATAACATAGACAAACATTACTCTCAAGATGTTCTGGTTTTTTATTGTATTTTGGATAAATATGTTTATATTAAATTAATTCAGGTATAAGTATAGTATAAATTAATTTTTTATTAAAAAGGGAGGTTATTATGAGAAAAATTTTAATACCTGTTGACGGCTCGCCTACATCCATAAAAGCTGCTGAAAAAGCTGCGGCATTGGGTAAATTAATCAACGGAGAACTTATTTTAGTAACGGTTGTAAATATCCCTTCGGAAGAAAAATATGCATATTTCGGCATGAATGTTGAACAGCAGTTCATTGCAAACCGAAAGGAAATGCTTAACAAGCTGATTCAGGAAGAAACAAAAATGCTTAAAATTGTTGCAAGAAATTTAGACACAGGTGATTTAAAGGTAACACAAAAAGTATTGACAGGTAAGACAGAGGAAGAAATCATCAAGATCGCAGAGGATGAAAAGGTTGATTATATTTTCATGGGAAGAAGAGGATTTTCTCCGATTGAAAGATTTTTTATAGGTTCAATAACTCAAAAGGTGCTCTCGGCAGCACCATGCCCTGTGATAGTAGTAAACGGATAAACTGTTTGAGATGAGACCCTCAGCCTAAGCTTTCGGGTTCAGGGTCTCATTACCATAAACATTTCATAAATTCTTCTTTTGTTATTCTTCCTAAATATTCACCTATGGATACATTTTGAAGAACCTTATTGATTTCATCCATACCATATCTTATTCCCATAAGCCTTTCCTCTAATTCCTTAACGTCATTCTTACCGAAAAAGTCCCCGTAAATTTTGCAGTTTTGTATAATTCCCTTAACAACGTGCAGCCTTACTTCAACGCCTCCGCCTTCGAATCTGTTGTAGCCCTTGAAGTTAAATTCAGGTGAGCTTCCGAAATTCCAATCCCATGTTCCGTATCTTTCATCAATCATTTTTTGAATATTATTTTTGTCCTCATCAGATAATTCATATATTTCAACAGGCTGATTGAAATATTCAAAAATATTTTTTAACAGAACTTGCTTGAATTGTAAAATATCAATATCGTATTTAACATAGGGTTTAATATTGGTCACTCTGCTCGATACGGATTTCACTCCCTTTGATTCGATTTTATCTCTCTTTACATTTAGAGCTTTGGATAATGTATCCAACTTAGAATCAAAAAGCAGTGTTCCATGATTTAAAACTCTTCCCTTGATAATACTTTGTGCAATACCTGAAAATTTCTTGCCGTCAATTACAATGTCATTCCTTCCCGACAGCTCGCAGTTAACTCCCAATTTTTCCAATGCCTTGATTATGGGAATGTTATATGTTTTAAAATCAATTAAATTGCTTTGTGCCTTTGTAATAAAGGAGAAATTTAAATTTCCCAAATCATGATACACAGCACCTCCGCCTGTTACCCTTCTTATAACATTAATATTGTTTTTATTCACATAGTCTATGTTGATTTCTTCTACGGTATTTTGATTTTTTCCTATAATTATGGAGGGGCCGTTTCTCCACAATAAAACATAATCTTCATTAAAATCTAAGTTTTTAAAAACATACTCTTCAAATGCCAAATTATAATGGGGATCAATCGAATTATTTTCAATGAATTTCATAGCTGTCTCCTAACTTTGTTTTGTAAATTATATAATGAAAGCAAATATAATTCAATGAAAAAATAACTCAAAACTTAAGTTGGATTTTAACGAAATTTGTATTATACTGTAGTGGGTGGTGACAATATGATAAACAAGACTATATCCTTGTTATTGACTATGTTGATGTTAGTCGGAGCACAGGTAAAATATCCCGTAACAGTGAAAATACTTTCAATCGGCAATTCATTCTCCGAGGATGCTCTATACTATCTTTATGATATTGCGGAATCGGCAGGCGTTAATGTTGTAGCAGGAAATTTATATTACAGCGGCTGCTCTTTAAAAATACATGATGAAAATGCTAAAAAAAATATCAAAGCATACTCTTATCACAAATGGACATCCGAAGGAATGACTATAGAAGAAGATAAGACAATGAAAGAGGTAATTTTAGATGAAAAATGGGATTACATAACATTTCAGCAATCCTCCGAAGACTCGGGATTATACGTCACTTATCAGCCCTATTTGAATAACTTGATTAATTATGTCAAGTCTCTCAGACCCAATGCAAAATTTGCTCTGAACATGACCTGGGCTTATTCGGAAGACAGCAGAAATAACGGCTTTGCCAAATATAATTATAGTCAATTCAACATGTATCGTTCAATTACGGAAGCTTATAAGCAAGCCCTTGACGAAACGGAAATTGATATTATAATTCCCTGCGGCACAGCAATACAAAACGGCAGGACAAGCGAAGATCTCAATGATGTCGGCGACCAGCTCACACGCGATGGCTACCATTTGGACGAGGAAATGGGCAGATATATTGCGGGATTAACTTTCTTTGAAGCCTTGATTGTTAGGGATAAGTCCTTAGATATAAATATTTATGATGATGTTACATTTATTCCGGGGTCAAAAACCGATACTGAAGAATTATTGGTGTCTATTGCAAAGAAAGCTGTAATCGAAGCTATGAAAAATCCCTATATAACTGCAAAAATCAGAGCCGACTAACGTCAGCTCTGATTTTTATATAAATAAACATTTTATCTGCTTGCTTCATACTGCTGTACTAATTTTACAAACAGTTCCGGAACCTTCATCATATTTTCGGGAGTTTCCACGTATGAAATACGGAATTGAGTGCTTCCGGGATTATCTTCACCCTTTGCAATATCATAAAAGCCCTTCATGGGTGCAACCAATAATGTCGTCTGAACACCGTCTATGTCCACAGCACCTTCACCTGCACAGTACAGACAGAAATCAATTGCGTCAAATCCCGGTTTTACAATATTTCTAACGTCGATTACCGTATAAATCGATGCATCCGGGCTCGAAACAACCAAGCCTGGCTCTAATTTCTTCAGTTCGGATGAAACCTTTTTAATTAAATTTCCGTAGTATTCACGGAGATTTTTGCACCAGTCTGCAATTTGCTCTTTTGTTTCATGTGCCAAAGCTCCGAATATATACTGTCCGATTGCATTTGCACAGAGATTTGCGGTATATTCTGCCGCACAGCGATTGCTGAATTCAGGACTGTCCGTAACAACGGCGCCTATTCTTAAGCCGCACGCATTCCATACCTTTGATGTTGTTTCAATACTTATTCTTCTTCCTTCGATACCGGGTACATCCTTGTCTGTAATTCCCCAGATGCTTACCAATTCGCTGCCTTCAACATAGTATAATTCACGATAAGCTTCATCGCTTACCATCCACATGTTATATTTAACACATAATTCGGCAAGTGATTTAAGGGTTTCTTTGTCATAAAGCTGACCTGTTGGGTTGTCATAAGGTATAACGAGAAGTGCTCCCGGATTATTAGCCTTTATTGTTTCCTCTATTTTGTCAATTTCCGGAAGACTGAATTTACCATTTTCATTTAAATGGCGCTTAACCGTAACAGTTTTGCGACCTAATCTTTCAGCAAAAGAAATGTAATTTGTATATGCAGGATCAATCATCATAAGTGGTTTTTCGTCTGTTCCCGCAGGTCCGCAAACTCCGATTATTAACAATTCCATACCGGTTGAACCGCCGTCTGTAACCGTAACATTTAATTTACTTGTGTCAAAGCCTTCACATTTCAGGATATTTTTAAATGCTTCCTGAGTTTCATCAAATCCGCCCGTTGCCGTGTATCTTATTACTCCCTTATTAAACGGACTTTCAGGTGCATTCAGGTTAAATAATCTTTTTTGCATAGCCGGGTTTGTAGGCAGTGAAACATTACCGATTCCAACATTAATAACTGCTTCAGGTTTGACTTTACGCTCTGCATACTTCATTTGCGCCAGCCTTACATCCGAAGGAACTCTTGATTCAAAATGTGCTGACAATACTGGTTTACTCATTTAAAACCCTCCTATTTTTAATAAATTATTATGTATGTTTATTTTATTAGTTTGCCAATTTCATTATAGCGAACTTTCGTGTTTTTGTCCATACCCTAACAACTTATATCTCGGGGTTAGGACATTTTCGAAGTTCATCATTAAGAATGTCCGTTATAAACATATGACCGGGCGCGTGTGTTATTACAATTTCAGGTTTTGCAATTTCTATTGCCGCCTGCGGAGTAACTCCGCATGCCCAGAACACGGGAATTTCACCTTCCTTTATTTCCACCGCATCACCGTAATCAGGCTTATTAATATCCTTAATTCCGATTTCCTCGGGATTTCCGGAATGAATGGGCGCACCGTGGACATTGGGGAATTTACCTGTTATTTCATATGATTTTTGCACATCCTCAGCCTTAACAGGTCTCATGCTCACCACATAGGGACCGTTAAAAGCACCGGCAGGCTTACACGGAATATTTGTTTTATACATAGGAACGTTACAGCCCATAGTAATATGCCTTACTTCTATTCCTTCCTTAATTAATGCTTCTTCAAAAGAAAAGCTGCATCCTATTAAAAAGCAGACAAAATCGTCGCGCCAATATTCTTTTGCATTATAACATTCGTCTATCTTTACTCCGTTTTTATAAATGTAATATTTCGGTATGTCGGTTATAATATTTGCATTTTCAGCCATCCTTTTTGTTGTGAAGCATCCCGGGACAGTAACTTCAAGTATTGGACAAGGCTTTGGATTATATTCCGCAAATAATTTAAAATCGCCGGCATATTTTTCGGGAAGAATAACCAGATTAGCCTGTGCATAGCCTCTGCACATACCGGCTGTAGGAGTTGTTATTTTTTCTTCTCTTATTAATCTTCTTAGTTCTTTCGGAGACATTTGGCTGTGGTTAATTTTAATCATTCCCTTCATTTTTACTGCTATACGCAGCTTTTTCTTTCTTCTTTTTCAGCTAATTCCTTTAATCTGCTAAAAACCGCTAAATTTTCTTCATAAGAAAGACCGTCAACGGATACTTCTCTTTCCTTGCTGCACCCGTCCACAGCACCCGACCTTACTATTTCATTCATCAGTTCCTCATATTCGTTTTCATTGAGCATAAGAGCCGTTTCGTTTAATATTGACAATCCCGAACATATTCCGAATGCTCCCCAATTAGAAACTCCTGCCACAACAAGGCTGTCCGTTTCAAGCTGAGCAAAAATTAGATTTCCCTTTTTCACATCTCTTTTTACAATTTCCTTTACCTTGCCCATGCCCAATTCATTTCCACCGTCGCCGACAGCGGATGTGGGTATATTGTTTTCTTTAGCTTTTATAAAAAGAATATCCGTATTCGGACAATAAGATGTAATATCCTCGCCATACATGGAATAGCATTTGTTGTCCCAACTTCTGCCGGGCCTCTCTATGGCGATAATATGCTCCGGCTTATATTTATTTATTATTTCCTCTGATTGTTCTTCTTCCCTGCCCTCTTCAAAAATATATATTTCCGCATCAAGCTGCAATAATTTTACACCCGCCTGAATTAAAGCCTCCGTATAATTATCCGTAACAATTATTACCTTCTTGTTTAACTTTTCCAATGCATATGCCAAAGCTAATGCACCGGGAGGTCCGTCCGTTTCACCTATTCCGGCAGACTTAACCGGAAATCCCGTTACAATCACCGCAGTATTGCTTATGCTTAAAGAACTTACGCAATTTTCCATCTGACCGTGTAATTGAATCTTGTCAAGTCCCCTGTTGCTTAAGTTGTATTGTATTATTCTTTCAATTTCATCAAATTCATTTGAATATTCAATCTTCTTGAAATTTCTCATGCGTGCGCCTTTCAATTGACATCCCCTTTAATTCCTATACTTTCTACTTTTACCTCATACATTGTTTCATTTATTTTAATAATATAATTTTTAATGTTATTTATATTATTCAGTGATGCTTTCAATGAAATAAATTTTCCTTCCAAGCTCTTATATAATCCATGTGCTTCGGAAAGACTTATTTTTTCAAAAGTAATTTTATCCCCCGGCTTTGTTTGTGCTATTTTAGGCAAATCAACGGTTGCAACATTGCCAATCTTTGTATATCCGCCCGTGGTCTGCCTGTCCGCCATCATAATTATTGGATTACCCTTGCTCGGCACCTGAATTGCACCCATTGCAATACCGTCGGATATAATATCCGCACCGGTTCTGTGCCTTATTGCCGTACCTTCCAATGTGTATCCCATCCTGTCGCTGCTGCTTGTCACAGAATATTCATTGGAAAATAAAGTATCAATTCCTTCATTTGTAAAAGTATCTTCCTGAGGACCTAAAACAACTCTTAATTTCACCTTACAGCCCTCAATGTCATAGTCATAAAAATTTTCTGCACTTCTTTCCGGAAAGCTGACAGTCGCCACTGAACTTCCGATGTTTAATATATCTCCTGTCTTCAATGCTCTTCCTTTATATCCTCCAATTCCCGCCTTCAGGAATGTTGACTTGCTTCCCATAACCACGGGAACATCGATACCTCCTGCAAATGCAGCATAGCATCTGCAGCCTTTTTTTACTCCCTTAAATGATAGTCTGTCTCCTATCCTTACAGCCGTACTTTTATTCATGCAAATGGGTTCATCATTTATTGAGGCTCCTATTTCTCCGCCGGTTATTGCAATTACCGCATCGCTTAAAAATTCTATCACAGGTCCCATCAGAGTTATTTCAAGCAATCCTTCATTCTCATCATTGCCCGCTAAAATATTTGCCAACCTTGCGGCAACATAATCCATAGCTCCCGAAACCGATACTCCATACTGCTGGTATCCATATCTGCCTAAATCCTGGACAGTCGTCATTAAACCGGGGTTTATAATTTTTATTTGCCCCATTTGCCCCCCCTTCGGGAAATCTTACATTTATAGGTATTTTTTTTGATTTCCTCCTTAATTTTCATGTATTCGTCTTCATCAATACTTTTAAAAACAATGTAACTTCCTGATTTAAGCAATATTGGATTTTCTCTTTCGGGATTAAAGAGCTCAATGGGTGTACTTCCTATAAGCTGCCATCCGCCGGGGCTTTGAACAGGATATATTCCCGTTTGCTCTCCTGCTATTCCAACAGAACCTGCGGGTATTTTAGTTCTTGGAGACTGAAGCCTTGGAGCCGCAATTCTTTTATCCATACCCCCCAAGTACGGAAATCCGGGAGTAAACCCAAGCATATAAATTAAATATTCCGTCGAGGTATGTATTTCAATAACATCCTCAACCGTCATGTTATTATACGCTGCAACATTTTCTATATCGGGTCCCCATTGACCGCCGTAAAGAACAGGTATTTCGATTACCTCAGGCAAGGAAATTTCAACACAGTCCATATTTTCTTCCATTTCTTTTAAAATACTGACTAATTCTTCATATCCGATTATTAAAGGGTTGTAATGAATCATCAAAGAGCGGTAGGTGGGGACTATTTCATTAATTCCTGATATTTCCCTGCCTTCTATTAATGTCGTCACAGCCCTGATTTTCTTGTTTATTTCTTCGCTTATTTCATTTCCGAATTCCATATTCAGAGCACTGTCGCCGCAAATCAAATATTTTGCCTTTTCATACATACTAATCTCTCCGGTTATCTTATAAAGCTGCCTATGGGAGCAACAATAATATTTTCCTCTTCCAATGCTTTCCTGATTTCCTGAACAAATGATACGGCGGACGGATTGTCGCCGTGAACACATATTGTATCCGCCTCAATATCAATATCTTCACCTGTTGCAGCTGTAACCTTGCCTGACATGACCATTCTTATTACTCTTTTTATTGCTTCATCCTTATCATGTATTACAGCACCTTTAATATTTCTTGATACCAGGGTGCCGTCCGGATTATATGCCCTGTCGGCAAAAACCTCATTTGCAACCTTAAGTCCCACATCCCTGCCCATTTTTATCATTTCGCTTTTTGCAAGACCAACCAATATTAATTCTTTGTCCGCTTCATAGACTGCTTCCGCAATTGCCCTTGCCATATTACTGTCCTTTGCCGCCATGTTGTAAAAGGCACCATGAACTTTAACATGCTGCAATTCAACTCCATGACTCTTGGAAAAGGCACACAATGCCCCTATCTGATATTTGATATAATTCTTTGCTTCCTCGTAGGAAACCTTCATTTCCCTTCTTCCAAACCCCATCAAATCCGGAAATCCGGGGTGGGCTCCTATTGCAATATTAAGTTTTTTAGCCATTGCAACGGTTTTGTCCATAACCATGGCATCACCTGCATGCCAACCGCAGGCTATGTTTGCGGAGGTGATAAATTTCATTACTTCTTCGTCCATTCCCAATGAGTAATTTCCAAAGCTTTCACCTATGTCACTGTTTAAATCAACCTTATACATGTGTACCTCCAAAAATACATTGGCATTTCAGTTTCAAATCAATATGTTAACATTTTTATTATATATTAGATTAATTGTTTGTTCAAGTTTTTTAATGAAGATATGTAGTTTTTAAGCTCTTGGAGCTTGCTTTCCGATAAGGGCGGAACTCCCTCTAACCTGTACTTAATTTTTAATTCCTCATATTTATAAACACCAAGTGTGTGGTACGGTAAAAGCTCGACCTTTTGAATAAGATTATTGGGAAAAGTTTTAACTTCTCTCTCAAGCTCATACATATCTTCTCTTGTATCATATCCCGGCATTACCACATGCTTAAGCCATAGCTGTTTTTCATTTTTTATGACAGCTTCCTTAAATTTTAAATAAAAATCCATGTCTTTACCGGTTATGTATTTATACTTCATCGGATTACCGTGTTTAATATCAAGAATCACTAAATCGGTATATCCTAATATTTCATCGTAATCTCCATAACCCACCCCCGATGTATCAATAACAGTGTGGATACCTTCTTCTTTACAAAGCCTTAGGCATTCCAATAAAAATCCAGGCTGCAGCAAAGGCTCCCCTCCCGAAAAGGTAATGCCCCCATTGTCATTTTTAAAATATGTTTTGTATCTTTTGGCCATTTCGGCAATTTCTTCAGAATTAACAATATTTCCGCTTGGACAATTGTCTGGACCACTCCTTAAATTCCATGTATCAGGGTTGTGGCAATAAATACATCTTAGTTTGCAGCCTTGAAAAAAAACTATCATTCTGATCCCGGGTCCGTCCAATGTGCCTAATGATTCTATTGAATGAATATATCCCTCAGCCATTTCTACATCCTGTCATGAAATGTTCTGCCGATTACATCTAATTGCTGTTCCCTTGTAAGTCTGTTGAAATTAACCGCGTAACCGGAAACTCTTATTGTCAGATTAGGATATTTATGAGGATTATCCATGGCATCATACAATGTGTCCTTGTTTAAAACATTAACGTTAATATGATGGGCATCCTGTGCAAAATAACCGTCAAGTATATTTGATAAATTATCTATTCTGTGCCTGTGCATTTTACCCAATGTATCGGGAACCACCGTAACCGTGTTAGAAATGCCGTCTTCGCAAACATCCTTGTATTTTAATTTTGCTACGGAATTCAATGATGCAAGTATACCATTTTTATCCCTTCCGTTCATAGGATTTGCCCCCGGTGCAAAGGGCTGACCTGCCTTTCTGCCATCGGGAGTAGCTCCTGTTTTCTTTCCGTAAACCACATTTGATGTAATGGTAAGTATTGAAAGTGTGTGTTTTGCATCTCTGTAAGCATGATGTTTCTTCAATTCCTCAGAAAAAAACTCAACAATTTCCACAGCAATTTTATCAACGGAATCATTATCATTGCCATACATGGGGAAATTTCCCTCAATTAGAAAATCTTTTGTTATTCCGTCTTCTCCGTAAACAGGTTTTACCTTGGCATATTTAACGGCACTTAATGAGTCCGCCACAATTGACAGCCCGGCTACTCCAAAAGCCATGAGCCTTCCCACATGATAGTCATGAAGTGCCATAAGACCTGCCTCATAAGCATATTTGTCGTGCATGTAATGAATTATGTTCATTGTATTAACATAAAGTTTGGCAACGTACTCCAACACTTTTTTGTAATTTTTAAGAACTTCCTCATAATCCAATACTTTTGAGTTTATTTTATCTATATTGTCTATAACTTTTTCCTTACTTATTTCATCCACGCCTCCGTTTATTGCCATTAAAAGGGATTTTGCCAAATTGCATCTTGCACCGAAAAATTGCATGTCCTTTCCTATTTTCATAGCCGAAACACAACATGCAATACCGTAATCATCGCCGTAGACAGGTCTCATTATGTCATCATTTTCATATTGAATAGCTGATGTTTCAATAGACATATTACAGCAATATTTTTTAAACCCCCCAGGTAATTTTTCTGACCAGAGAACCGTCATGTTTGGCTCCGGTGCAGGAGACAGGTTTGTTAAGGTGTGAAGAAATCTGAATGTTGTTTTGGTGACCAAGGTTCTTCCGTCAAGTCCCATTCCGCCGAGAGCTTCCGTAACCCAGTTCGGATCTCCCGCAAATAATTCATTGTATTCGGGAGTTCTTAAATGACGAACCATTCTTAATTTAAGAACTAACTGGTCAATTAATTCCTGTGCTTCTTGTTCGTCAATTATACCTTTCTTCAAGTCTCTTTCAATATATATATCAATAAATGTGCTTGTCCTTCCCAAAGACATTGCCGCTCCGTTATTTTCCTTCACTCCCGCCAAATACCCGAAATATACAGCCTGAACAGCTTCGGGCGCATTTGAAGAAGGCTTGGATATATCTATTCCGTACGTGGAAGCCATGGACTTCATTTTAAATAAAGCTTTTATTTGCTCTTTTATTTCTTCCCTTGCCCTTATATTTTCTTCGTTCATAGGGAATGTAATACTGCGGTACTCTTCATTTTTTTCCTCAATTAAAAAATCTATTCCGTATAGCGCAACCCTTCTGTAGTCTCCGATAATTCTGCCTCTTCCGTATGCGTCGGGAAGACCTGTTAAAAGCCCCGCTTTTCTTGCAGATATAATTTCGGGAGTATATACGTCAAACACTCCCTCATTATGAGTTTTTCTGTATTTATGAAAAACACCTGTCAGTTCATCATCCGCTGCATAATTGTATGCTTCAAGAGACTGCTCAACCATTCTTATTCCTCCGAACGGATTCATCATCCTTTTAAGCGGTGAGTCTGTTTGAAATCCAACGATAATTTCATTTTCCTTATCAAGATAACCTGCCTCAAAGTTATCGATGCCGGAAATATGCTTCGTATCAACATCTAAAATACCCTTCTTAAGTTCCTCACCCATTAGCTCAGATGATTTTTTAAACAAGTTTTTTGTCTTTTCTGTAACGCCCTCAAGAAATTCCTGATTTCCCTCGTAAGGATTGTAATTCTTTTGGATAAAATCTCTTACGTCGATTTTTTCCATCCAATCTCCCTTAATAAAACCCTTCCACTGTTCCATAATTCCTCCCAAGTTATTTTTTCGCCGGGGGGTTATGGCGTACGCAGGTGCATACAAAAACCGCCCGGGCTTAGCCCAGGCGGCCGACTTTTAATTTTATTCACATTCCCTCGTGGTACTCCACTTTCCGCCAGTCATGTGATATTTATATATTACAGCACTTAATTTTTTTTGTCAATATTAATTTGAATTTTGATGAAGCACTTAATTACTCGCTTAATTACATTGCTTCCAGCAATGTTTTAAGCCCAATTCCTTTTTCATATTTGTATCCTAACTTAATCAATGTTCTTTCAATAGCCGCAATTGCTGAATAAACCGTATGGTCATCAATATTACCCATATGGCCTATTCTGAACATTTTACCTGCATATGCGGCAAGTCCTCCGGCTACCATTGCACCTTCTTCAGCCAATATTTTTCTGAACTGCGCATCATCTATCCCTTCAGGATACAAAACGTTTGAAAGTGTTGAGCATCTGTATTCATTTTTTGCTAAAATTTTAAATCCAATTGCTTCAAGAGCAGCATTAAAAGCATTTGATACCCTTGTATGTCTTGCATATCTTTCTTCAATTCCTTCTTCTTTTATTAATCTTACGGATTCCTTAAGAGCCCAAACCATGTTTACCGCAGGTGTAGCATAGTATTTTGACGGATCATTCATTATTGGAATCCATTTTTCAAAGTCAATATAATATTCGGGAATAGTACCTAAAGATTTCCTTCTCTGCAGTGCCTTCTGCCCTGCCCATAATATAGCAAGTCCCGGGGCAACTCCAAATGCTTTTTGGGATCCTGTAAACAATATATCAATATTCATATCATCAACATATTCCCTTTCTCCTGCCGTAGCGGCAACTCCGTCAACAATGTATATTGTATCGGGGAATTTCTTCAGAACCTCACCTATTTTTTCTATGGGAGCTTTTGCTCCGGTTGAAGTGTCTACATGAGTTACGGTAATTGCTGCATAGTTCTTTTCTTTTAATTTATTCTCAACTTCCTCAGGAGAAACCACATCTCCCCACTCAGCTGACAATACATCTACATTAAGACCTTTCCTCGTACAAATGTCTATAAATCTGTCGCCGAAAAAACCATTTGATACTATTAATATGTTGTCACCTCTTTTTGTAACGTTAGCAACAGCCATTTCCATTGCCATCGTACCGCTGCCTGCAACAACAAAACATTCGCCATCAACTCTCCACATTTCTTTCAAATCAACTATCAATTCACCAAAATCCTCAACAAATGCAGGGTCTCCGAATGCAACCGTCTCCCTTCCCATTTGATCAGTGATTGATCTTACTGTGGGTGTCGGTCCCGGAATCATTACTAATTTTTGATTTTTCATAATACTCACTCCTCTTCTTTATTTTTATTATTTAAATGGTTTCACTATGTAAAATTGCATTTCTTTAATGTATGTATATGATAACTCTCAGACGAACTCATGTCAACTATAATTTAAAAATTTTTCTGTGAATAGTGACCTGCTGTCGGTTAATTAACATTCTACTTTTAGTATCATAAAATATATTAAATTAACTAATCAAGGAGATGCCATGATTTCGTATAATAATTATAACGATGTAAGTAAGTTAGAAAGAAGGACAGAATGTTTCACAATAGGACGGCAAGCTCCTGACTTTATTGCCTTGTCCACCTTTGGTTATGTAAGATTGGCTGATTACAGGGGCAAATGGGTAATATTAGTCAGCACTCCATCAGCATTTGACGGTGTTGCCACTACTGAAATTATAAATGCAGCAGAGTATTATGATGACTTGATAGAAAGAAACGCATATATTATTGGTTTGACCACTGATAATATTTATGCCAATTTAGCTTGGGTCTATGATATTTACCAAAAAGCAGGAATAACCATCCCCTTTCCCATTATCGCAGATGCTGATTTAGCTGTGTCAGAACTGTACGGTATGTTAAATCCTGACAGATTGTATATCGAAACTGTCAGAGATACAATTATAATAGATCCTTCCGGTCGTATAAGGGCTATTATCGTCCTTCCCGTATCCACAGGAAGAAATTACGAAGAATTAGTAAGAATATTTGACTCAATTCAAGTTAAAGAAACCTATAACTTAAATACTCCGGCAGGATGGGAGCCGGGAGACCCGTATTTGGTGCCTAACGTAACTTCATATGAAGAATTAATCTACAGAATGAACAACAGAGAAGAATTAGGCTACTATTGCCCTTTTTGGTATTTGTGTTACACCAATTTGGATACAGGAAATGTAAACAATTCGTCTCCGCCGCAAAATAATAATGTTGCTCAGCCACAGGGTAATAATACAAATAGCTGATATTTTTAAATGAATCCTCTAAAATTTTTGCTAATTAAAGTGCTTACATTTAAATAAATGCAACGATAAATGCATATCGTTGCATTTATCGTTGCACCATTGGAACGATTACTTATTTATCGTTTCCTACTCAACTTCTTCTTTAGATGTTTTGTAACATCTGTCTTTTCGTCAGAAGTAAAAATTATAAAGGAAATCATAAAAAATATTACCTTTTCTATATTTCTATATTTCATTTATCACTACACCGTTGCTATTGATGATATTTATGTCATTTTCCCCATCGCCGTTCACATATTCACCGAAATTATCGAATGACCATTTAATATTTCCGCTTAAATAATCCAATGATTTTACAAATGCTTTTACCGTAACATTTGAAATTTTATCAAGCCTGATATTAATATTGTTGACTCCGTCAAAGAGCCATTTATTATTAAATCCGCTGTGTATTAAATCCAAATTAT
>ENA-UOOK01003955-UOOK01003955.1-fermentation-metagenome-genome-assembly--contig:-NODE-3955-length-16325-cov-9.314813_pt1 | contig 16325 bp, 15 predicted proteins | sample MGYA00245777_ERZ724023 | MGnify/ENA primary metagenome ERZ724023 (study PRJEB28704, sample SAMN03018312) | fermentation metagenome | biome: anthropogenic terrestrial biome; feature: soil; material...
CTTCTTTGGTAAAGGGAAGTCTCGTACATCCCTCTCCTTGAGTAGCAATATACAGCTACTCAAGGAGAGGGATGTACGAGACTTCCCTTTACCAAAGAAGCACAAGGAGCAGTGGAGTTCCTAAAAAGTACTATGCAAGAAGCGGGATTGTGTGTAACAGAGGATGCTGCCGGAAATGTCATTGGCGTTTTGGAGGGCGTAGACTCGGAAGCACCCTGTGTGATGATGGGATCCCATTATGATTCTGTTGTAAATGGCGGTGATTTCGATGGAGTTGCAGGAATTGTATGTGCGATTGAAGTTGCAAGACAGTTAAAGGAAAAAGAAATTGTTCCACAACGTAATTTTGTAGTTGTAGGTTTTTGTGATGAAGAAGGAATGCGTTTTGGGACTGGATATTTTGGCTCCGGTGCAATTTTAGGCAATCGCGATGTTGCGTACTGTAAGCGATTTAAAGATGTCAATGGGGTATCCATTTACGATGCCATGAGTAGCTATGGTCTGGATCCCGAAAAGATCGAGGAAGCAAAATGGCCAAAAGGCTCCATTGGATGTTTTCTGGAAGCACATATTGAACAAGGACCCGTTCTGGATGCCATGGGTATAGAAATCGGCCTTGTTGATTGCATTGTTGGAATCCAAAGACATATGGTTACCGTTCATGGAAGAGCAGACCATGCAGGTACAACACCTATGGATATGCGGATAGATGCTGTTGAAGCAGCTGCAAAAGTAATTTCAAAAATACCTGACTGGGCCAGAGAAAAGGCGGATGGAACCGTTGCTACGATAGGATATATTAATACCGTTCCTGGAGGAGTAAATATAGTTCCGGAAAAATGTGAATTTACTGTGGACATCCGTTCTAAGAACAATGATAATATTAATGATATTAGTAAACGAATGGAAGCTGCCCTGGAGAGGGAAGTAAAGGCTATCGGCGGAAGCTTCGAGATTAAAAACACGTTAACGATTACATCGGTAGACTTGTCTAAAGATATGCTGAAGATTATGGAAGAAAGCTGTAAAGATCATCAATATAGCTACAAATATCTTCCAAGCGGAGCAGGTCATGATGCCCTGGAAATAGGGCAGGTGATTCCCACAGCAATGATTTTTGTACCAAGTGAAGGGGGAAGAAGCCATTGCCCAGTTGAATTCACCAAATACAGCGATTTTGCAAAAGCAGCAACTGTTATGACGGATCTGGCCATAACATTGTTGGAAAAATAATTGGTAAAGAGCCTGCCTTGGGTCATATTGCAGTGCTGTCTCTGAGTTTTTATGGTATAATGAAAAAGAGTTGTATATTTGTAAAATTTTATAAATAGAAAGGATGATCTGAAGATGGGATTAGTAACGACGAAAGAAATGTTCCAGAAAGCTTATGCTGGTGGTTATGCAATCGGAGCATTTAATGTTAACAATATGGAAATTATCCAAGGTATTATGGAAGCAGCAGGGGAGGAAAAGGCTCCTGTAATTTTACAGGTGTCTGCCGGAGCAAGAAAATATGCAAAGCATGCATACCTTGTTAACTTAGTAAAAGCAGCTTTAGAGTATACAGATATTCCGGTTGCTCTTCACTTGGATCATGGCGCTGACTTCGAAATCTGTAAATCATGTATTGATGGTGGATTTACCTCCGTTATGATTGATGGTTCCCATCATAGTTTTGAAGAAAACATTGCATTAACCAAAAAGGTTGTAGAATATGCGCATGCGCATGGCGTTGTTGTTGAGGGTGAATTAGGAAGATTAGCAGGAATTGAGGATGACGTTAAGGTTTCCTCCGGAGATGCTTCCTATACAAGACCGGAAGAAGTAGAGGAATTTGTTAACCGTACCGGCGTTGACTCCTTAGCAATAGCAATTGGAACAAGCCACGGAGCATACAAATTCAAACCGGGTCAGAAACCTCAGCTTCGTTTTGATATTCTGGAAGAGGTAGCGAAGAGACTTCCTAACTATCCGATCGTATTGCATGGAGCTTCCTCCGTATCTCAGGAATTTGTTAAGATCATCAACGAGAATGGCGGTAAATTGGACGATGCCATCGGTATTCCGGAAGAGATGTTAAGACAGGCAGCCAGAATGGCGGTATGTAAGATTAATATTGACTCTGACTTAAGACTTGCATTTACTGCAGGAATTAGAAAATATATGAAGGAAAATCCGAGTCATTTTGATCCTAGACAGTATTTGACTCCTGCAAGAGATAATATCAAGACATTGGTAAAACATAAGATTGTCAATGTTCTTGGATGTGCAGGCGCTGCTGAGAAATAGGATATGCCGGCCGATCGTTTATTAAAGCTTTTATTTGTGGATAAATAGTTAAAAAATCAGGATTGCTGTTGAAAAGTTATCTCATCAGCAATCCTTTTTTGTCATATAGGAAATTGCATCCGGTACGATAAAAAACCTCCATGCGAACATAGTTCGCATTGGGATGACGCACTCACGTGTAAAAAATGATTATGTAGTTTCCTGCAGGATATCAACGAGTGCCGGGGGATGGAGCGGGGCACTGAAGATAAAGCCCTGAATCATATCGCATTTTTGTTCTTTCAGAAGAGAAAGCTGGTTCCCGTTTTCTACACCCTCTGCGACCACCTGGATATTTAGATTGTGCGCCAGGCGGATGATGGTTTCTGCGATATGGGAATCCTTTTCATTAAAGCAAATATTATCAATAAAGGATTTATCGATTTTTAGCGTATTAATCGGCAATTTTGTTAAATAATTTAATGATGAATATCCTGTGCCGAAATCATCTAGGGAGATCTTGACCCCCAGTTTTTGAAGTGCGGTTAATAACTCCATTGCATCCGGAATAGAAGATACCAGTGTGGTTTCGGTTATTTCCAGTTCCAGGTACTGCGGCGGAAGCCCGGTCTTGGCAAGAATCCCGGACAGCAGCGTTACAAAATTCGGCTGCTTTAATTGGACGGAAGAAATATTGACCGATAAGGTGCATGGGCCGATTCCCTGGTCAAGCAGGCCCTTGTTAAAGCTGCATGCCTCGCATAACAGCCAGGTACTTAATTCTATGATCAATCCCGTTTCTTCGGCAATTGGTATAAATTCGGCGGGAGATAAGCTGCCAAGGCGTTCGCTTTTAATTCGCATCAGAGCCTCATAGCCGATGACTTCGTTCTTTTGCAAATCTAGTAAAGGCTGGTACTGGATATAGATTTCGTTGTTAGCAATTGCATTACGCAGGATATCAATAATAAGGGTATTCCGATTCAACTCCTCTTCCATTTTGGAATTGAAGAGAGTAAATTTATTCTTGCCGGTATCCTTGGATTTGTACATGGCGATATCGGCATTCTTAATTAAGGTATTGGATGTGATGCCATTGTCCGGATAGATAGCAATTCCGATACTCATAGAGACATAAACGATTTCACCGTTAAGCTCAAGAGGATTGGAGAAAAGCTCTATGATCTGGGAAGCGAAGGCTTCTGCTTTTTCCCTGGGTACGACATTTTCTATAAAGATCAGGAACTCATCCCCGCCGGCTCTTGCAAGCATTCCCCGATCGCTGAGAAAAGCGGAGAGCTTTTGCGAGGCCATAACCAATAGGGAATCTCCGCATTCATGCCCCATGGTGTCGTTTACCGTTTTAAAGTTATCTAAATCGATAAAATAAATGGCGTGGTTTTGACTGCGCAGGGTTTCCGAAAGAAGGACCGCGTTCACGTAGTCCAGGAAAGCAAGCTTATTCGGCAAGCCGGTCAGGATATCGTGGTAAGCCAGGAATTCGATATGATCGTAATTGGAGCGAAGCTGCTCCTCGTTGGATAGCAGCTCATCATGCATTGAGGACAGATCTTCGTAATTCGTTTTGATGATATGCATCATCTTATTAAAGTTTTTCGATAGTTCCCCGAGCTCATTCTTACTTTTAATATTTGATTGCACCGTCAGGTTGCCATCCGCGGCTGTCCGCATGGTATCCCGCAGTTCGATGATCGGTTCGGTGAACCGCTTAGCGAGGAGATTGGAGATAAAGATAAATAGGATCAGCAGTATAATACATATAAGAAAGAGCAAACACAGCATTACCCCGGTAATGGACCGGATTTCGGGCAGGTCTTGTTTGACCAGTAAAACCCAGTTCAGCTGAGGGATTATGCTATAGCCATACGCCTGGTCAATGCCGTCGTAATTATGCTCAAAGTAGCCGCTTGGCTTCATCAAGCCTTTCTTATAATTATTTACCAGACCGGACAGCCTTTCTGAATGAATGCTGGTTCCAATTAAGGATGCGTCCCGGTGATAGATAATCGTCCCGTTCTCATCGAGTAATATACCAAAGCCGGTATCTCCGGCGGATATGGCACCAAGGAAATCATCAAAATAGGAGGTATCCAGAGTACTGATGATGTAGCCGGCACATTCCCCCGCAGCCGGGCTGTTAATGGGAGCACCGATATCAAAGGTATAGGTTCTCTTGTCCCCCTCTGCGGAAGAGGTAACACCGCCAACGCCGATCGCATTTTCCCCGGTGGTAATCATATAGATCAGGGTAAGATTATTGTCCGCCTCATTACCAATGAGGGAGGCATCCGTACAGGCAATCAATTCTTTTCGGGAATTGTATACAGAGATCATTTTACAGGAAGGGTATCGCATCTTCCGCTCCTGCAGTAAAAGATACGCGGGGTCAGAAGAAATATTACTATGCTTTCTGTTTTGTTTTGCTAACTGTTGAATATCATCCTGCAGTGCCAGTAGAGAAACCTCGGTTATCTGGGTTTCCAGCATTGCTTCCAGACCGGTTTTATTGGTTTCGGCGATTCTCTGTAAATTCCGGGTTTGTATCGTAATTAACCGCTTGTTTATCAGGCCCTGAACAAGGAAGGAAATGAATATAATCGGAATCATTGATGAAAGTATCAACAGAATTCTTAACGATCTTTTTATGGACATAGGACGAAACCCCCGTTTATAGTCATGTGTTTCCTTTATTCTACCAATTTTGCCTAAATATTTCAATCCATTTTAAATATTTCCCGCAGATGAATGCAATTTTGGTAGAAAAAATATTTTTAGTTGAAAAAGTAGAATATTAAGGGTATACTTGTGATGGTATACATTTGTGTGACGTATGCATTTTTATACAGAGACTTTTGTCTTTTGTATAATAGTAGACATTGCTATGGTAGACATTTGTTATGGCAGACATTTGTTATGGTAGATTCTTGACATAAAAAGAAAGGCGCAAGGAAACGATGTATAGATTAATCGCACGGGATCATAGTGCAAAGAGCGGTGAATTTGTAACACCTCATGGAACAATACAGACTCCTGTATTCATGAATGTAGGTACGGCAGCAGCAATTAAAGGCGCGGTATCAACAAGGGATCTTCAGGAGATCGGAACCCAGGTGGAGCTTTCCAATACCTATCACCTGCATGTAAGGCCGGGAGATAAGGTAATTAAGCAAATGGGCGGGCTTCATAAGTTCATGGTATGGGACAAGCCGATACTTACCGATTCCGGAGGCTTTCAGGTATTTTCTCTGGCAAAGCTTCGGAAAATCGAGGAGGAGGGAGTACATTTTAATTCCCATATTGACGGCAGGAAGATATTCATGGGACCGGAAGAAAGTATGCAGATTCAGTCAAATCTGGCATCTACGATTGCAATGGCATTCGATGAATGCCCGCCCTACCCTGCAGCGAGGGAATATATGCAGAATTCCGTAGACAGAACCACCCGATGGCTGAAACGCTGCCGAACCGAGCTGACACGGCTCAATCAACTGGAGGATACCATCAATAAAGAACAGATGCTGTTTGGTATTAATCAAGGTGGGACCTTTGAAGACATCCGGATTGAGCATGCCAAGGTTATCTCTGAAATGGATTTGAATGGCTATGCGATCGGGGGCCTTGCGGTAGGTGAAACACATGCCCAGATGTACCATATTATTGAGGAAACCGTCCCCTACCTCCCGTTGGAGAAGCCGGTATATTTAATGGGTGTCGGTACGCCGGAGAATATATTGGAGGCAGTGGAACGGGGAGTAGATTTCTTTGACTGCGTGTATCCTTCCCGGAATGGCAGACATGGTAATGCATATACCAACCGGGGGAAGATGAATTTGCTGAATGCAAAGTATGAATTGGACGAGCGCCCTTTGGATAAGGAATGCGGCTGTCCGACTTGTAAGATGTACAGCCGGGCATATATCAGACATCTGCTTAAGGCAAAGGAAATGCTGGGCATGCGCCTTCTGGTTCTTCACAATCTGTATTTCTACAACCATATGATGGAGGAAATTCGGGAAGCCATACGGGACCATCGCTATCAGGAATATAAGAAGCAAAAATTAGAAGGATTTGTTAGGAGCGAAGATTAACTGCGAATAACATTGAATTATAGAAAAACATTTTAGGAGGAATTTATTAATGAGTAATTTTATTCTTTTAGCTGACACTGCGGAAGCGGGTTCACCTACCGGATCCTGGATAATGATTATAGTGCAGGTAGCAATTCTTGGACTTTTATTATACTTTATGCTGATCCGTCCGCAGAAGAAACAGCAGAAGCAGCTGGATGCAATGCTCTCCACTCTGGCGATAGGGGACAGTGTATTAACGACGGGCGGTTTCTATGGCGTGGTTATCGATGTTATGGAGGATGTCGTAATCGTTGAGTTCGGTAACAACAAGAATTGCAGAATTCCTATGAAAAAGTCTGCTATTGTGGAGCTTGAGAAGCCAGATGCAGAAAAGAATGCAAAATAGATAGAAGAAATATCCGTAAGAGGTTGATATTGAAAATGCAATGTCAATTATTACGGATGTTTTTTTTATATAACACTCATATCAAGGTTATGTTAGATAAACTTGATGCCCGGGGATATGTACTCAAACAATACAGATTGCTCCGGAGGAATCCGAAACGATACTGTAAGTTTGAGGGGGTTCTTCCTGCATGGAGTTACCTGGGAGCTTTTGTTACCGGCTGTATCTGCCTTCCCTCCAGTGCTTCCCGGGCAGTCGGAAGAATTAAGTCATAATGAGCTACCATGGAGTTTGGTTTCTTTTGATAATTGTCCTGCCCAAAAGGCACAAAATAGAAATTCTTTGTATTCATTAAAAGCCCGATGTTTTTTAGATTGGCACCGAGGGCATCGTTGGTTGCGATTGCTAAGACGACCGGTTTTACATTCCGCAGGTGGCCTTTCACGGCCATAAGCACGGGGGAGTCAGTAATGCCGTTCGCCAGCTTCGCAAGCGTATTTCCCGTGCAGGGAGCTACAATGACAATATCTAGAAATCCTTTGGGGCCGAACGGCTCGGCATCGGCAATTGTCGTTACCGGATCGATTCCCGTCAGTTCTTTTGCTTTTTTTAGAAAGTCCTTTGCTTTCCCGAAGCGGCTGTCGATCTTCTTCGCCCGGTCGGAAAAAATCGGATATACCTTGGCTCCTTCCTTTATCAGGTTCTCCATTTCTTTAAATACATCTTCATAAGTGCAAAATGATCCGGTGAGGGCGAAGCCCACATTTTTACCTTCTAGGGTCATTTAATCACTTCTCTCTTTAAGATATGCAAGAATTTCAGTAACAAGAATATTGGCGGATGCTCTGGCTGCTATTTTCCCCGGAAGGCCGAGGCATAGCTTGGCATTGATGTCATGGCCTTTCGTATAGTTAAAGTCAACTCCGCCGGGAGCGGAAGCAATATCGATTATGGTAACGGACGGATCCACAAGCTCCAGGCAGTCCCGGTCAAGGATCGGGGCAGGGATGGTATTAAAGATAAAAGCGAAGGAAGGCAGGATGCATTTTAAATTCTCTAAAAGAACAGTCCCGTGACCGGCTGCTTCTGCGTTCGCCAGAGCTTTTTTCGAACGGGCGGCTACCGTGACCCGTGCATCTAAGCCTTTTAGCTTCTGCGCAAGAACTTTTGCACAGCGGCCATATCCGAGCACCAGGCAGTTGCTGTCATGGAGATTGCAGTCACTGGAGGAAATTGCCTCCATAATGGTACCTTCCGCTGTTGCTATGGCATTTTTTATTGTGATTATCTCATCCGACATCAGATCATAGAAAGGAATCTGCCTGGAATGGCAAAGCTCCAGTAAAGGCGCGGGAATATTTCCTCCGATCAGGATATGATGGCTTTTTAAGAGATAAGCCACATGAGCAATCGTAAGATCGGAGGCTGTGTTGCTGGCTGTGATCGTAATCTGATCTCTGGTCATGGGGATCGGGCCGATCAATACACTGCTCTTTTCAAATAATTCATGAAGGGTCAGGACAGCGCTGCAATTATCATGGTTGACCGATTGGACAAGACCATAGACGGCGACTTTGTAACCCTTCTGTAGTAAGGCTTCTGCTATGCGAACCTGGCGGAGATCGCCGCCGAAAATACCATAATCGAATTGACTTGACATATACTTCACTCCTTTACCCCATATTATATGTTTCAAATAGCATTCTGTGCCTGCGTCAACGGCCGCAGCGGATCGTATCCTATAAACTCTGCTTCTGGCGGTCTTGTACCGCAAAAAGTGACAGGAGAAACATGGTAATATTATAGCGGTTTAAAGCTTTAAAGGGAAATGGGTTTATCACTGCAATCCAATAAAATTTTTTTGCTTTGTTGTATTGACTTATCGGCTTTTTTGTTATATTATATTACTCATAATTACGATATATTAAGGAAGTATACATAACATACTTCCTTTTTATATATCGGAAGGCAGGTCGAATTTAATTCGCTTGTAGAATAATAAGGAGGAGAATATTTATGAAAACTAAGAAACTGATTGCCGTTCTTTTGGTTTTGGCTATGTCAGTAATGATGTTTACTGCATGTGGCTCCAAAGATAACGGTACCAAAGGCAAGGACGACGGTACTCCAAGTAATGCCGAGAATGGTACTTCCGGTGACACTGAAACCGACACCGGAGCAGAAACAGAAACAGAAAATAAAGAGTCCTTATATCCGGGAACTCCTGGGGAGAATGAAATTACAGTTAACATTGCAGCCGAGCCACCGGAGATGTTTACCGTTACAACTACGGATTCGACATCCTTTACCGTGATCCGTCACGTGATTGAGAATCTGGTTATGCTGGATGCAGACAACCAACCGATTCCCGGTGTTGCAAAAGAATGGAAAGTAAGTGATGATGGTTTAACTTATAATTTCTATCTTCGTGATAATATGAAATGGTCCAATGGCGAACCGGTTACCGCTCATGACTTTGTATTTGCTTGGAAGTCCCTCTTAAATCCGGATTTTGCTGCAGACTATGCATATTTTGGCTATGTATTTAAGAATGGTGAGAAATTCTACAAGGGTGAAGTCGGTGAGGACGAGCTGGGATTCAAGGCAGTTTCTGATTATGAATTAGAGATAACTCTGGAGAATCCCTCTGCATACTTTGTTTCCCAGTTGGCTTTTGGCGTATTTGCACCGCTGAACGAGAAAGCTTACAATGAATTTGGTGACGCTTATGGTACCGACGCAGATAAGATGGTATACAATGGTGCATATACAATGACTTCCTGGGAGCATGAGAATAAGATTGTTCTTGAGAAGAATCCGGATTACTGGGATGCGGACAATGTATCTCTTCAAAAGATCAATATGGTTATGATCAAAGAGTCCAATGCTGCATTGAACGCTTACAAAGCCGGTGAAGCTGATATGATTGGTGTAAATGGTGAGCAGGTTGAGATGCTAAAGGCAGAGGGAGAGCCAATCTACACCTATGATGATGGAGCCGTCGCCTACTTGGAGTTCAACTTAAAGGATCCGTACTTACAGAATAAGAATCTTCGTAAGGCGATCGCTTGTGCGGTAGATAAGCAGGCTTTTGTTACTGCAATCTTAAAGAATAATTCAAAGCCGGCCACTTCCTTTACCTCACCTGCAATCAGTGGTCTGAATGATAGCTTTGCTAACGAAGTCGGTGAGTTGGTTTCGGTCTTTGATCCGGAAAAAGCAAAAGAATACTATGCGACAGCTTTGGATGAGCTTGGTGTTGATACAGTGAGTCTTGCCTTAATCGCAGATGATAGTGATGCCGCTGTGGATAGTGCAGCATTCGTTCAGGAGCAGTTAAGAGTAAATCTTGGTATTGATATTAAAGTTGAGAACATGCCGTTCAAATCCAGACTTGCTAGAATGTCCAGCAAAGACTTTTGCATGGTATTCGCTCTCTGGGGCCCTGACTACAACGATCCTATGACCTACCTTGATATGTTTGAGACTGGTAATGGGAATAACCATATGAGCTTTGCCAATGAAGCATACGATGAGCTGCTGGATAAAGTTCGTACAGAGCTGGATCCTGCTACCCGTATGGGATATTTGGCAGATGTTGAGAAGCTGTTAATGGATGAATTGCCGATCGCTCCGATCTATTGGAGATCCAGAGATTATGTCACCAGTAATAAGATTGCTTCCGGTGTAGTAAGAACTGCATTCCAGGATATGAATTTTAGAAATGTAAAATTGAAGTAATCATAATTAAAAATTAATTCAATTGAAAACACGCTTTGCGTGTTTTCAATTGGATTCGTACAAAAATTAGTGCGGGCTGTGACTGCAACCCGCACTTCACTTTTGTTCAGATTAAAAAATACATTATATTACATAATTTTCAAATAAAAAACGCGGGACATTTGTAGGATTTTGTTGTATAATAGAAAAGCAATTATCAATTCGGACGTGACAGGATACCTAATTAGAATTGCCATCCTATATTACTTTGTTGGGAAAATGGCTGTGATTGCTTCAGAAAAATAATTTTGAGTTTACACAAAGGCATCTTAAAAAGTAATATAGGATATCAATTCTGGCACAGGTATCGCATTGACATCCGATGAGAAAGAATATTATATATGTAAAAAGGAAAGGAGGAGTGCATGTGATTAAGTATGTTGGGAAGCGATTATTCTATGCGCTATTAACGGTACTTACCCTGACAGTATTAACATTCTTCATGATGCGTATGTTACCGGGCGATCCTTTTATCGGAGCGAAAGCAATACCGGAAGCAACCATGGAGGCACTCAATAGAAAATATGGTTTGGATAAACCGGTTTTAGAGCAATTGATTATATATATATCGAATGCATTTAAGGGGGATTTGGGCGTTTCGATTAAGTATAATCGTCCTATAACAGATATCATTTCACAAGCATTTCCGTATTCATTGGATTTAGGAATCCGGGCGCTTATCTTTGCCACCATTACGGGTGTACTGCTCGGTATTGTTGCTGCTGTAAAGAGAGGTACCAAGTGGGATAGTATTACAATGATCTTTGCGATTATTGGTGTATCCGTACCCAGTTTTATAGTCGGGTCATTATTACAGTATTTTTTTGGTTTAAAACTTTATCAGTGGACAGGAACTAAATTCTTCCCGATTACGGGGTGGAATTCTTTCGCAAGTAAAATACTTCCTTCCTTTGCATTAAGTTTTAGTTCTTTAGCTACCATTTCAAGATTAATGAGAACAAGTATGCTTGATGTTTTAGGTCAAGATTATATAAAGACAGCAAAGTCCAAAGGACTTTCTCAGAAGAAGATTATTTGGAAGCATGCGGTACGTAATGCAATTATGCCGGTGATTACTGTTCTGGGGCCGATCGCAGCATCTGTTCTTACCGGTGCGTTCGTAGTAGAGAATATATTTTCCATACCCGGTATGGGTAAGTTTTTCGTAATGAGTATTCAGGATCAAGACTACACCATGATTTCCGGAATTACCTTATTCTATGGTATCTTCCTTGTGGTTGCCAATCTGATAGTCGACCTCGCCTATGGCTTCATTGATCCCCGTGTTAAACTAACGACAGGAAAGGAGTGATACAATGGACAAGACGATGGAAAAGAAAAAGAAAATTGATAAAAGCCGTTTTGAATGGGTCGGTGCGAACGTGAATGAAAGTGAAAGCATCACAAGACCTACCACGAGTTATTGGAAGGATGCGATGCACCGGCTTTCCAAGAATAAAGCTGCTATGATCAGCATGTGGATTATCATCCTTATTTTATTATTAGCAATCGTAGTTCCGGCGTTATCTCCTTATACCATCAGTGAACAGCATTATTCTCACACCAGTGTAGGAGTTGGATTTAAGGATCCTGTTGACGGACATCTGCATATCTTTGGAACGGATAAATTAGGCCGTGATATTTTTACCCGGGTTTGGTCCGGAGCAAGAATTTCCTTGCTCATTTCCTTTACTGCGGTATTTGTAAATGTTATTGTCGGTATCATCTACGGAGGTGTTTCCGGATATCTTGGGGGAGCCGTAGATAATGTCATGATGAGAATTATTGAAGTTATTAATGGTATTCCATATTTGATTGTTGTTATTCTATTAATGATGGTATTAGAGCCTGGTGTTGTTACCATGATTATTGCTTACGCGGCCGTTGGTTGGACCGGTATGGCAAGACTTGTTCGTGGTCAGGTAATGAGCTTAAAGCAACAGGATTATGTCGTAGCAGCGAAAGTAATGGGGGCTAAGCCAGGCAGAATTATTTTAAAGCACTTAATTCCGAATACCTTAAGTGTGGTTATTGTAAATATTACGCTGGCGATTCCGGGTGCTATCTTTACGGAGGCCTTCTTAAGCTATATTGGACTTGGTGTACAGATCCCGATCGCCAGCTGGGGAACCTTAGCGAACGATGGTAGTAAAGTGTTCCAGATATATCCGTCACAGTTAATTATTCCGGCAATATGTATCAGTTTAACAATGCTGTCCTTTAACTTGCTGGGTGATGGCTTGCGTGACTCTCTGGATCCTAAGTTAAGGAGGTAATGGGATGAGTAAAGTGTTAGAAGTAAAAGACTTACGTGTATCCTTCGATACTTATGCCGGTGAGGTTCAGGCTGTCCGCGGTGTCAGCTTTGATTTAGAGGAAGGCGAAGTTCTGGCGGTTGTTGGCGAGAGCGGCTGTGGCAAGAGTGTATCCGCGCAGACAATCATGAAGCTTAATCCGATGCCCCCGGCAAGAATTAAAAGCGGAGAGATCTTATTAAATAATAAAGATATTGTGCATGCAACCGAGAAACAGATGCGGGAGATCCGTGGTAAAGATGTCAGCATGATTTTCCAGGATCCTATGACATGCCTTAATCCTACGATGCAGATCGGAAAACAATTGGTTGAGGCAATCAAGAACCATCAGAAGCTTTCCAAAGAGGAAGCAATGAAGGAAGCAATTCGTTTGTTAAATCTGGTTAAGATACCGAATCCGGAGCAAAGAATTAAGCAGTATCCGCATGAGTTTTCCGGTGGTATGCGGCAAAGAGTTATGATAGCGATGGCGCTTTCTTGTGCGCCGAAGCTATTAATTGCGGATGAGCCGACCACTGCTCTGGACGTTACGATCCAGGCGCAGATCATGGAGCTTCTCCGGGAGATTAAGGAGAAAACCAATACAGCAATTATTCTGATTACGCATGACCTTGGTGTCGTAGCAAGTATGGCAGACCGGGTAGCGGTTATGTATGCCGGTAAGATTGTAGAGACAGGAATGGCAAAGGACATCTTCTATCATCCTTCCCATCCTTATACGAAGGCATTGCTTAAGAGCCTTCCGACAATGGATATGGATCGAAGCGTCCGCCTGGTATCGATTGCCGGTACGCCTCCGGACTTGTTAAATCCTCCGGTGGGATGTGGTTTTGCAAGCAGATGCGAAAACTGCATGAAGATATGTCATGAGGAGCTGCCGGGACAATTTAAGGTGGCTGAGAATCATGCTGCCTCCTGTTGGCTGTTACATGAGGATTGTCCGGGTGCACGGGTCGGAGGTGATAAATGATGGCAGATCGAACAGATGCAACGAAATTAGTAGAGATAAAGAAGGTATCCAAGTACTTTAAGGTATCCGAAGGAACCTTAAAGGCGGTGAATGAAGTCAATATTGATATTTACAGGGGAGAAACCTTAGGTCTGGTAGGTGAATCCGGTTGCGGTAAATCTACGTTTGGTAAAACTCTGATCGGTATCTATCATCCGACCAAGGGAACCATTATCTATCATACGGCCGATGGTAAGCCGATGGAGATTAATAAGAAAACGCTCTTTTCCTATTCGAAAATGGCGCAGATCATCTTCCAGGATCCTTACTCTTCTCTTGACCCCAGAATGACAGTTGCCGATATTATTGAAGAAGGTATGATCATTCATAAGATGTATGACAGGAAGAAACGCAGGGAAAGAGTTTATGAACTTCTTGAGTTGGTTGGTCTGAACAAAGAGCATGCGAATCGTTTTGCTCATGAATTCTCCGGCGGCCAGCGTCAGCGTATCGGAATTGCAAGAGCATTGGCGATTGAACCGGAATTCATCGTATGCGATGAACCAATCTCTGCATTGGACGTATCCATTCAGTCCCAGATTATCAACCTGCTGCATGACCTTCAGAAGAAGCTGAATCTGACCTACCTGTTCATTGCGCATGACTTAAATATTGTTAAATATATCAGTGACCGTATTGCCGTTATGTACCTTGGTAATATCGTAGAACTGGCGACCAGTAAAGAACTCTATGGGAATACATTACATCCGTATTCGCAGGCTCTTTTATCCGCGGTTCCAATTCCGGATCCGGATAAGGAAGCACAGAAACAGAGACAGATCTTAACCGGTGATGTTCCAAGCCCGATCAATACGCCAAAGGGATGCCCGTTTGCAGGACGCTGTCCTTATGTTATGGACATCTGCAGACAGGAGAAACCTGTATTGGAGATGAAGCAGGGACATCTGGTAGCTTGTCATAAGGTTACAAAATAATCAAATATTTCCTTTTTATCAAAACACCCGCAGGAAACCTGCGGGTGTTTTTAATTTTTTAATAGGAAAGTTCTCCTACGGAGAACTCTTGAATTAAGAACAATATCTCTACTGTTCCTCAAGGCTACCTTGTTTTTATCCAGACATTTTAAGTAATTTCTAATCATTAATCCTCGCTGGAGATAAGTCCCAGCTCCTTCACAATTTCATTGAGGGTATCTTCTGATAATCCTGTTGCGTCCACTAGCGCCGGAATTTGTACTCTGGTAAATTCGGGACTGATATGGGGATCAAGACCTGAGCCGGAAGCTGTCAGCAAATCGGTTGGAATATTTTCTTTTTTTGCGGAAGAGTTTGCTGCCAAAAAGCTTGTAATATCTTCTTCCACACGTTTCATTAAATCCGGGTTGGTTGCTGCGTAGTTCTTAGACCCGGAACCAATTCCTGCATAGCTACCATCTTTCCTTCCGGCTGTTCCACTTTTATAGCTCTGATCTTATCCTCCAAGGTTATGATTTCGATGTTCTTAATGAGTTAGACGAGGAGGATTATATAAGGCAGGGAGTAACATCCGTCAAGGAGTAAATCGGTGATGGTGTTATGCCTACGAACTTAACATCCACCGAAAAACTATTTCAAAAACATTCTTCAAAGCCATACAATCCAAAGCTTGCTGATATCTTTTTTAAGAGTGGTATGATTGAGGCATGGGGACGTGGATTTGATAAAATCAAAGAAGCTTGTGAAAAGTATGATGGGCCATTACCGGAATATGATATTAGCGAAGATGGAATTATGGTTCTTTGTAAGGCTTGCGATAAATACTTAAAGTTATTGCCTATAGGAGATACTGAAAAAACTTCGGTCAAAAATAGTGACCGAAGTGTGACCGAAGTTTTGAGCGAACGAGAAATAAAACGCTTTATTTCGATATTAGAATATATGGAGGAACATGATAGGATAACGAATAAAATTGGAAGAGAACTTACAGGGAAATCAGAATCATCTGTAAAACGTTATCTTAATAGATTGTGTGAAGTGGGTATTTTAAGATCAGAAGGAAGTACGAGTGATACGGAATATTTTAAAAATGATTAAATTTGAACAATGATGTTAAATCATGTAGGTGCAAATTTTAGCACAAAGTGTTGAAAAATATGAGTTAAAATATTGAAAAAAGTGAATATATCGGTACCTTTTGCTGGTGAACTGTATCCAGAACAGCAGAAAGCAGCAGAAAAATGCTTGATTGCGATACGGGGATACTTGAAGCTGCTACTGCATTTGGAAAAACAGCAGTTGGTGATGTTTGGTATCTGTACGTAAAGTAAATACGTTAATATTGGAAAGTTGTAGGAGATAAAACAATGGCAAATTTACGGTTAAAGAAAACGATATTAGAAGTAGTTGATAACCAGTTAAAGGTAAATAATCCGCCTTGCACAAAAAATATTTATGAAAAACTGCTGGATGCCGGTTATTCAAAGTCAGAGGCAAAGGACAAAATAGGTGCAGTAGCAT
>ENA-UOOK01003956-UOOK01003956.1-fermentation-metagenome-genome-assembly--contig:-NODE-3956-length-16325-cov-4.966441_pt1 | contig 16325 bp, 14 predicted proteins | sample MGYA00245777_ERZ724023 | MGnify/ENA primary metagenome ERZ724023 (study PRJEB28704, sample SAMN03018312) | fermentation metagenome | biome: anthropogenic terrestrial biome; feature: soil; material...
CCATCCTCGCCCACCAGCCCCGCCCGGTCTACGGCAAAAATAACCGGCAGCTGAGGCAGGGCGACATCGTGTATAACCTGATCATAGGCCCGTTGCAGGAAGGTGGAATATACACAGACTACGGGTCTCAATCCCTGGCGGGCCATTCCCGCAGCCATAGTTACCGCATGCTGTTCACAGATGCCCACATCAAAAAATCGCTCCGGATACAGCCGGGCAAATTCAGATAGTCCGGTACCGCTGGCCATGGCAGCGGTAATAGCTACTATTCTATCATCCTGACGCGCTGCTTCAGTTATCCAATCACTGAATATTTCGGTATAGGTTTTGACCGGTTTCTTAAAAACGGACCCGGTCTTTATATCAAATGGCCCCACTCCATGGAATACATCAGGGTTCTTCCGGGCCGGTTCATACCCGCGCCCCTTTTCGGTCAGGGTGTGAATTAATACCGGTCCCCTCATTTTTCTGGCATTGGCCAGTACCAGGGTAAGTTCTTCCAGATCATGTCCATTGACCGGTCCTATGTATCTGAAGCCCAATTCTTCAAAAAGCATCCCCGGCACCATCAGGAATTTAATAGTATCCTTAAAGCGTCCGGCAAAACGTGCCACTTTCGGTCCTATGCCGGGAATCCGGTTGAGGGTGGTTTCGATGTGTTCCTTTTTACGCGAGTAATCCGGGTCGGTACGCAGCCGGTTCAAATAACTGGACATGGCACCGACATTTTTGGATATCGACATTTCATTGTCATTTAAAACTACGATTAAATCGGTCCCCACGTTGCCGGCATGATTCAGGGCTTCAAACGCCATCCCCCCGGTCAGGGCACCGTCACCTATCACTGCTACCACGGAATTGCTTTCATGCTGCAGGTCACGGGCTAAAGCCATACCCAGGGCGGCTGATATAGATGTACTGCTGTGCCCGGTGTTGAAAGCATCATAAACTGATTCATCGATGCGGGGGAAACCGCTGATTCCTCCATACTGACGCAGTGACGTCATGCCTTCCCGTCTTCCGGTCAGGATTTTATGTATATAACTTTGATGTCCCACATCCCAGACAATTTTGTCGGCCGGTGCATTAAAAACAAAATGCAGCGCCAGCGTAAGTTCCACCACGCCCAGATTGGCCGCCAGATGGCCCCCGCTATGGGCCACGCAATTAATCAAAAATCGCCGTATTTCATCGGCTAATTGATTCATTTCTGCCAGAGACAGCCCTTTTAAATCATCCGGGCTATTTATTGAATTAAGTATATTTTCTGCCATTACTTCACCTTCTGTTTTTAAACAATTCCAGTCCGGTCAAATCCTCCCACCAGGCTATCACTACCGCGACTCGAAAAATAATATCGTTGGCGTTATTAATAGCTATGTTCTTTCCTATGGCTTTGCCTCCCACCATTACCGATGCGATCAGGCTCGTCATAACAGCTCCGGTCAAAACCGTATTCAAGATACTAAAACGCTGGCTTAAATAAATAACAATGGCGGCACCTATCGCACCACTTAAGGTTCCTGATATATCTCCAATCACATCGTTGCAGTAATTTGCCACAGCATCAGCATTGCGGGCAATTCTTACCGCCTGCTTAGCCCCATATACTTTTTTAGCCGCCTTAGCATTATACGCGCTTTTCTCCGTTGCAGTGGCGGCCGTCCCAATGATATCAAAAAATATTCCCAGTCCCATTATGAGCAATAGTAATATTATTGATACCCCAATATTATTAAGTGTCTTCATAAGTGCTTCTGATCCAACACTCATAAGAAGAGCTATTATAAATGTAAAAAAGGCAACCAATGCTGCTGAAATCAGATTGCCCTTTTTGATGTTTCCTGGTAAATGTATATTGCTTCCCTCCAAAAACGAAAAACGAGTCTGGCAAAAGGTTATCCAATGAGTAAACGCTGTGACATAGGTCCAGCAGGTTTTCCCAGCAGCACTCCCAACTGTCGCCAGAAGGGCGGTTTCCCTTTATGGCTGCTTCATACCGTCACCGGATATGAGACTGGATTACCACTAAGTACACACTTTAATCCTCATTAGACTGTGCAATGCACGCAGTCTAGGGGTTTTCCCCGGCAACTCTTTTCAATCTCTAGCCTCTTTTGCAGTATCCGGTTTCAGGGCAGGTTATAGTTCTTTGGCCGAAGTACTATTACCCACTGTTGCCCATCCGCCGCCACCACTCAAGGCAGGCTACACTACACCCAGCTTATTACCGGAATGCAGGTTTTCAGGCTGCCGGCTTTTCAGCCGACTGCCTGCCTCCACGGATACAGGGGTCATGCCCGCATGCCGTTGCGGATTGCCCCTATACCCTTAACTCCCAGCAGCGACCCCTGACTGGGCGTCACAAGCCGCTACCAGAAGCTTCATCGCTGTGCCCTTCAACGGATTTTTAGGCCCGTCTTCAAAACTGATAGAGCTGACTAGAATACTGCAACCTTTCGCCAGTTGCGTTTCAATATGATATTATACCATGAAAATGATAACCTTTTAACATCCAAAACTTTACCAGAACTTATTATTGCCAAAATTCTTTCATTTTCACCAGCATATATGACCGGAAACTGAAACCTCTCTATATTTATTACGTAAAAATGGTAAATTTCTTACTTGATCCTTGCTCCATGCAGCAAACCTAAAGGTAGTTGTGCCGTTCCCCCTGCCTGTCTTGTTCACAACACCCTCGGCCTATATTTAAAACCTTAAAGATTATATTGCTTAATTTTCCGGTACAGAGTAGATCTACTGATTCCCAATGTTTGCGCAGTGCGGCTTATATTATAACCTGACTTAAGCAATGCTTTGGTAATTGTACTTTTTTCTATTTGCTCTCTTTCTAAAACTTTTTGATTATTTACGTACTTTAGTTCGGTATAGTTGGCTTTAGAGTCACATATGCCCACCGATTTTTTTATTTCATCCGGAAAATGTTCGGGTTTGATTATATTGTCATTTGACATATTGACCGCATATATAATTGAATGTTGAAGTTGCCTTACATTACCTGGCCAATTATACTGCAATAACATGAATTTTGCAGCATTATTTAGGGATGGTTCAGGTATACCCTGGTTAGCTGCTGCAATTTTTATAAAATGCTTAGTCAGATTAATAATATCCGGACCTCTATCTCGCAGAGGCGGGATATTTATTTTAAAAACAGCTAAACGATAATAGAGATCCTGGCGAAATTTATTATTATTCACCAGATCAAGCAAATCTTTGTTGGTAGCCGCTACCAACTTAAAGTTAACAGGTATAGAACGGCTTCCACCTACTCGAACAACCTTTTTTTCTTCCAGTACCCGCAACAACACCGGTTGTAACTCAAGCGGCATATCACCGATTTCATCCAGAAATAGGGTTCCACCGTTGGCTTGTTCAATTTTCCCCGGATGGCCTGTGCGTTCAGCACCTGTAAATGCCCCTTTCTCATAACCAAACATTTCGCTCTCTATCAAGCTCTTGGGAATTGCGGCACAGTTAACTGCTACGAAAGGCCCGCTTCGTTTACTCTCGATATGGATTGATTGGGCATATACATCTTTACCGGTACCGCTCTCACCTTCCAATAATATATTTGAATCAAGGGTAGAAAAATTTCTGGCCAGATTGATGGATTTTATTACCTCAGGTGAGTTCCCTATTATTTTATCAAAGGAAAATCCGGTATCTATATTTTGCATATGTGGTTTTACAATATTTGAGCGATCAAAATATTTAAACTTCAAAATACACTCAAAAATCCCCCCCGAAAAATCTCTTATTGGGTACAAGGTACAACTGTACAATTTCTTATTTATGCCTTTAATAGTAAATTCAGATTCAAATAATAGTTTTCCCTTTTCCAATACAGATTTAATAATGGGCTGATCTCCAATAATTAAATTAATAGGAATGCCAATTAATTCTTGGTGCTGATCCTTAAACAACTCTTTTGCCGCCATATTTGCGCTGTTTATGATTCCCTTCTTGTTTATAACTATAACCGCTTCCAATGATGATTCATGAGTAGTCCTAATTAATTCCTTATACATAGCCAACTGAAATTCCTTTTGTATAAGTTCGGCAATTGAAACCACCAGACTGAGCGTTTGCGAAGTTACACAATTAAAATACATTGTACCGATGGTAAGTATACCAGCCAGTTTGTTATCAAGATCAAAAATGGGAGCCGAACTTCCGGTCATCAAATCAGTACTGGCCAGGTAATTCTCCGGGCCGCAAACTTGAACTGGCCGATGCAGTAAGTGACACAGGGAAAAAGATGTAGTTCCCATAGTTTTTTCATTCCAGATTGCGCCGGGAATTAAGTTGAATACTTCTAATGACACGGTATCATTTTTGCCTATATTGACTAATAATTGTACTCCTTGAGGGTCGGAAAGATGAACAACATAATTAGCATTTAATAAAGATTCAAATTGACTAAGGCTGGAAATTGTCGCCTTTATCAGAAAATCATTTTTGCGTAATATTTCTTTAAAAGCATGTTTTTCAACATTCGGACAATTATTAGACTGAAAAACATCGATTCCGTAATTGTAAGATCTTATCCAGGACTCAACTATTTCCAGGCTGACCATTTTTATTTGGGAAGGATCGATTTTTTTATGGATAACATCAAGCTTAAGCTGTTTAACTTGTTCAATCAGATTTCGGTCCTGATAAGGTAAGTTTTGATTATCTATGCTCTTTTCACTGTTTTTAATAATCGAGCTAAGCAATTGTTCCTGCTGCATAATTGATTACACCTCCATGATGTACCAACGTAACAACTCCCACTATCATGCTTAAAGTATAAAATACAGTAACGTAAAGCGATACAAAGCTATGCTATTTTGTATCGTTTTTTAAGATTTATGTACCATTCTGTTATTTTGTGCACATTTCATAAATCCCTTTCTGGTAAATCGTATCAACAATCCCGTTATATTCACGATTAAGCACATGGCACACTTTTTGCTCCTATAGGTTATTGAGGAAGATAAAGCCCACAGAGCACAAATCCCAGTTCAGAAAATCATGACTACCTTAGCGAAAGGAGGTATACATGAACTTTTAGTAAAATTCTGCTTTGTTAATTAACAAGACGGATAGTACGGTAAATCAACTTGGAAACAAATATCTTCCTCACTGACGATTTACTATTTCGATACGGAAAAATCCATGAAAGCATCTATCACGCCAGGAAACAGAAAAAGGTTATATTAAAAGGAGGAAAAAATAATGGCACAAAAATATGAAGTAATTGTTGCCGGTGCAGGCCATAACGGACTTATTGTGGCAGCCTATCTGGCCAAGGCCGGAGTTAAGGTTCTTGTAGTCGAAGGTCAGGATATAATTGGCGGAGGAGTAATGAGCAAAGAAGGCTTGGCCGCGCCTGGCTTTGTAACAGATATGGCTTCAGTATGTCATGGGTTTATTCAACCTAATCCGGTAATCAAAAATGATGAATTAGAACTAAAATCAAAATATGGTCTTGAGTATATCACTCCGGAGAAACAGGTTGCAGTTGTTTTCCCCGATGACCGGTCCATAATATTCCACCGCGATGTTGATAAGACCTGCCAATCCATAGCCCAATTCTCTGAAAAGGATGCCGATGCTTATCGCAAATTCTACGATTTAGCCTCGAAACAATTAGACATGCTCACAGCTGGTCTGTATTCACCAACTCCGAGATTCGGAGCTTTCTCAGCCGCCCTGGAGGGTACCCGGGAGGGCCGCGATCTGCTTCATGCCATGCTAATCAGCGGTGATGACATCGCTAAAGAATGGTTTGAGGACGATCATACGTTAGTCGCCTGTAATCGATTTGTATCAGAAAATATGATGGATCCGCGGGTGGATGGCAGCGCGCTTAACTTATTCCTGTTTATACCTGTCTGCCATAAATATGGCTGGCCACTTGCGGTTGGAGGGTCCGGAGAGCTGTCTCAGTCTTTGGGAAGATGTATTATAGACCATGGCGGAGAAATTCGCACTTCCAGCTGGGTTAAGAAATTTAAAATCGAGGCGGGAGAATGTAAAGGGGTTATTCTGGAAAGCGGTGAAGAGATTCTGGCAACCAAGGCGGTTGTCACTAACCTAAGTATCAAACAGTTAGATGAACGTATGCTTGGGGCTGAAAACGTCACCGAACATTATTCCACCCGGGTGAAGAATTTGCGCTTTCAGGAGTATCAGGCCATGCTTCAAGGCTATGCGCTCAATGAAGCTCCTTCATATAAAGCTGGCAAAGATGTCGATGAAAGCTTCCTGGTTGAGTTTGCTCCTGATACTCTGTTGGATTTTAACAAAGAATTTGATGCTTATTCCTACGGCCAGCCCTGGACAAAATCTCCCTTATGCATGACCTTGACCCGGTGGGATCCCACCCGTGCACCGGCTGGAAAGCATACTTTATATCTCTATCATTATGAGCCTTACAATCTGGCAGGTGGAGGCCAAAGATGGGATGAAATCAAAGAGCAGGTAGCAGACGAAATCTTAAATAATTATCGTAAACGCACCACTAACATGGGACCTGAAAATATTATAGGCAGATGGGTAAGTTCGCCTCTCGACAAGGAACGTCGGAATCCCGCCTGGATTCAGGGTAACTTTAATCACATCGGCTCCCAGTTGATACAACAATATGGCAATCGTCCCTTCCCGGAAGTGCAAGATTATCGTATGCCAGTAGATAAGATGTATCTTTGCGGTCCCAGTACCTACCCTGGCCCCGGTGTTATCGGAGGCGGGCGTGCAGCAGTTCAGGTTGTTATGGAAGATCTGGGAATTGATTTTGATGATGTAGTTGGTTAACTATAATAGGTCAGGTGGGGGCCCATCAAAAGCTTGGGCCTCCACAAAAATGAAATTCCATAAAGGGGCAAGGTGTATATTTTATGAAAAAACTTTTTGCATGGATTACAGTATTATTAGGTATTTGGTTAATGATAACTCCATGGCTGCTGGATTATAGGGAGATACTACCCCAATGGCACGATACCGTTGTCGGGCTGGTCATTATCATTCTTGACCTTATTTTCATTTACAGCAAGGTTGACCACTCTAAAAACTGGCCCCACTTCGTCAATATTATTCTCGGATTGTGGTTATGTGTCTCAGGTATAGTTATCTTCGGACCAATATCAGCTGCAATTCGCTGGAATGAAATAATCGTGGGTATCCTGCTAGCACTGTTTTCTGCTATTGCAACCCAAATAATCGAGGGCCGAAAGACTTATATATATACAAAAGAAGGCAGCGTATTGGTCGAAATGTCCAAGATGAATTATAAAGATGGAATTATCGTAATGAAAGGTAAGGCCTTCGGCTCAATGCCCCAAGTCATGCACGTAAGGCCTAACGAGATTTGGAATCTGGTTGGTATGGTGCCTTTTGAAATAATTCTGCATATGCCTAAGTTGCTGTACCTGGGTTGGAAGCAGAATAAAGAAAAAGTTGCTGCTAAAAACCGCTGTTAACAAGATAACTCAGAAACAAACAATCAGCCTTAATGTGTAACATTTTGAGTGTTCACCACTCAAAATGTTACACAAATCTCTGTGAGATTCGCTAATTTAACTTTTTCTGCTAACCACATAAAACGCCAACCCCCTTAAGAAATCGGCCTCGGGTCCAAATACGTTCAGAGCTTCGATGCAGGCGCCGGCATTTTCCTGAGCCATTTTTTTGGCGGTATCCAGGCCGAACAAACTGGGATAGGTGTTCTTGTCATTTCTGACGTCACTGCCCACCGGTTTACCCAGAACGGTGAAATCTCCTTCTACATCCAGGATATCATCAGTTATCTGAAAAACCAGCCCAAACTTTTCCGCGTACTGCTCTAATGCCGCTACTCCCGGCCCGGGCAAATTATGCAGCATGGCCCCGGCCAGCAGGGCGGCGCGAAAAAGTTCCGCTGTTTTTAAACGCTGCAAAACTTTCAATTGCTCAAAATCTATACTCTTATGCTCGGCTTCCAGGTCCAGAACCTGACCTCCTATCATGCCCTGACTTCCGGCTGCCTTGGCAACCAGTTTTATGACCAGAGCCACATTGCGGGCTTCGATATCATCTACCCCGGCATTATCAGCTATTAGCCCAAAAGCTGCAGTCAGGAGAGCGTCTCCGGTCAGAATGGCATTGGCCTCGCCAAATACTTTGTGGCAGGTAAGCTGACCCCGGCGGTAATCATCGTCATCCATGGCCGGCAGATCATCATGTACCAGTGAATAGGTATGGATGAATTCCAGCGCACAGGCAGTCCGCTCCACACTGGCCGTACTTCCGCCTGCAATTTGGGCTCCTTCCAATACCAGCATGGGACGCAATCTTTTTCCCCCGTTGAACAAAGCATAATGCATGGCCTGGTGTATGACCGGCGGATAGGCGATCTCAGCCGGCATATATTTTCTCAGGCAGGCATCGACGTAGTCTTTTCTGGTACGCAAGTCTTTTACAAAAGCTTGAACATCAAAAGCAGCAGCCATCTTATATCTCCTTATTCTTCAAAATCCTGCAATTCGAAGTCTCCGTTGATTCGTTTGACCAGACGTTTTACCCGGCCGTCCGCTCTTCTTAATTCCTGCTGGCAGGAAACCGCCAGTTTGACTCCCTCCTCAAAGATATCAAGCGATTCTTCCAGTGAGAGTTGTCCGCTTTCGAGCTGTTCCACTATGGTTTCCAGCCTTTTCAGTGCATCCTCGAAATTAACGTTGTCCATATACTTTCCCCTTCCCCAGTACCTGAACTTCAATAGCGCTATTGAGCAGCTGAATGTTAAGTTTATCCCCGCTTTCAATTTCATCCGGGTCGCGTATGATTTTTCCCTGCCGTCTCACGATGGCATAACCGCGTTCCAAAATCTTGGCAGGACTGCGGGCGTCCAATCCGCTTGCTGCCATCGCCAAGCGAGTAGTTCGGTCTTTTAGAATATCGTTCATGGACCGGTCCATGAACGATATTCTAAAAGACCCTGCTCATTAACAGATGATCCAAAATCTGATTTTTATTAGTTAAAATTCGGTCCGCAGCTCGTCCCAACCGCCGGTTTAACCCGGCCAGTTTGTTTTCCAGGGTTTGAACATCGGATACTGCCAGCTGGGCAGCCTGAGTGGGAGTCGCCGCACGCATATCAGCCGCCAGATCGGCCAGGCTGAAATCAACCTCGTGCCCTACGGCCGAAATAACCGGTATATTTGATTCATAAATAGCCTTTACCACAACTTCGGTGTTAAAAGCCATCAGGTCTTCAAACGAGCCTCCGCCGCGTCCTACGATTATGACGTCCACGGCCTGGTATTCATTTAACAGGCGTACCCCGGCCGCTATTTCAGCCGGGGCCTCCGGCCCCTGCACCGCGCTGTGCACGATAATCACTTCGGTCCCGCGGTTGCGCTGATGAATTACCCGCAGGATGTCGCGTACCGCAGCTCCATCCTGGGAAGTAACAATTCCTACCCGGCTGGCTCCCCCTACCGGTTTTTTGCGGGCGGCCTCGAAATAGCCCTTGGCATCCAGTTTTTCTTTAAGTTGTTTAAGGTACAGAAACAGCCCTCCGAGACCGTAGGGCTGCATTTCCTCAACATATACCTGATATTTTCCCTGCCGCGCGAAAACCGATACATAACCACGCAGCAGAACTTCCATGCCATCCTCAGGCATAAAATCCAGCCCTCGTACCCGGCTCTTGAACATTACACAACTTATAGCAGTTTCTTCATCCTTGATCGTAAAATACATATGCCCGGATTGACGGTAATATTTAAAACCGGTTATCTCCCCCTGCAGCCAGAAATTGCGCAGGAACTTATCTGCATCGATCAGACCGGTTATGTAATTATTGAGTTCGCTGACAGATAGAATGTCATTCATGGGTACCTCTCCTGGCGGCCAAATTTACATTTTCCATTAATTTCGCAATAAGCAGCGGTCCCATCCCGCCGGGTACCGGCAATAAATAGCCATTGACCGCCTGGGTGGAGTCTTTATCCACATTGCCGCACATATGGTCAATATCCCAGTAAAAACCGGCATCTATAACTACTGTGCCGTCTTTAAGATATTCTCCCTTCAAGACCTGGGCGGCCCCTTTTTCAATAACGATAATGTCAAAATACTTTAATATTTCCGGATCGAAATCGGGTATTACCGTAACCTGGCATTTATTATGCATAAACATAAGCGCCAGAGGTTTTATAACATCAAAAGAATCCCCGATCAGAAGTACCTTTTTATCATTAAGAGCCGTCCCCGCCACCCGTTTTACTGCCTCCATGCAGGCCAGAGCGGCACAGCTTATAAAGCCGGGATGCTCACCTACCAGGAGTCCGCGGTTGACCGGGCAGAATCCATCCACATCCTTGGCCGGCGCAATGGCAGCCAGAACTTCTTCCTGATGGTCATTGAGTTCGCCGGGGAGGGGCAATTGAACCAGAATACCATCTATGGCAGCATTCGCGTTAAGTTTTTCTACAACTTTTATAAGTTCGTCCAGGCTTACGGCAGCAGGCAACTGGATAAGCTCCCCCCTGCCCCCGGAAACTTCCAGGGCTTTCTGTTTCAGTCCCACATAAACCAGACTGTCACGATCATCTCCCACCAGGACCATAGCCAGACAGGGCTGCATCCCCTCCGCCTGATTTCGTTCTTTTAAACTACTTTTAATCTCATTAGCTATAACAGTTCCACCAATAATCTCCAAAATATCACCTCAAATCTAAATTCAACACTGAAGGACACTGATTAATTATGATTAACACAGATTTTTTATTTGAGAGTTTTGCATAATTAACTTTTTCCTATGATTAAGCAGTAACTTTGCGAATGTCATCCTGAACGTAGTGAAGGATCTTTCAATCTCCGAGATGGAAAGATCCTTCGGCTTAGCCTCAGGATGACATAAAACCGTTATTCATAGCAATGACAAATGGGGTTTTGGGAATTATGCAAAACTCTCATTTAGCAATTTGAGTTATCCTATCTAAACACTGAGGCACCGTATAAGTAACCAAGGTAGAACAAGGCGGCAACGGCTATTATGTGCAGAACCCACCATCCGGTTTTTAGAAACTGCCAGCTGCCAAGATCATAACCCTCTTTAGTTTTGATATCGCTCTCTTCCACCAAAGATCCTCCTTTCTTTACAGTATAATATCTGTAATTGTCAGTATTTCCACCATTGCATAAATTTATGTAAAAACAAAAAAAGTTTTTGAATTTGACATTATGGGAATAATCAATAAAATATCTATAGTCATTAACTATGCACAAAGGTGTGCACAAAAGGGGGAGTGACATGTCACAATATAAAGATAATTTACTAAATCCAACTCTGGCCAAAATCCTCAAGACCTTCAAACTGGATAAGAATTATGTCCGCGGTGAAGGCTCTTATCTGTGGGATGAGGAAGGGAACAGATACCTTGATTTTATTGCTCAATATGGTGCCGTACCCTTTGGCTATAACCCGGATTTCATCTGGGCCGCCCTGGACGAAGTCAGAGAAAAAGGACTTCCCAGTCTGGTCCAGCCTTCACTGCCGCAAGAGGCATTGAAGTTGGCCAATCGTTTGGCCGAATGTTCTCCGGGCGCTTTGTGTTACAGTACATTTTGCCAGAGCGGTACCGAAGCGGTGGAAGCAGGCATAAAATTAGCCCGCTCCTGCACCGGTAAAAACGTTATTATTTCCACTTACAACAGTTTCCATGGCAAGACCCTGGGGGCATTATCCGCGACCGGCAAATCTTCTTACCAGAAGCCTTTCCGGGCCCCTGCGCCGGGATTTGCCAAGGTGCCTTACAATGATGCTACCGCACTGCAAGCGGTTTATGATGAGTATCAGGGTGATGTGGCGGCCTTTATTGTGGAGCCGGTTCAGGGCGAAGGTGGAATAATTGTAGCCCGGTCCGGTTATTTAAAAGAGGCTCAGAAATTCTGTAATGAACATGGGATCGTATTTATTGTCGACGAGATTCAAACCGGGCTGGGACGTACCGGGCGTCTATTTGCCTGCCAGCATGAAGAAATTGAACCGGATGTGATGCTCTTGGCTAAAGCCCTGGGCGGGGGATTGTTCCCGATGGCAGTATGCCTCAGTTCCCCCAGGGTCTGGAATGAAGACTTTGGGATGCTGCATAGCTCTACTTTTGCCAATAACGGAGTCACCTGTGCCGTCGGTAATGCGGTTTTGGATAAACTCATGCATAATGATGGCGAGCTGATCAGGGAGGTTGAGCAAAAAGGACGCTATCTTTTGAAGGGAGTCCAAAAGCTGGGTCAGACTTATGCGGAAGTGATAAAAGAGGTCAGAGGCCTGGGGCTGATGGTGGGCATTGAGTTCAGGGATATGGATGACTGCGGCTCCTACGATATGTCTTTCATGACTGACGCCGGTGGTTTTACCGCCTTACTGGCCGGATACCTGCTAAATGTCGGGGGGATTAGATTGGCTCCTTTTCTGAATAATTCCATGACCTTAAGACTGGAGCCATCCCTGACTATATCCTATGAACAAATTGACTATGTGTTAAAAGCCCTGGATAAGTTATGTCACATATTGGTTTGCCGTGATTATGGACAATTGTACCGTTTTTTACTGGGCAATAACAATTCTGCCGACAAAGTTATTGATTACCGCTTAATGAGCAGAAAAACCAAATGCTCGGTTCTAAGTGAAACTGAAAAGCCATCCCGTAAATTTGCCTTTGTGATTCACTATCCCGGACCTGAAGATGTAGTACTCAACAATCCTTCTTTTCAGTCTTTTAGCCGGGATGAACTGTACCGCTTCCTGCAATGGCAAAGTCTGACGGAAGATCCTGCGGTGGTCTGCCATATGCCGGCCATTAAATCGCATACCGGGGTGGTGGCGGAAGGCTGGCTGATTGGAGTGCCCCTGGGCGGTCGTGAAATAATGTCCATGCCGGCCAAGGAAGCTTCGGCCATGGTAGCCAGCGCAGTTGACCTGGGACGCGACCTGGGGGCGGAAATTGTTGGCCTGGGTGCTCTTACTTCGGTTGTGACCCGCGGGGGACATAATGTTCTAGGACGGGATGTCGCTATAACGAGTGGCAACAGCTTTACCACCCTGATGGCTATTGAAGCAGTTGTGCTGGGCGCAAGAAAAATGCATATTAATGTTTCCGAAGCCCGGGCGGCCGTAATAGGCGCTACCGGTTCCATAGGCCGGGCCTGTGCCCTTTTACTGGCCCGGGAGGTCAATGATATTACCCTGTTCGGTAATGCGCGCCATGCCGTCAGCAGCCGCAACCGGCTTAACTCATTGGTCCAGGATATTTTCAGGCAGGCCAGAGAAGAACTGACCGAAGGCAGAACTAGCGGTATGAGCGGGTGGCTGGCTAATGTGACGAGAATGCTGGAAAAGCAGGATACCGCAGCTGCCCGCGATTATCTGGCCTTGATTCAGGGGCAGGATTTGGATCTGCCGACGACTGAGGAGATTGCAGCATTTCTGGCCATTGACAGTCCTATCAGGATCAGTCTTGATTTGGATCGGGATTTGCCTTTATGCAATCTGATAGTGGCTGCCAGCAACTCACCCGAATATATCCTCTTCCCGGAACATTTCCAAACCGGGGCCGTAGTCTGTGATGTAGCCCGGCCGGCCGATGTATCACCGGAGGTGGCACTCAGGCGGGAAGATGTTCTGATTCTGGAGGGTGGATTGGTCCAATATCCGGATCAGGTTAATTTCGGGCCTAATTTTGGTTACCGTGACGGGGTGGGACTGGGATGCCTGTCTGAAACTATTTTATTGGCCATGGAAGGGGAAGGGAAGAATTACAGTATCGGCACCAAGCTGCCGCTGGAAGACCTTGCCCACCTGCGTGACCTGGGCCGGAAACATGGATTCAGTCTGGCCGGATTAAGAAATCAAAACCGGGAATTGACAGACAAGGAGATAAATGAGATATATCAGAATTCCCTAAAGCTTACCCGGGCTCAGAATGAGTAGATAGAATAGAAAATTAAAAACTGAAGACGCTGAATATTATGTTGGCACTGAACTTTTAGCCAGGCATGGGTCTCCTATGCCTGGCTTTTGTAATTGCTCTGACTACGAGGACCGGTGTGAAGCTTTATAGCGAAGTATTTTGGTCAAAAGCTGACAAGGCTTTGCCTTTTTGCTAATTATTTGGCAAAATGTAAGAAGCATAGAATTTTGATGGGGGATGGATATGGATCTAAAAGATATTACTATTAGAGCTGATGGCAAATGGTATTATGGCGATGCGGAAATGTTCCGGCGCAATATACTGAACATACTGGCGACCCATATTGAGCGAGAGGAAGATGGTGCCTACTGTATCAAACTGGGGTTTTTTAAGGTCAAAAATTCGGGTGCTGAAAAGCCAATAGAATCAAGGAGAAAACTATGAAAAGAATACTTGCTTTCCTTTTGCTGCTTATCCTTCTACCAATCACCTCATTGGCCAACGAAAGATTTAACATGATTCTGCACAGCGACTATATATTTTTAGCGGAATACTCCAAAGCATCACAGCATGAAGATACTGCTATTAACACCCTAAAATGGGTGAAGAATGTGGATGAAAGAGGGAAAACAACCTACCAACATAACCAAGCTAACAAGTTCTATTTAATTCTTGATACCGACAGATTCACAGGTGAAATCACCAGAATTAGTACAGCTATTAAGTATAGAGCCAGCGGCGAGCTGATTATTTCTGATAAGAATGTGAACAGATATTTTTTACCAGCTGCTTATCGCATCCTAAATATGTTTGAAAGTGCTACACAAGATGAGTTTTTGGACGTGCTGGAAAGAATCGGGTTTATGAAGATGACAAGTGAAGTAATAATGGTTGCCTTCTACAAAAACACCACAGTGATGATTCAATGTGATCAGCCTGCCAATATGCTGATCTTCACTTGCTATTACAAAAAATAAAGGGGATGATTTTATGACCACCCCAACCTGCCGCAAGTGCGCTGCTCCCTTGCCCCCTGATGCGATTTTTTGCCACCTGTGCGGCGTTCGGCAGCAAGGGGCGGGGAAACCCTCACGCAAGGGACGGACACGGCCTAACGGCGCAGGAACGGCGTATAAGCGCGGCCGGACCTGGACGGCCCGGGTGGTGCGTGGCTGGAAGACTGTGGAGGATGATGGCAGAAAGAAACGAATTCCCGTCTATGCCACCAGGGGCGGCTTCAAGACCAAGCGGGAGGCGCTGGATTACTGCCTGGTGCTTAGAGAAAAGCATCATGTGGATATAGATACCTTGCCCCTGTCGCACTACTGGGAACTGTACAGTGAAAATGCTATGTTAAAGCTGTCCGATTCAACCCAACAGGCGTACAAGATCGCTTACTCAAAGCTGTCTGATCTCCACAGCTTGCCGATGAGCCAGGTCACAGTGAAGGCTATGCAAGACTTGGTGAATCAGGTGGCGCCTACTTTCGACACCGCCAAGGATGCCAGGTCACTGCTGTCAAATCTGTTTCAGCTGGCGGTTTATGACGGGGCTGTTTCTGTCAACTCTGCTCAGGCCATCGAGCTGCCATCCAGCAACTACCGGGAAGGGGTGCCGTTCACGGATGAAGAGGTGATGAACCTGTGGAAATACTATGCCCAGGGCGATGCCTTCACAGCCTATATCCTGCTGATGATCTATACCGGGATGATGCCGGTGGAGCTGCGGCGCTGCACTGTGGATCACATAGACTGGACGAATAAAATCATCACTGGAGTGGGCGCCAAGACCCGGAAGCGCAAGGAAGCGCCCATTGTGCTGGCTGATACGATAATGCCGGTGCTGGCTGACATCTGCGACAGGTCGCAGACGGGCAAGTTGCTGGAGATGACCGAGGGCAGCTTTTACAGGTCCTTTTATGCCACTTTGAAGTCCACAGGATGCAGAGAGGGCTTGACCCCCTACTCCTGCCGTCACACCACTGCCACCAGCCTGGAGTTGCACACTGGCGCGTCGCCCGCCGTGATCGCTGAGGTTTTACGGCAAAAGACTATCACCATGCAGCGGCATTATATTCACCCGGAGACACAAAACGCCCTGGATGCGGTGAATCAGATTCCGGGACAGAAGGATTGATTTTTTTGCCCGTCATGTTATTAGTATGTTACCACCTATTGTTATTAGTTTTGTTATTAGTAAAGTTGGTTTTATCTGTTTCAGGGAGCGTTTTTTAATTTGACTGGCTACTATCAGCATAAAAAGAACCCCCTGATTTGTGTTGATAATCAAGGGGTTTCTTTCATTTGGCGGAGAAGGAGGGATTTGAACCCTCGCTACGCTTTTGACGTACTACTCCCT
>ENA-UOOK01003957-UOOK01003957.1-fermentation-metagenome-genome-assembly--contig:-NODE-3957-length-16325-cov-3.863675_pt1 | contig 16325 bp, 17 predicted proteins | sample MGYA00245777_ERZ724023 | MGnify/ENA primary metagenome ERZ724023 (study PRJEB28704, sample SAMN03018312) | fermentation metagenome | biome: anthropogenic terrestrial biome; feature: soil; material...
AAAAGAAGCTCAAGATGTATACAACGATATTATCAGTCAATATGGTATCACAAACAACCCATATTTATACATTGATTCTAAAGCCAGCAGGGATGATACCATTGAGCTTACTGCTCTATGCGCTGTTCTTAGTGTGAAGATCAATGCACCTGAAAAGATTTCATTATTCGGATATGTGCAGGATAACTCCACCGGGACTATTCTTACCAACATAGAACGCCTGATATACTTGACTCATATGGCACCAGATACAAGCCAAAAAGGTAGTTTCGCAGTGGAAGTGGATGGTAAAAAGCAGAATGTATCTTTAGATAAAAATAAAGTGTTTAAGCTTGTACTCACGCCTGAAGCCCTGCAAAATATAAAATTTTCTAACATAACTGGCGATATTGCGGTCACTTCAAGCTATGTGGGATCAGTAAAAGACTTTATTGAAGATACAAACAAGCTGGTGAAAATAAATAGGAGTTACAGTGTAGATGGCATACCACAATCGAGTTTTAGCCAATCTAAATTGGTGAAAATCACTCTAAAGCCTGAGTTCTCTGAAACTGCCCCTGATGGCTACTACGAGATTACAGATATTCTTCCTGCTGGATTACGATATGTATCTGCAACTAACCAGTTTGATCAGAAATGGTATCCTGGAGAAAGAGATGGTCAGAAGGTAGTATTTGGTTTTTATTATGATAAGGTCAACTATGATAAAGACAGTAGATATCGTGAAAGAAGCATTACCTACTATGCTCGTGCAGTTACACTAGGGCAGTTTACAGCTGACTATACTTTTATTAAGCATAGTCTTAGTGATGTATCCGGGTTTGCTGATAAAGCGCAAGTAAAGATCATAAAAGGTGATAATTGATAGGTTAACATGAAGAAAAATATTGGCAAACACAGTTTTAAACATAATGTTAAATATAATTTCAAGCATGATATTAAACATAATATTAAACATACTATCAAACACACAATTATATTTACTACATTGGCAGGTATATGTACGGCACTCCTCCTTTTCCTATCATCCTATAGCCAGGATGATAAAGAGGCTGTGCCTTCTACCCCGTTTAGCCAACATAGCGCAAAGTCCCAGCAGCAAATTAATTCAGAAGAAATTGAGTTCAAAGTTAATTCAGAGGAAGTTGTACAGCAAGTTGAAAAAAAACTTCTATGCAAGTATTATAACGAAAAAGATTTTCAGCAATCAATAGATAGTGCTCAGTCATTTGAAATCAACAGAAAGCAGTTGACAGATAATCAGCAGTTGACACATGGTGACCAGTTGACAGATGACGATCAGAATCCCAATACCTCATTACAAGAAATTAAAGGTGGTATTGTTCCCCATCATCTTCTGGCTGGAGAAATGATTGCTTCGTTTTTTAAGGCAATATCAGTGGAGCAACCTGATATTGTAGTAGTCATAGCACCTAATCATAAAGGAACAGGAGTAAAAACAGTACACACCGGAAGCTGGAACTGGCAGACTCCCTTTGGTATATTAGAAGCAGATGAAAATATCGTGAACTCACTGATAGATTCTAAAACAGCTGACTCGAATTTTGATTTACTTGAGGAAGACCACTCTATTGCAGGTTTAGTTCCCTATATCAAGTATTATATGCCTGGTAGTAAAATTGTACCAGTCCTGATTCATGGTAACTATGGGCTAAAAGATGCTCAACAGCTAGGGCAAAATCTCCAAGAAAAACTTCAAAATGGAAATAAGAAAAGTTTAATTATAGCCTCTGTTGATTTCTCTCATTACCTCACTCTTGAAGAAGCAGACCAAATGGATGAAATCTCAATCAAAGCCATAGAAGCCAGTGATATGAACATGATTCAACATTTTAACAATGACTACATTGACTCTCCCCCATCTATCATCGCTTTGCTTTCGGCTATGAATGCAGTAAATGCTGAACAGATGAAAATACTTGATCACAGCAATTCAGACAAGATTGCAGGCGCAAGAAGCAATGAAACCACAAGCTACTTTACTGTTATTTTTTACAAATAGGCTTAGACAAAATCAAGAGGACAGGTACCTGTCCTCTTGATTTTACCTTGATTTTAATTTTGATTACTAAGTTTAGTTTCCGCATTTATCATGATGCTGATGCTCATGACATATGGAACCAGATGACTTGATATCACCCTTCAAATAGCTATTTACTGCAGTTTCTGCCTTTCCTCTCACGCCTGTTATAACCTCAATACCTTTTTCGTTAAAAATTTCAACTGCTCCTCCACCCATTCCACCTGACATAATAACATTTACTCCCATATCATTCAGAAAGTTGGGTAAAAATCCAGGTCTGTGCCCTGGATTAGAGATAGACTCACTTTTAATAATTTTATTGTTTTCCACTTCAAAAATATTAAAATTTGAACAATGTCCAAAATGCTCTGTAACCATTTCTTTTTCACTTGCAACTGCTATCTTCATTTTCTATTCCTCCATTTTCCCAAGAATTTGTGCAATGTTATCAAGCCAATCACCACTAAAAAGCTCAATCAGACCCTTGTCACATGCTGTTGCAATTTTAGGTTCAATCGGCAGCTTGGCAAGTATATCAATATTACGTTCTTTGGCAATTTCATCAATATGGCTATCACCAAATACTTTAATATCCTTGCCACAATCCGGGCACTTTAAATATGACATATTTTCAACTAGTCCTATAATTGGTATATTCATCATTTGTGCCATTTTAGCCGCCTTAGACACGATCATGGACACTAGTTCTTGTGGTGATGTAACGATAATGATTCCATCAACAGCAATAGACTGGAAGACAGTAAGAGGAACATCGCCAGTTCCAGGAGGCATATCAATAAACATAAAGTCTACATCTCCCCAAATTACATCTGTCCAGAACTGTTTCACGGTATTAGCAATAATAGGACCTCTCCAAACCACAGGGTCAGTATCATTTTCCAACAGTAAATTAACAGACATAATATTGATACCCGTCTTGCTTTTTACCGGAAACATACCTAATTCATTTCCAGTAGCTTTCTCTTTGATACCAAATGCTTTAGGTATAGATGGTCCCGTTACATCTGCATCAAGAATAGCAGTTTTATAACCTCTTCGATGCATTAATACTCCAAGCATTGAGGTAACAAGGGATTTTCCTACACCACCTTTTCCACTTACAATACCAATTACTTTTTTAATATTGCTTAATTCATGTGGCTTTTCTGAAAAATCCACTGGGCTTTCTTGTCTTTCACTGCAGTCATCGCTGCATGTGTTGCAATTTTGATTACATTTTTCGCTCACGTATGTCCTCCTTTATTTAGGATTTTTATTGTTTTTCATATAAGATTTCTATAGTATTATCGAAGACTTCCTTTGAAGCACAACCTGCAGCACAATCCTGTTTTTATAACAATTCCTCTTTGATTATTGGGCCACCATGTCTATGTCTGTGACATCGACCGCAGCCGCATATTTGTTCATTGCTGTCACAAAGCTTGTAATCACCACCTTCGATTTTCAAAACACTTCCGTTTACTAAAGCTTGAGCAAGCTTCTTGCGTGCGTCATTATAAATTCTTTGAACAGTTGTTCGCGCAACGCTCATTCTTTCAGCACACTCTTCCTGCATCAATCCTTCAAAATCTATTAAACGAATAGTTTCATATTCTTCAACTGTCATTAACACAACTTCATTGTCTAAAGATGATGTCTTTAATGGCCCAAACATGTTACTTTGCGGCAAACAACACACATGCCTCCATTTTCTTGGTCTTGCCATAATACCCCACCTCCTTCATCAACATAATTAGTATCAGGGAAATTAATCCCTGATACTAATCGGCATCTGCGAGGCTGTCTAGCTGCTTGCTTATTACATCAAGCCTGCTTTGCAGCAGCCCCTTTTGATCTGTAAGCAATTCTTTTTGCGTCTTTAGACCGACATTATAAAATGATGAATTTCCTCTAAAGCCTCGTCCGCATCCTAATCCAAACTTTTGTCCTCGTCCCAAGCCTAATCCAAATCCTCGTCCTCGACCAAATCCAAATCCAAGATTTACTGCATTTATTGCATTCACTGCATTACAAAATCCTAAGCCTCTTCCAGTCATTACTCCACGTCCCATTGGACCTGTTCCATCTCTTCCTGGCATAACATAATCTCCTTTCATTATTGACATATGTTCATTATGATTTTATTATACCTCATTTTGAACATATGTCAATAACTTTTTTTAAAATTTTTGAAATATATCTGTTCGATTTACGAAATCAATGTACCTGTCCCCTTGATTATCTTTAATCCTGAAAGGGGAATCCCCTTTTCAAACCCCAGTATAGGAATTTTTAAGAAATTTATAAATTCCTATACTCTAAAAAACTGCCCTAACAATCTACACTTTTTGAGCTAATAATCCATACGTTTATGGAAATAATACTTACTAGAATAATTTGCAATAAGTATTAATGCAAATTTGTAACTATATAATTCCACTTCAAAAACCCAGATTCTGCTACAAAAAAAGGCGAATGAATCTTAATAAAATGGAGGATTAAACATGATACGAAAAATTATAATTATGCTGTTGCTTTTCGGAATTTTATTAAATGTTTCTTCTTGTGCACTTCTTAAAGGACCAATTGATAAGAAGACTGGCTTTTCAAACCAGTTAGAGCAAACGGCAAACTATATCCGCAGTGAAGATTGGGAAAAAGCAAGGACAAACCTGGATACTTTACAAAAAACCTGGAAAAAGATTAAACCTTTGCTCCAGGTGGATATTGACCATGATTATGTAAATAGTATTGAAGGTGATTTTATAAAACTGGTGGGATATATTGAAACCAATGAAAAGCCAGATTCTTTGGCAACTATACTTTTAATACAAGATACATGGGAGAATATCGGTTCACTTTAATAAGTAATGAATATCACCTCAGCAATAGTTAATAGCATGTTATTGAAATATTTCCAAGCCTTTAACTTCCAAACCCTCAAAGTTAAAAGACTCAATGGTATCTTCCTTTCTATACGCAGTAAATTCATTTATTTCATAATCTTTAAAGCTATAAACGAGGATGCTTTCATTCTTTGGATCAATGACCCAGAACTCCTTAACTCCTGAAATCATATATGTGTTTAATTTATCTACCATATCTTTCGAACGGGTACTTGGTGACAATATTTCTACAACCAAAGCAGGAGTTCCCATATATCGTCCTTTTTCATTAACTTTTTCATCAATATCACATGTAATGAAGAGATCAGGCTGCATTACATCAGGATCTTTAAAGCCTACTTTATAAAAGTGGACATCGAAAGGAGCATAGAATGCCTTGCATTTTTTGCCCTTAAGATATGTCTTGAATATCATATATAAATCACCTGATATTTCCTGATGCATCATACTTGGAGAAGAAAGTATAACAATCTCACCATTAATAAATTCCATCCTTAAGTCACTTTTTTCGTAAATTTCCATGAATTCCTCATATGAAACTTTTTTACCACCATATAAATAATCAAGAGCTTTTTCCTTTAATACAAAATAATGGTCATAATCATTTACATAAGGTGTTAGCCTGATGGCCTTATTACCGTTTTTTGTTACTACAACTTCATTATCTTCCATTACATAATCCAAATATTTTCCCAAGTTGTTTTTCAGTTCCGTAGCGGTAATAATTTCATAAGAATTTTCCTTCTTGCCGTAGTTAGTGTTGACCTTTTCAGTCATAAGAAATCTTCTCCCTTATCCTTATAATTTTATCGTACAATATGGTTATTTACCCCTTCGTATCGTACTGTCATTATAATCTATCGTCCGATGTTTGTCAAGTGTATTGTACGATTTACTTTTTTTGGTGAACTGTCCCCATGTTGTTTCAATGTTGTTAGGTGAACTGTCCCCATGTTGTTATATTTATTTTTGGAGAACCATCCCCACGCTATATATTATTCACCAATTTGCAAATAATAAAATCAATAGGACTACGAATAAAGGATGATTAAAATAAGTATTATTGAAACAGCATACAATTATTTTTTGAAGACAGTTTTTAGTATTGCAAATCCATTTAAAATAGTAATAACTAAAACAGAATGTGAGGTTCATAAGTTTATTAATATATACGCCTTGAAGGTTCTTAAAAATGATAAGTACTTGTTGGAGTATAACTTTTTCAGAAGTTATATTTTAGATATAAACCAAGGTGCTGTATGGGCGGATCAAAATTTCAAGAGTTCAAATCATTTTTATAATCCAGTTAAAAAAAGAGGGTTATATGGTAGAAAAAGCGCTATGGAACTGGGAGTGGATTACTACAATCAAGCTCTTAGCCTATGGAAGATTGGAGAATTTAATAAATCTCTTTTCTACCTAGGTGCGAGCCTGCACATCATACAGGATATGACGATTCCACAGCATGCTAATATTCGCTTATTAGATGACCATCGTCAATATGAGTCATATGTCAAGCGTACTTATAAATATATGGGCGACTTTCAAGTGGAGAAAGGAACCTATTTATTAAGCTCAATTGAGAATTATATAAAATTTAATGCTAGGGTTGCCATCAAAATCCATAAAAGATTTAAAATAGTTCCAGATGATGAGAGTCGGTTTTATCGTATAACAAGATGTACCATTCCCTTATCAAAGAGAACTACAGCTGGTGCAATGGTTATGTTTTACAGTGATGCATTTCCAGAGGGAAATTCTAAAAAACACTCCTAAAATTTATAATTTAAAAAGCTGAAGGAGCCTACTTTTTATCGTAGATACCTTCAGCTTTTTAATTCAGTTTAGATTTAGCCAAACCGCATTAGTTAAACCTTATAAAATTATTATTTAACACTGGAGTACATAAAATACTTATATCCCAAAGGTGAGGAATAGAAGCCTTCAAGTTTCTCGTTCTTTAAAAATATATCAACATAGTAGTATATTGGACAGAGCATCGATTCTTCAAAGATTATATCTTCAGCCTTGTGCATCAGCTTCATACGTTCAGCTCTATCAGATGAAGCCTTAACTTGTGTAATCAGAGCATCATATTCAGAGTTGGACCATTGCGCATCGTTATTTCCACCGCCTGTAATCCACATGTCTAAGAATGAGATAGGATCATTGTAATCAGCTAACCAACCATTACGAGCTATAGAGTATTCACCATTCTTACGGGTATTAAGCATAGTGTTCCACTCCTGAGAAACCAGTTCTATATTAACACCTATCTTTTTCCACATATTCTGAAGTGCTTCACCAATTAATTGATGTCCAGTACCTATGTTATAGAGATATTCAATTGTTGGCAGGCCTTTGCCTTCTGGGTAACCAGCATCTGCAAGAAGCTTTTTGGCTTCTGCAAGGTTAGCTTCATTAGCTGCTGCTGAAGGATCATAATAGTTACCGCCTAATGTACGGAATTCCTTTTTTACATCACTGTCAGCAAGTCCGATAGATACATATGCACCAGCAGGTTCCTGGCCAGCCTGACCAATCTGCTTGCAAATGTAGTCACGATCAACTGCAAGTGTTAAAGCTTTACGAACCAATGGATTATCTAGAGGAGCTTTTTTTGTATTGAAGCTTACATAATAAGTGCCAAGTTGACCTTCAATGTTAAATTCCTTCTTGTCTTTCCAAGCTTCGATTTCATCATTAGGCATAGAGTCTGCAAGCAGGATCTCCTCATTCTGGAATGCAGCAAAAATAGCGCTGTCATCACTCATAAGTAAGAATTTTATAGAATCAGGACCAAGTTTAGCAAGATTCCAGTAATTCGGGTTCTTCTTGTAGATCATGTGGGAATCATGTACCCATTCAGTCAACATGTATGGACCATTGCCTATATAGGTGTTGGGATCCAGTGTCCAGCCATCAGGATTTGCTTCAACAATATCTTGGCGGACAGGGAAAAATGTTGGGAATGCACATAATTCAAGGAAATAAGGTGTTACTGCTTTCAGCTTAACAACAAGTGTCTTGTCATCAGGAGCTGTAACATTAAGTTTACCTTCATCGTAGCCTTCAATAGCCTCGAAAATGTATTCATAGTCTGCAGCAGTCTCAGGATCAATCGCTCTGTTCCAGGAATATATGAAGTCACCCGCTACTAGTGGCTGACCATCGCTCCATTTTAGATCATCGCGGAGCGTAAAAGTATAAGTCAGTTCATCCTCACTTATCTTGTAAGATTTAGCCTGACCTTTTACAGGTACTCCATTTTTGTCAAGGTTCATTAAACCTTCAAAACCATGGATTAATAAGGTCGCACCATCAACTGCAGAGTTTAATGCCGGGTCAATTATATCTGGTTCAGGACCTACACAAACCACAAGCTCAGGTGTAGCTTTATTTGTTCCTGTCAATGAACACCCACTTAGAAATGTAACAGATATCATGACCAAAACTAAGAGTACAGCAATTTTTTTCATCTTTTTTCTCTCCTTTATAAATAATTTTTTATTATTTTATTTCAAATATGTAATACAATAATATTATCACATCTGAAATTTTTCGTAAATAAGTCTTTAAAGCTAATAAATATTTCCCATAATTATAACTATTTTACCTTATCCAGATGATGACAAGCAGAAAAATGTCTGCTTCCCACTTCACGGAACTTCGGTTCTTCTGAAGCACAAAGCTCATCTGCATATGGACAGCGTGTTCGGAAACGGCAGCCACTAGGTGGGTTTAATGGGCTAGGCACATCACCTTCCAGTATAATACGTTTATTTATACGACTGGTCTTCGGGTCTGGTATAGGAATGGCAGAAATCAAAGATCTGGTATATGGGTGAACACTGTTAAACACCAATTCATAACTATCTGCAAGCTCCACCAGCTTTCCAAGGTACATAACCCCTATACGGTTACTTATATGTTTTACAACTGATAAGTCATGTGCAATAAATAAATATGTCAGTCCCATTTCTTCCTGAAGCTTTTCAAACATGTTCACAACCTGCGCTTGTATGGAAACATCAAGTGCAGATATAGGCTCATCACAAACAATAAACTCAGGATCCACTGCTAAAGCTCGGGCGATACCAATACGTTGACGTTGCCCCCCGGAAAATTCATGTGGAAAACGATTAGCATGTTCGCTGTTAAGTCCAACCCTTTCAAGCATACTTATAATCTTGTCAGAACGTTCCTTTTGGGAACCAGCCAATTTATGAATATCAATAGCCTCGCCAACAATATCTCCAACTGTCATGCGTGGATTTAGTGAAGCATATGGATCTTGGAAAACAATTTGCATCTTCCTGCGATATGGCATCATCTCAACATGTGTTATGTCCACTCCATTATATAATATCCTGCCGTCAGTAGGTTCATAAAGTCTAAGCAGTGACCTGCCTGTAGTGGTTTTCCCACAACCTGATTCACCGACAAGACCAAGAGTTTCACCTTTATCAATATAGAAAGAAACATCATCCACAGCTTTAACATACTTAGTCTTAAAAAAGCCATCACTAATGGGGAAATACTGCTTAAGGTTTTGTACCTCAACTAATGCTCCTTTTCTTGGTGTTCCAAATTTCTGCTTTTGATTTATTGATTTATCCATTAGTTATCACCTCCCCCAGATACTTCAGCTGCTCCAGTTGCTTTTGATGCTTCTGATTTTTTAGATTCTTCAAAGGCTTCCTTCTGCAAAAGCCAGCAGGCACAGTGATGAACATCACTTAGTTTTGTATATTTCGGCATCTCCCTTAAGCATATCTTCATGCATTTTTCACAACGTGGCGCAAAAGGACAACCCGCTGGAGGATTAAGCATATCTACAGGAGTTCCTTCTATTGGTATCAGCTTTTCGTGTTCTTTTGCCTGAAGCTTTGGAATACTACGTAAAAGCCCCTTCGTGTATTCATGCTTAGGGTTGTAGAAAATATCATCAATAGTACCGGATTCTACTACTTTTCCTGCATACATGACTACTATTTTCTGACACATGCTTGATACAATACCCAAGTCGTGGGTTATCAGAATAATAGACATATTTATTTTGTTTTTTAGCTCAGTCATCAATTCCATAATCTGTGCTTGTATAGTAACATCCAGTGCTGTGGTAGGTTCATCTGCAATTAGAAGCTTAGGCTCACAAGCAAGTGCAATAGCAATCATAACTCTCTGGCGCATACCACCTGAAAGCTCATGTGGATACTGCTTCAACCGTTTTTCCGGCTCATTGATGCCTACAAGGTTTAATAGCTCAACAGATCTCTCATACGCCTTGCGCTTGTCCATATCAGTATGCAGGAGTATTACTTCTCTTATCTGGTTGCCAATGGTATATACAGGATTTAGAGATGTCATTGGATCCTGGAATATTATACTGACCTCGTTACCTCGAATAGCACGCAACTCAGCTTCAGTCATATCATTGATTCGGTGCCCATTGAAATCAATAGTGCCACTCACTATTCTACCGGGGAAAGCTGTTAAACCCATTATTGAATAAGATGTGACTGATTTACCGCTGCCGCTCTCGCCTACAATGCCAAGTACATCGCCTTCCTCCATTTGGATGGATACATCATTAATAGCTTTCACCTCACCAGCTGGTGTGAAGAAAGATAGTTTTAAATTTTTTATATCTAATAATATATTGCTCATCATTTCGTCTCCTTAATTCTTTAGCTTAGGATCAAACGCATCGCGTAATCCATCGCCTAACAGGTTGAAAGATAATATGATCAGACTTATAGTAATGGCTGGCAGAAACAAACGATGGGGATATGAGGTAATACCACCAAGAGCTTGTGAGGCTAAAGAGCCAAGACTAGGCATCGGCGCATTTACACCCATTCCAAGAAAGCTCAGAAAACTTTCAGTAAATATGGAGGATGGTATCTGCAATGTAGTCGTTACAATCAAAGTTCCGATACAGTTAGTTAAAAGATGCTTCTTTATAATCCTACTGTGAGATGCTCCCAAGGCCTTTGCTGCAGTAATAAAATCCTGCTCCTTAAGAGTAAGTATCTGACTACGTACAATACGTGCCATGCCAACCCAATATAGCAAAGAAAACACAACAAATATACTGATAAGACCTACCCCCACTGTATTTATCCAATTAAAACCTGGTATAGTCTCAGCTAGATGCTTGAGTGGATATTTTAATGTAACAGAAAGCAATATTATAATAAGAATATCTGGAACTGTATAAATGATGTCTACTAAACGCATCATTATCATATCGACCTTTCCACCAAAATAGCCAGCTACAGCTCCATAAGTAGAACCGATTAAAAGAATGATGGTACTGGCTATAATGCCTACAAGCAATGAAATTCTACTACCCATCATAATCCTTATCATGTAATCACGACCAAGACTGTCTGTTCCAAAAACATGCGGGAAAACTGATTCTCCAGTTTCCTTTCGAGCAAGCTCATCTTTAGAATATTGCATTAAACCCAAATTTTCACTGCCTCTTATTTGCTCCTCATATGAATAAGGATAAGGTAACGGTACAATAAATGCAAATATTATAATAGCAATAATAACAGCCAGTGAAACCATTCCAAGTGTGTTTTTTCTAAACCTTCTAGCCCCATCCTTCCAAAAGTTTACACTCTCCCGCATTACTACCATGCTTTGCTTTTCGCTTTCCTCCGCAGGTAAAAAATCCGAGACATCAAAACCTGAGACATTTATATGAAAACTTAACGGATTCTTCTTGTCAATTATTTTCTGTGCCATTTTCTGTCTCTTCTCCCCCTATTTTAATTCTTGTTTAAAATTTCTATTTCAAATTCTTATTTAAATTTAAATGTTCATTTCAGTTTTTATTTCAGTTTTATACGCGGATCAATAATCTTATAAACAATATCCACAATCACATTCATGGTAATGAGCAAAAAAGCGAGGAATATGGTTGTTCCCATGATTAATGGATAGTCACGATCCGTAATGGAGCTAACGAACTGGCTGCCCAACCCTGGTATAGTAAATATCTTTTCCACAACTAAGCTGCCAGTTAATATATATGCAAGCGCTGGACCTAAATAAGTTACAACAGGCAGTATGGCATTACGTAATGCATGCTTGAATAACGATTTAAATTGCGAAAGGCCCTTGGATTTGGCTGTACGCATATAATCCTGACCCAATACATCCAACATGCTTGACCGCATTAATCTGGAAATGTATGCTGTTGGATAGAAAGATAAGGCTATTACTGGCAAAATAAAATGCAATGGAGTACTAAGACCATAAGTAGGCAGAATATGCAGTGTCACTCCAAAAAAGTACATCAAAACCGTAGCTACCACAAAGCTGGGCACAGCAATACCAAATGTAGAAATGAGCATGACTACATTATCAGACCACTTGCCACGATTAATCGCTGAAAAAGTGCCTAGAGGAATTCCTATTATTATAGCCAGAAGCATTGCGATACCGCCAACTCGTGCTGATATTGGGAATCCAGTTTTGATAATATCGTTCACCTGACGTCCACGCATCTTAAGCGATGGACCAAGATCACTTTTTATAAGACCTTTCATATAATTCAGATACTGTATACCTACAGGTTTGTCAAGTCCATATTTCTTTTCTAAAGCCTGGAGTGTTTGAGGTGATGGAGCTTTTTCAGAAAGGAAAGGACCACCAGGTACCAGAAACATTAGGAAAAAAGTCAGGGTAGCAACCAAAAACAGCGTAACAACTGCTAATGATATTCTTTTGACTATATAAACACCCATTCATGTCACTCCTTAAAAAATATAATACATGCTTGCAAATAACCATAAAAACGAATGAAAGCCATTATATAAATACCATATTATACTCATATTTCAAGTAAATATAATCTTAATTATTTCATCTAATCATCAATGTTTTTTGTCGAATTACCGATTATTTTGTCTAATTATATGTTATAGAAAATAATTTGTCAATTAGGAATTACTGGTATCCTAATATTCACATTAACGAAGAAAGCATCCATTCATACAATACCCCCCCTATATTATGGCGTAGTGTGATCAGAAGCATTAATACTATTTCCCCAAAAAATTATAAAGAATAACAAACTTTTGTATAATTAATATAATATATTTTATATTTGAAATAGTCAATACAGATTGCAAGTTAAGGGTGCATTAATTTTACTCAAACAACAATTTCGCTTTTCCAAGTTAAGAAGATATTCTTTAATTTCTATACCTCCCCCGTAACCAACTAGTTTTCCGTTTGCACCAATGACACGGTGACATGGAATGAAAATTGGAATTGGATTTTTATTATTTGCCATACCAACTGCACGGTAAGCTTTTTTCTGCTCAATTCTCTCTGCTATTTCTCCGTAACTCTGCGTTTCACCATAGGGAATTTCTAGCAAGGCTTTCCAAACCTTCTGCTGAAAACTAGTGCCACTAGGAGCAATGGGTAGATCAAACAATTTACGTTTTCCCGCAAGATATTCCATCATCTGCTTGCCTGCCTCTCTGAGCAGAGCTGTCTCATGTGCAATTTCATTTTTCTGAATAGTTTCCCCATTAAAATACAGTTTAGTAATAGATGCTCCATTTTCTTCAATCCCAATTTTTCCGATATCTGTATGATAGAAAAAAACATTTCCCATGCTGGTATCCCCCTTCAATTTTACACCTTTATTATAGTTCATCGCCAATTAATGATTCTACTACAAAAACCCAGATTCTGCTTCAAAGGGCGAATTTAGCTTGGAGACATGTTGCAAAATTTGCCATTGAAATTGCAAGATTGAAGTGCTGCAAATTTCAGCATGTTGACGCTAAATGAGTTTTTGAAGCAGAATCATTTATTAGAATTAAATTGAATTTGAAAGAAGGGATATGCTTTTTAGAGCATACCCCTTCTTTTGTATAATTAATTAAAAATTAATTAAAAAAAACTTGCATATAATAAATAGATAATTTATAATATAAACAAAGGTCAAAGAAAGTCAAAATCAATTAATTGAGAATGTGGTGGTGCTTATGGCGATACTGAGCGATGTTATTGAACAGTTTATAAAAAAATTGATTGACGATACTGATGGTGTTATAGAAATTCAGAGAAATGAGTTAGCAGGATATTTTAATTGTGTTCCCTCACAAATAAACTATGTTATAGATACTCGGTTTACAAGTGAGAAAGGGTATTATGTTGAAAGCAGAAGAGGCGGAGGAGGGCATATTAAAATCAAACGGGTCAGCTTTTCTGAACCTACTTCATATCTTATGCATATTATAAACTCAATGGGTGATGGTATTACACAGCAATCAGCAGAAGTATTTATTATAAACTTTGTAGATTATAATATTATCACAGGGAGAGATGCGCTGCTTATAAAAGCAGCAACTAGTGATAAAGTATTAAGTAGGATACCTCAGGCTGGCCGAGATATAATTAGAGCAGCGATATTAAAGAATATGTTAATTAGTCTTATAGTATAAAAGGAAGTGATGTTTATGCAGTGCCAAATATGCCATGTAAGGCAGGCAACAGTACATTTTACTAATATCATAAATAACCAGAAGGTGGAAATGGATCTTTGTGAACAATGTGCCAATGAAAAAGGACAATTAGGATTTGCATTCCCCATAAGTATAAATGGGTTGATTGCAGGATTACTTGGTTTTGATATTAACGATGGAATTAATGGCAATGAAAGCAATAGCAGTATAGACAATAACAATACAAACATTAAAAATCCTTATTTAAGAACTACGCAAAAGACTTTACAATGTGAGAAATGTGGTATGACAATAGATGAGTTTTTGAAAGTAGGTAAGTTAGGTTGTAGTAATTGTTATATTGCTTTTGAAGAAAAGCTCAATCCCTTAATAAGAAGGCTCCAGGGAAGTATTGAGCATAATGGTAAGATACCAGGCAAACTGTCAAAAAAGGCATCAATCACTAAAGAAATTACAAAACTTAAAGACTTGCTAAATAAAGCAATAGAAAGAGAAGAATATGAAAAAGCAGCTGAGTTAAGAGATCAGATCAAAAGTATGGAGGTGGGTCTTAATGAAGGCAGATAATGATATTAATGGGGTCATTATAAGCAGTAGGATAAGACTTGCAAGAAATTTCAACGATTATCCATTCCCTTTCAGAATGAATAATATACAAGCTAAAGAGGTTGTCGACAAGGTTCGATGTATGGTTTTTGATTGTAATATAGATGATCTTAGGGATTTCCTCTTTGTGGATATGCAGGGCATGAATGATATTGAAAAACAAATGTTGGTAGAAAAACATCTTATAAGTCCTGATCTTGCCATAAGTAACAGAAATAGTGCTGCTATTATTAGTCGGGATGAAAAAATAAGTATAATGGTGAACGAGGAAGATCATTTAAGAATTCAGGTTATACATCAAGGTATTAAACTAAATGATGCACTTGAAATTTGTAACAAAATAGATGACATGCTGGATAAAAAATCCAATTATGCCTTTAGCAATAATTATGGGTATCTAACCTGTTGTCCCACCAACATAGGTACAGGAATAAGGGCATCGGTTATGCTTCATCTGCCAGCTCTTGTTATGACTGGATATATAAGAAATATACTTGAAGCATGCAGCAAACTTAATATGACAGTAAGAGGAATATATGGTGAGCATAGTGGTGCTCTAGGCAACATATTTCAGATGTCTAATCAGGTGACTCTAGGTCAGACAGAAGAAGAAATAGTAACAAGTATAACTAATATTGCAACACAAGTTGTTGAGCAAGAAAATGCTGTAAGAAATGAATTATATAAACAAAATGCAATGGCATTTGAAGATAAAGTTTGTCGTTCTTATGGATTACTTTCAAACGCTCGGGTGATTACTACAGAAGAAAGCTTAAATTTAATTTCTGATGTGAGATTAGGTATAGATATGGGAATAATTAATGATATAAACATAGAAAAAATTAATCAAATAATGCTTTTAATACAGCCTGCATCACTACAAAAGTTTGTGGGCAGACAAATTGCTACTGATGAAAGAGATATCAAAAGGGCAGAATTAATTAGAGAAAAAATTGCAATATGCAAATGAGATGCAAAATGTAGAAGTTGCATGAGAGGAGTGATGGATAATGTATGGACGTTTTACAGAAAGAGCAGAAAAGGCTTTGGCCTATTCTCAACAAAGTGCCGTAGAGTTAGGGCATAATTATGTAGGCACTGAGCATTTATTATTAGGTCTTGCTAAAGAAGGCAGCGGAGTAGCTGCCCGTGTTTTGCAGAGCCAGGGAGTCTCAGAAGAAAAGATAATGAAAGAGATAGAAGAGTTAATAGGTAAAGCTGAAAAAACAGCTGAACAACCAATGGGTTTTACTCCCCGAACAAAAAGAG
>ENA-UOOK01003958-UOOK01003958.1-fermentation-metagenome-genome-assembly--contig:-NODE-3958-length-16324-cov-3.970312_pt1 | contig 16324 bp, 16 predicted proteins | sample MGYA00245777_ERZ724023 | MGnify/ENA primary metagenome ERZ724023 (study PRJEB28704, sample SAMN03018312) | fermentation metagenome | biome: anthropogenic terrestrial biome; feature: soil; material...
CTGCCAAACCTATTACTACTGCGTCGAGTTCAACTGAATCAATATCAATTTGAGAGCATAGGTCTTGTATGACATTTAATAATCTTTCGCTAGATTCTCCTACTCCAACAGTACCTACTCTGGTAGTTCCGGCGAATGCCTTTGCAATAATTTCGTCATTTTTGAAAAGTACACCTCTAGTACGAGTACCACCACCATCGATTCCAATAATTATAGAATCCTTTTTTAATAAAAGTTCTTTATTTAATGTCATTTGAAATTTTAATTGGTTTATGTAAAAAACTGTTCATTAGACTTCAATATTTATGCCATAAAATCACTTAAAACTAAAATCATATATTTTGTTTATAGTAATAATAAGTGATAAAAAGTATTAATTAAATCTTATAAATAATAATGCCAAATTGAAATCGTTAATAGTAGCATTAATACAAAAATAAAAAGTATATTTAATTATGATAGAAAAAGTAAAATCAATCATCAACCAAGTAGAAGATAAAAAATTAAAGAAAAAAGTTGGTGATTTAAATCTCTTAAAAGATATTAAAATTAATGATAAACAAATTGATATTTATTTTGAAGTAATTCCTCCACTTCAGACACTCCAATGTTCCACTGGTACAGAAATAGAAAATCAATTGAAGAATGAATTCAATGATTTTTCAATATCTGTCCATATAGATGAAAAAGATTCTGAAGAAAATAAAGCAATATTACCTACTAAAATAAAGAATTTAATCGCAGTTGCTTCTGGAAAAGGTGGTGTAGGGAAATCAACAGTTACAGCCAATTTAGCAATTGCAATTTCTAAAACTGGTGCTAAAGTAGCTATTTTAGATGCAGATATTTATGGACCTAGCCAACCCCTTATGTATGGTCTTGTAAATCAAAATATGGAAGCTATTGAAAAAGAGGGTAAAATATATGCGTTGCCACTTGAAAATTATGGAGTAAAGGTAGTTTCAATGGGATTCGCTCTTCAACCAAATCAAGCTGCAATATTAAGAGGTCCAATGTTAGCAGGATATTTTACAATGCTTTTTGAACAAGTAGATTGGGGAGATATAGATTATTTACTTTTTGATATGCCTCCCGGTACTGGTGATATTCAATTGACAATGACACAAAAAATCCCTCTTACTGGAGCAGTAATAGTTACTACTCCTCAAGAAGTATCTCTTATCGACGTAAGAAGAAGCATTGATATGTTCAATAAAGTGAATATTAATGTATTAGGAATTATTGAAAATATGAGTTATTTTACACCTCCTGATATGCCAGGAAAGAAATATTATATATTTGGAGAAGGTGGAGGGAAGAGGACTGCTACAGATTTAAATATTCCATTTTTAGGTGAGATTCCATTATCAATAAATATTAGAGAATCAGGAGATGAGGGAAAACCAATAGTAGCGAAAGATAGTGATTCTGTGCAAAGCAAATCTTTCAAAATAATTGCAGAAAATATTAAGAATGAAATAATTAAATTAGGGAATAAAGTAGCACCAAAAATTAATATTTAGTAATAATTTAGCAGAATTACATTCTAGATCTTTTAGACACAAATTCTCTCATTGCTTTGTCAAATGGGAGATTTGTTGTAATTAGATTATAGTCAATATTAAGATTTCTGCATCTTTTCTTAAGATTTTGAATAAAAGAATGCATTGCTTCGGAATATGATTTTTGTATCTGTTGAGGTTGTGTAACCATTTCTTCGCGTGTCTCTATATCTATGAATTGAGCAGATGGACCAAATTTAAAGTCAATTTCTCTTTCGTCTAAAATTTGAAAAATAATTACATCGTGGTTTTTATGTCTAAAATGAGATAAAGCCCTTAAAATATCATCAATATTATCAAAAAAGTCGCTCATTATAACAACTAATCCTCTTCTGCGGATTCTTTCGGCAATTTCTTCTAATGCATTAGCTGTAGCAGTAGTATTAGATGGTTCATTTTCAGCTAAAGCCTTAATAATTTCTGCTAAATATGTTTGTCTAGAATTAGATGCCATAAATTGCTTTACTTTATCGTCATAAAGAGCTAATCCAACAGAATCTCTTTGGTTAATTAGCAAAAATGTAAGAGCTGCAGCTAAATATGTAGCATATTCAAACTTAGTGATATTACCTGTAGAAGCATAGTTCATCGAAGCACTTGAATCTACAATAAGCATTGAGCGGAGATTTGTTTCTTCTTCATATTGCTTTATATAATATTTTTCTGAGCGAGCAAATACTTTCCAATCTAAATGTTTAATTTCATCACCAGGACGATATTGACGATGTTCTGAAAATTCTACACTAAATCCGTGATATGGAGATCGATGAAGCCCAGTAATAAAACCTTCGACAACTAATCTTGCTTTTAATTCAAGGCTTTCTATTTTGGATAAATTTTCAGGAGATAAATATTTACGATAATCGTTCATTAATGATTAACCAAACTATAAATAATTATTAACGCATTTTTATAATTTATATTTTTTTAAAGACAATAGGTATAAAAATTATTTTTTTCTATTTCTTCTATATTGAGCTACATACTTCTGATGCTGAGAGAAACTAGTTGAGAAATTATGTCTTCCTGAGCCATCTCCTACTGCGACAAAAAATAAATAATTATGTGTCTCGGGTGTGAGAGCAGCTTCGATTGACGTTTTTGAAGGATTATTAATTGGTCCGGGAGGCAAACCATAATTTTGATAAGTATTATATTTATGATTAATTTCTAAGTCTGCGTATGTAATTCTTTTTTGCTGTCCAGTTGCGTATTGTACCGTTGGATCAGCTTCTAATCTCATATTTTTATTTAAACGATTTACATAGACACCGGCAATTCTTCTGCGCTCATCAATTACTGGGGTTTCTGCTTCAACTATTGAAGCGAGTGTAAGTATCTGATGTTTTGTCATACCGGAAATTGATAATTTAGTTTGAAAATCAGCAGTCCATAATTTTTCTTGCTCACTAAGCAAAGTATTTAATATTTCTTTAGAGGTTTGATTAGCAGCGAAAGAATATGTTTCAGGAAATAAATATCCTTCTATATTGTTAATTGGTACTTGATATTTTTTGATATTATCTATAGAATTTGCTTCTTGAATAAATTCATTTTCATTGAGATTCATTTCATTATTCAGTATTTTTGCAAAAGTATTTACTGTAATACCTTCTGGGAAAGTCACTTTAACTAAATTATTTTGTTTTCCAATTGATATTGCTTTAAATACATCTAAATGAGTATCTTCAGGGTTAAATTTATATGAACCAGCGAACATTTTTTTATTCGTAACTTTTAAATAAAGTTTAATTGCTGGAGTCATTATAAGTGAAGGAGTTAGAATATTTTCTTTATTTAAGGCAGTTAGAATACTTGATACTGATTGATTATTTTCAATACTAATTACAATTGAAGAGTCAGAATTAAGATGTTGATTTAGTCTAACGTATACAAAAGTAGGAACTGAAACAAATAATACTAATAAAGCGATAAATATTTTTTTCATTTTTGAACTATTTTTTTTCCTTTTTGCCATCAGAGTTTTCAGTATTTATATTTATTTCAAATAAATTAATATTAATATTTCTGGCTTCTTTATCAATAAATTCACGAATAATTGGTTTAATGAATTGGTTATCTACTTGAAAATAACTAATTCCTAAAGCAATAATTCTATTTTGATGTTCTTGAGAAGCAATTTTATTAAGAATAATTATAGGTTTTTCATCAATCAGACAATAACCACTTTTAAAATTTCCAGTTTCTCTTCGAATCGCAATACCACTACTTTTAGCAATAATTACTAATTCATTGTATAAATCTTTTGTTTTCATTAGCTTTATACTTTGCTATTTTGAATCATTTTGATTTAAAGTAGTATTTTTGTTTCTAATTTTATTATTTAATGGTCTGAAAACTACAAGAATTGGTATAGTAATTCCTGAAAGCAATACTAAAGGATCCAAATAATTAAGTTTTGTAAATCTGTGTAAGAAATATTCTTGAATTTCTGGTGAATTAAATGTAATACCGTCTTTAGCAGCAGCAATTACAAGGTTATAATCATAATAAAACAAATATCCATTTGGAATTGCAATTAATATAATTAGGATCGCACACATAAATAGCCATCCATTTTGTTTTAATTGACTTGAAAATTTAAATAGTAAATAAAGCGTTACTAAGAAAACAATAATGAATGAAATATCTACATAAGGAGCAGTGATAGCATATAATTGTGCTAAGTGAAGACTTAATTCATTAGAATACCCTTTTAAAATAGCAGTACCAGGTATAAAAATATCAAATCCAATTACTAAGCGAATTATTGAGCCTCCTAACCATAGAATAAATCCAACAGCACATAAGGAAGATAGTATCTTATCAAAAAGATTAAATGTTTTCATGATTAAATCTTGTATATGATTATAATTTGAATTGCAAAAATAAGTAAAAAATTTTAACTAATTGTAAATTTAATAGAATTTTGAGATATACTTTGATTATTATATAATTGAGTAGTAAATATCTAATAATAATTAAAATATATTACAATGTTTAGAGTATTTTTTTCGTATACATATTATTGAACATAAATTATAAATCAAAATTAAAAATGCAATCAATTAAAAAACTTTTTAGAATTGGACCTGGTCCGTCAAGTAGCCATACAATTGGTCCAAGAAGAGCAGTTGAATTTTATAAAAATGAATCTCCAAATGCAAAAAGCTACATAGTAACCCTATATGGATCTTTAGCTGCCACCGGCAAGGGGCACTTAACCGATGTAGCAATTATTGATGGTTTTGCTCCAAGCCAAGTTGAAATTAAATGGAGACCAAGCGAAATTAAAGAATATCATCCAAATGCTATGTTATTTCAATCAGTCGATAATGAAGGAAATACTTACAATGATAAACTGATTTATAGTGTAGGAGGTGGTGAACTTAGCACAGGTGATGAAGATTGTTTTAACTCAGACAATATTTATATTTATAATACAATGGATGAAATTCTCGAATACTGCAGAAAAACTGGTCATACTTTTTGGGAATATGTAAAAGATACTGAAGATAGCGATATGTTCGATTTCTTAAATGAAGTTTGGAAGACTATGCAAAATGCTGTAATTAGAGGTATAGAAACTGAAGGTAGATTGCCTGGACCACTAAATGTCCAAAGAAAAGCATCTGCCTATTATGTAAAGGCATCGAGCTATAATCGCAACTTGAAACGCAGGAGTCTTATGTTTGCATATGCACTTGCTGTAGGCGAAGAGAACGCTAATGGTGGTATAGTAGTAACAGCTCCTACTTGCGGATCTTCTGGAGTACTTCCTTCAATTTTATATTTACTAAGCCGAGATTTTGAATTTAGTGATTCAAAAATTATAAAAGCATTAGCTACAGCAGGTTTAATTGGAAATATTATTAAAAAGAATGCATCAATTTCTGGTGCAGAAGTAGGTTGTCAAGGAGAGGTTGGTTCAGCTTGTGCAATGGCATCTGCAGCTGCTACTCAAATATTTGGTGGTTCTATTCTGCAAATCGAATATGCAGCAGAAATGGGTATGGAGCACCATTTAGGATTAACTTGCGACCCAATTTGTGGATTGGTGCAAGTACCATGCATCGAACGAAATGCTTTTGGTGCTGCTAGAGCTTTAGATTCTTGTACATATTCTATTTTATCAGATGGACAGCATATTGTGTCATTTGATAAAATTTTAAAGATAATGAAACAAACAGGACACGATCTACCACATATTTATAAAGAAACCGCAGAAGGTGGTTTGGCAATTGAATTTGGCAAAAATTTCTAATTTCCTTTTACTATTTCAAATTAAATATCATCGAAAGATAAAATATATTTAATTTGTTGAGTAATTGAATCGATAAAAGTTTTATATTCCTTCGGGGAAAATCTATTTAAATATAAAAGAAGAGATGAATAAATTGTATTTTTTATTAACTCTTCTTTTATTTTTTTGTTTTCAATAACTAATTCATTCCAATCTGAAGAAAGAAGATTTGAAAAAATACCGTCTAATTTATCTTTAAATGTTGTCTGAGAGCGTAATTCTCTAATATCCTCCGTAAACACAAGTTTAAAGATACTTGGGTATTGCAAAAAGAACATTGTAAAAGCGATAGATTTATCTAAAATAGCTTGTTTTCCTGTAGATTTTATATTTCTTGAAATAATAAATTCTTCAGATTCTAATAAAAATTCATCTACACAAATTATAAATAATTCTTTAATATCTTTAAAATAATTATATAAAGTAGCAAAAGAGTAACCAGCTCTTTCTGCAATAGTTCTCACACTAACGGAATTAACTCCTTCGCCACGTATTATTTCTTTGCAAGCATCAATGAAATAACGTTTTATCCTAGCTTCTTGAATTTCTTTCATTATTTTTTAACCTAAATATTACAAAAATTAACAACGTTAATAATATTAACAAATGCAAAAATAATAAACATTGTTAATATATGCAAATTTAATTTGTAGCTTCTGCGAATAAAGAGTTTGCTTCTTGAAGATATGAGATTATTGTAGATTTTGTTGAATTATCAATTTTTTTAATTTCGATGTATCTAGTAATTTTACCATTTCCTTTTAGGAGTTTATAATTGTCTGACAGCAAAATTCCCCGATTAAAGCTTAATTTTATTCCTTTTTTTGAGGGGAATATAGCACAAATCATTTCTATATATTTATTCCCATAAGAGTATGCAATCATTTTCGCAGGTAAATCAACAGATACAAGTATATCCGGAAGTGTAGAAATAATTAAATTATTAAGAATAAGGGCATTTTCTTTTATTTCATTATCATAATTAGATAAAAACGATTCAATATTTTTCATTGGTATTTTTTGATAATAATAAAATATAAATATCTATTATATAATTACAGCAATGAAATAAAAGTGGAATGAATAATTCATTATTAGGGAGAGCTTCAAATTTTTCGTTTACTTTCATAGTATAATTAAAAGTAAAATTTTTTTGAATAAATTCAGGATGAATTCCAGCAAGCACATTATTATTACTATCGACTAAATATAATTTAATATTCTTAATCCCTCTACTTTTCAATTTATATTTTTTGTTATTTACCATATCTTTAATTAAAATTTCTCTTCTGAAATTCATTTTGAATATAAATTTTAAGTTATCCTCTTCTAATACATATATACTGGTTTCAAGTATATTTTTTGGTTTAATTATATATTTAGATTTTGGAGTGATTATTTCTGCTTTAATGGAGTACCATTTTTCATATGCTATCTGAGAAATGGTTTCATTAGCTTCATTTTCAATTAGGAAAGACTTCCTATCAATTGATTTTGCATTGTAAATCATAATTAAATTATTAAGCCTAAGATAATTAAATATTTGATTTAAAGACTCTTAACTATTAAGTATTATTGTAAAATTACTCTGCTAAATGAGTAATTAATATTTTAATTCCAATTAAAATCAAGATAATCCCACCCAAAGTTTCGATATGTTGTCCATTTTTTGAATTTACTTGTTTACCTAATAATATTCCGAGCATTGAGGAAAGATATGTAATAAAACCAATAATAAAAATTATAATCAAAATATGAATTTTCATAAATGCAAAAGTTATTCCCACAATCAAAGCATCTATGCTTGTAGCAACCGCCATTCCTATACAAACTGAAAGTTTAAGTGGATTAAATTCTTTTTTTTCATCTTCTTTTCTTGCCTCCATTATCATTTTTATACCTAAAATTGAAAGCAAAATCAATGAAATCCAATGGTCATATTCAGCAATATATTTTTCGATTTGCAAACCTCCATACCATCCAATTACAGGGGCTAATGCTTGAAATATTGCAAGAATTAAAGCAATTTTAGTAGCTTGCCAAAATTTTATTTCTCTTATAATTAGTCCCGTTGAAACTGAAACTGCGAATGTATCAAAACTTAGGGCTAAAGCAATTAATAGTATATCAAAATACTGCATTAAAACAATTATTCAGGTTATTAGTAATAAAATGATCTTAATTTTATATTAAAGAATTATTTTATTTTATTTATTAAAACAAAAATTTACCAAAATAATTAACTACTTAAAATAAAATAAATAATTTAACTACTACGTTTCAACTTATATTTTATATAATTATTAGACTCAAGTAAAATGAAAAAAAATATTTATCCTTGCATAAACATTGAAGGAAGAATGGTAGAAGCTGTTGATTTTTATAGCTCAATTTTTAATGATTTTAAAATTGTAAATAAAAATCCATACTCAATCGATGTAGATATCGACGGCGAAAGAATTTTATTCTTAAATGGTGGTCCAAGCAACGAGTTAAATCCTACATGTTCGATAATTATATTATCTGATTCTAAAGAGGAGATTAACGCACTTTGGAATAAATTAATTACTGGTGGTCAAGAATTGATGGCATTAGATAGTTATGGTTGGAATGAATTATATGGATGGTTAATTGATAAATACGGAGTATCTTGGCAAATTTATTTAGAGGCAAAAGATAAAATCAGCCAAAAATATATTCCGAATATTATGTTTGTCGGTGAAAATTGTGGCAAAGTAAAAGATGCAATTAATTTTTATACAACACTTTTTCCTAATTCCAAATTTAATGGAATTTTTGAATATCAAGCTGAAGATGGTGATACTGTCGGATTAATAAAGCATTGCGAATTTAGTTTAGATAGTTTTTTAATAATGATGAATGAATCGTCTTATCCACATAAATTTAGTTTAAATGATAGCTTTTCAATTGTTGTAGAATGCGATTCTCAAGAAGAAATCGATAAATATTGGGATGCTCTTATTTCTGATGGAGGAGAGGAAGTGATGTGTGGTTGGCTTGTTGATAAATTTGGAATTAGTTGGCAAATTGTTCCTAAAATACTACTTGAATATTTAAATAATCCAGATACTGCCGCGAAAGCAGGTCAAGCATTTATGAATATGAAAAAATTAATAATTAAAGAAATCGTAGATGAAGTAAATAAATAAAAAAAAAGAGGAATTTAATTTCCTCTTCTTTGTTTAAACTAATTATATTAGAATTTTTTGACCCATAAGTCAAAAGCATCAATATAAGCTTGAAGGAATTTTTTACTACCTTCATTTGTAATATTTCCGTTTTCATCAAAAATATTTGCAACATTCACATAAGCTTCAGGTTGTTGCATCATATAAATATTTAAGAAAGCGCATACCTGACGCAAGTGATGATTTGCACCAAATCCACCCAAAGTACCCGGTGAAGCTGTTATTATTGCTCCAGGTTTTCCAGACCAAACATTTTGTCCCCAAGGACGAGAAGCGACGTCTAAAGCATTTTTTATTGCTGCAGGATATGATCTATTGTGCTCAGGGGAAGCAAATATAAATCCATCAGCAGATTTAATTTTTTCTCTAAATTCAGTATATTCTTTAGGAGAATTATCATCAAAATCTTGATTATATAATGGTAAATTGTTTATTTCTACAATTTCTAATTTTAAATCATTTGGTGCTAATTTAATTAATTCATTAGCTATCATTCTGTTAAAGGAACCTTTTCTAAGGCTACCAACTATTATTGCTATTTTTTTCATGTATTTATTTTATAAAGTTATACAAACTATTTATTTTTAATATATTTAATAATCTTAATTATTTCTAATGTTAAGAATGGTATCAATCCGAAACCCGCAGCAACTAGCCAACCATATAAATCAAGAGCTTGCAATTTAAAGGCATCTCTCATGAATGGAATGTAAAGAACTAAGAGTTGTAATAAAATACCAATAATCACAGACGATAACAGAACTTTATTAGTTGAAAATCCTATTACATATAATGGTTTTGTAAAACTCCTTAATCCTAAAGAATAGAATAATTGTGAGAATACAATTGTCATAAATGCTAAAGTGCGTGCATAATCAAGTACATAATTAGGAATATTTGAATCAAATGGGGAATAGTTATGTTCGTAAAATCCGAATCCATAAGCTAAAATTGTAAGAAGACCTATTAATGTACCACCTGCTATAGCTTTAGAACCAGCACCATTTGCAAAGAAACTTTCATTAGGAGATCGAGGTCTTTCTTTCATTACATCATGATCTCCATTTTCCATTCCGAGTCCAATTGCTGGAAGAGAATCTGTGATTAGATTAATCCATAATAATTGTGTTGCTATAAGTGGGGCAGGAAGTCCCAATAGAATTGACACAAAAACTGCAACTACTTCACCTAAATTACTTGATAAAAGGAAAATAACTGATTTTTTTATATTGTTATAAATATTTCTACCTTCTTCGATTGCAGTTACAATAGTAGAAAAATTATCATCAGTTAAAATTACATCGGAAGCTCCTTTAGATACATCTGTGCCAGTAATTCCCATTGCTACACCGATATCTGCTGCTTTCAGTGAAGGTGCATCATTTACACCATCTCCTGTCATTGATACAATATTTCCATTTCCCTTAAGAGCTTTTACGATTTTCACTTTATGTTCAGGTGATACTCTGGCGAAAATTCTTAAATTTTTAATTATTGAAATTAATTTATTTTCTGGGATTTCGTCAAGTTCTTTACCAGTAATAGTTTGCTCAATATTTTCAGCAATTCCTAATTCTTTTCCAATAGTAAAAGCAGTATTTTTGTGATCACCAGTAATCATTAGAGTAGTAATACCAGCAGTTTTTGCTGTTTTAATTGAATCTTTTACTTCTTCTCTAGGTGGATCTATCATACCCACTAATCCAATTATGCAAAGATTTGATTCAAAATTATTATCATTAATATCATTTTCAGGATTCTTGAATGCAACAGCTAAAGTCCTTAGAGCAACATCAGACATTGCATTTGCAGCATTTCTATATTTATCTTTAATTTCTTGTGATATTTCTTTAATAGTACCATCAGAGTCTAAGTAATGAGATGAAATATTTAAAATACTTGATAATGCTCCTTTACTATATATTGTAAACTTTCCATTTTCTTCTACTAATGTAGTCATTAATTTTCTATCTGAATCAAAAGCTATTTCATTTTTTCTATTAGCGATTTGATTAAGTTCTTTCCTATTAATATTCAATTCATCTGCAAAATATAATAATGCTATTTCAGTAGGATCACCGGTGGAAATTTCATTTTCTAAAGTTGCATCTGAAGATAAAACCATTGCTTTTGCTAAAAATTTTGCATTTTCTGATGATTTATTTGGATTTATTTCTTTAATTTCTTCATCATTTAAATAATACTGTACGACAGTCATTTTATTTTGAGTGAGAGTCCCTGTTTTATCGGAACAAATGATATTCACCGAACCTAATGTCTCGACTGCAGGCAATGTCTTAATAATAGCATTCTTCTTAGACATATTTGTAACACCAATTGAAAGTACAACAGCGACTATCGCAGCTAATCCTTCAGGTATAGATGCCACAGCAAGAGAGACTGCAGTCATAAACATTTCAAGCAAATCTCTACCTTGTAAATATGATACTCCGAATATTAACAAGCAAATTCCAATTGCAATTTTAGCTAATACTTTGCCCAACTCATCAAGTCTTATTTCTAGCGGAGTGGGTTCATCTTCTGTATTTAACATATCTGCAATTTTACCAAATTCAGTATCCATACCAATTTTTGTTACAATTGCAGTTCCGCGTCCATATGTAACTAATGTGGACATAAATGCATAATTTAATCTATCTCCTATTGGAATATTTTCACTATTTGGTATGAAGTTAGAATTTTTTTCTACTGGGACAGATTCACCAGTAAAAGCAGCCTCATCAATTTTAAGATTTACACTTTCGATTAATCTTGAATCAGCAGGTACTTGCCTGCCAGCTTCAAGTATAATAATATCACCGGGTACTAATTCCTCAGCCGGAATTTCGCTTGTTATATTATTTCTTTTTACTAACGCTTTAGGCGAAGAGAGTTTTCTAAGAGCATCAATGGCTTTGTCAGCTTTGACCTCTTGCACTACTCCCAAAACTGCATTTACAATAATCACGGCAAGAATAATACCTGCATCTAAATATTCACCCATAAATAAAGTAACTGCAACAGCAGCTAACAAAATATATATAAGCCAATCATTTAATTGAGATAAGAATCTTTGTAGAATAGTTTTTTTCTTTTTTTCTACTAGTTTATTAAAACCGTATTTTTCCCTTTTAGCAGAAACTTCATTCGTATTTAATCCAATTTGAGGTGTTACAGAAAACTCTTTATATAGCTGTTCTAATTGCGTTGTTAAAAAATTATGCATAAAATATTATAAGTATTTAAAATAAAAAAAATATTAAATTCGTTTTTATATAAAGTATTTTTTATATCAACTTTTGAATTTTTATGTTTTTTAAAAACGTATTTATAATAAAATAATTATAGCTTTATAAAAATGTAAAAATTTTTAAAAAATAATACACTAATAATGTTTGACTACGTCTAATTTAACTAAAATATTTTTTTACACATAAAAAGGATAAAAATTTATGAAGAAATTAATTATTGCATTTGTTGCTTTATTGCTATCTTCAGGCTCATTATTTAGCCAATATGCATTACCAAAAGGAAGCGCACAATTAAACGCTGGATTTGGTTTAGAAGAGTATGGATTACCAATTTACATTGGTTTCGATTATGGGGTTCATAAAGATATTTCTATTGGTGCTGAAGTATCTTTCAGAAACTACAATCAATATGGATTTAAGTATAATATAATTGGTATTTCTGGTAATTTCAATTATCACTTAAATTATCTATTAGGTCTCTCAAGAGATTGGGATATTTATGCTGGTGTTAATCTAGGATATTTCTATTATAATTATCCAGATGATTGGAACAGTTCTAAAAGCAGTCCTTTAGGATTAAGAGGGCAACTCGGATTTAGATACTATTTTACACCTAAATTTGGTATCAACTTAGAATTCGGTGGTGGTAATGCATTCAATGGTGGTAAATTAGGTGCAACTATAAAATTATAATCTATAAAAATATAATTTTAAAAATACTTAATTTTATTAAATATACCGATGTGATGATTTACATCGGTATATTTTTTTTATCTGCGGTTAGTCAAACTACTTAAAATCATAGAAAAAATGATCGTAAAGGAACCCAACCAGACTAAACTCATCAGAGGTTCAAAAGAAATTTCAAACATGAAATTTTCTTTTTTCTTTAATGGCAATTCATCATTTTTAGCAAAAACAAATTGAACTTTTTCATTGTTAATAATATTATATAAACCAATATTTAAATCAATGTTTTGATAATATTTCCAAATTGGAGAAAATAAATTTAATTCAGAATTATATTTTGCAAAAATTGTGTCAGCAAATGTAGAATTTGCATAGGTATAATTTATTAAAGCACCAATTAAATTTGTATCATTTTCCGGCATTATCAAATTTTTAAATTGAAAATTAATATTATTTGATAAAGTTGTAATAGAATTATTCGAAAAAAAATAATTTTCAGCTATAATTGTTGAGTCCAAGGCTAGAGGAGATATATAAATATCTTGCAAAACACCTGTTTTAATAGCAGGTTCTTTATAAATCTGTTTATCTTTAATAAACATTATTGGCATAGCAAATAATGTATCAGATTTTTGAGAAATTGCAGTAATAAACCTATATTTTTCTCTATCGGTTTGCTGAGTATCAAATCTTTCGCTTTTTATGTAAGTTATTGTTCTATTATTAAAAGATGCTGAATCTAAATTAGAAAGTGTGAGAATAGAAGAACTTGAATAATTACCAGAGAAAATTACACCAATAAACAATATTCCGAATCCCAAGTGAGCAATTTCTGTAGTGATATTTTTTTTATTTTTTGTGAAAATTGAAATTAATGATACGGCTATTACAATTGAACAAGAAAATATAAAAATCAAATCAGGTAAATTCTTAATTCCATATATTATACTCGCAATTATAATAATAGATGTAAATACAATGATTGATATAATATTTTTAATTTGTCTAAAGATATTTTTACGATATATGAAATATGCTACTGCCAATAATAGCATAGAAACAATAAGAGGAACAAAATTGATTTCGTTATAAAAATTAGTTGAAATGCTAAAATTAGAATTTATAAGTGGAAAACTAGTACCGAATAAAATGAACAATGCGATAAGCAAAAACGCATACATTGCTGATGATAAATAAAAACTACCTTCTTTTAAATTCATTGAAGAATTTTGAGAAATTAAAGAATATTTTTTCCTGTTTTTTATAAAAATATAAAAAGAAGAAATAAACAAAATAATAATTATAAAAATTAAAATATAAAATGTAGGAAGACTAGTACCAGTAAAAGAATGTAATGAATTTTGTAAAATTCCTGTGCGAGTTAGAAATGTAGAATAGATAATTAAAATAGTCTGTGTAAAAAATAAAAAGAAATTAGATTTAATAAATCCATTTTTCCTCTTTTGAATTAATAATAAATGAATTAAAATAACAGACATTATCCAAGGTATTAATGATGCGTTTTCTACAGGATCCCAACCCCACCAACCGCCCCAACCTAAAGATTCATAAGCCCACACTCCACCTAAAATTAATCCAATTGCAAGTATTCCGCTACCAAGTAATTGCCATTTTCTTATGGAATCGATAGCAGAATTTAAAGAATTAGCATAATAATGACCCACAAACAAAACAAAAGGAATTAATAAAATGCTATATCCCAAAAATAAAAAAGGAGGATGAATAATCATCCAGAAATTTTCTAATATAGGATTTAAACTTCGACCATTATCAGGGAGAAAATTATAATAAAAAATATTAGGGTATTTATCCCAAATGTATGAAAATGGAGAGTTAAAGATTACTAGAATTACGAAAAATAGTAAAATGATGGAATAAAAAAACAAAGAAAGTTGGTAACCTTGTAAATCATTTTTCTGCTTCTGCAAAAACAAACCTAAAAGTGCGATTATTACAGTCCAAAAAAGAAAAGATCCTTCTTGACCAGCAAAAAAGGATGCAATTAAAAGAGAAAAAGGGAGTTCCTTTGACGTGTAATTATAAATGTAAGCAATTTGAAAGTTATGTGATAAAATATTCCATAATAGGAACCCTGATGCCATAAGCAAGGAAATCAAACTTGAAAAATAAAAAAATTTAGCTAATTTAATTTCTTTTTGTTGCTTGAAAGATGATAGGTAATAATAAGAACAAAGAATAGTAGAAATCAACGCAATAAAGATAAAAAATCCTCCTAGCATAATTATGAACCCAATATGTTATTTTCTTTATTTATTACTTGACTTTTAATTGTATCTTTATTTTGAATATTCAATTCTTTTTCATATTTAGTAGGACATTTTGTTAAAATTTCAGTAGCAACGAAATTTTTTTCATCAAATTTTCCTTTTACTACAACATATTCAGCAAGATCGAAATTCATTGGTTTTGGACCGTGATACACTACTTTTTGATAATTACCAATTTTATCAGTCATAAAGAATATGAACAAAGAAGAGTGTATATTAAGAGAATCATAGTTTTTATCCGGCTTTCCTATCACTTGAATTATTTTATTCTGATTTCTAGCTTGCTTAAAGTCCATATATTCTACTTTACTTTTGTTCATTAGAAATAATCCAATAATCACAGCTATAAGGAGGACAATAATTGCAATTGTATATCTTTTTTTCATTTTGATCTGCAAAAAATATTTTTAATAATATATTAAATATGAATGTTTTAAAGCGATACAAATATTCAAACTTTGTATAATGCAAAAATATGATAAGTTTTCTTATTATCAAAGAATTTTAATTTTTATCTATCTTTTAAAATAATTAAAAAAATATTCTGATTATATAAAGTAATACTCTTATTTTTGTATTCTGAAGTAACTTTGAATTTTATCTAATATAAATGTCAGTAAAGATAAATAAATTAATTGCAATAATTATTACAGCTATAATAATTGGTGGGGCTTTTATTACTTTTGCAACTCGCATTGTGATGAACTCTTTGCCGAAAGATTATACTGAATATAATACGGAGTTAATCAAAAAAGAGTCAAGAATTTTTCGAAATGATTATGGTATACCTCATATTACTACGGAATCTGAGCAAGATTTATATTTTATGTTAGGATATGCACAAGCGGAAGATCGACTTTGGCAAATGGATTATTATCGTAGATTAGCAAAAGGTGAATTATCTGAAATATTTGGAGAGAAAGAATTATATTATGATAAGTTTATTAGAGCTTTTGATTTAAAATCATTATCTCTAAAAATAGAAAGAAATTTAGGTCCC
>ENA-UOOK01003960-UOOK01003960.1-fermentation-metagenome-genome-assembly--contig:-NODE-3960-length-16317-cov-10.249785_pt1 | contig 16317 bp, 16 predicted proteins | sample MGYA00245777_ERZ724023 | MGnify/ENA primary metagenome ERZ724023 (study PRJEB28704, sample SAMN03018312) | fermentation metagenome | biome: anthropogenic terrestrial biome; feature: soil...
GTAATGCCCTATAATATGATCGGCGTCCACAGGTATTTTGTATTTCGCTATCAGTTGCTTGTGCAGCCATAGCGTAGCCTGGTACTGAGCTTCGGTCAGTTGGCCGCCACCTAAATTCTCGTGTTCTATTCCGATGGTATAGCGATTGGGATTTGTTCCATCATATAAGGACCAGTTGGGCTTATTTACAATGCCTGCGTGCCAGGCGGCATTCTCATCTGCCACCAGCTGATAGATTTCTCCCGCCCGTGTCACCAGATAATGGGCAGAAGCTTGGGCCGCCGGATTCTTCATCCAACTCAGACAGCCCGGGAAATTGCCAGCGGTAATATGATTCACGATCGCAGTAGGCGCTCTACCCCTGCGGCTTGAAAAATTTGGCGAAGGACTCCAAATAATTGCCATGTTTACTCACTTCCTTTCTGATTTTGTTCTGGTTCAACTGGTGTTGCGGTAGTTGCGCTTCCAATATCCGTACTGCCGCCATAGCCGAACATGCTCGCTACCCCACTGATAATGCCAGGGATGAGCCCCACCATCCGGAATTGCTTACCCAGCAGCGAGCTACCTCCCGCGATGATGCATCCGGTCAATAGCCAGCCTAACTCCTTGTACTGCCAATCAAAGCCCAATAGCTTGAATAAATCAAAATGCCCCTGCCAGCATACGGCAGAGGCGATACCCACCAGGATTATGTAGGCTATAGGAAGCTCAAATTGGTCTGGTAGGTACGGAACCCGCTCCATGACCGCCTCCAGTACCCGGGTGAGCTGGTCGACCATGACGGCGAGCAAAGCTACTGCTATAAAGGCCAGGGCGATGTCTGTTAGCCCGTAGTTGTACATTTCATCACCTCGGCAGACTCTGGATATACCAGATTAGAAACGCCCCTAGCCCCGTCCCCCAAGCCATGAGGAGCGCTTTTATCCAGTTGATTAAACTGTCTAGTTTTTTACACAATTCCTGCACAATGACAGCCTGTGCGGCAAAGCCGGTTTCTAATGCACGCAGACGGCCTGCATGGTCGTTGAGTCTGTTTTCGACTCTTTCCTGCTCATCCATCTCCCACGCCCCTCTCCATAAAAAATACCGCCCTCCTGCGTCTTAAAGGATTTTTGTTGCAACCACGTTTGTCCTTATAGCGGTCACATCCCCTCGCATGGCATCTACCTTTGCCTCTAGTGCAGTTATTTTCCCGAGCAGTATTTGCAAGTCGGTTGGCTGGGGATTGGTAGGAGCAGGGGAAGGGACTAACGCCCGATACTCTTCCTCTGGCATTTCCACCCAACCTGCCTGCAATTCGCCAACAATCTCACATATTGCTTCGTTCTCAGAAACGCTAATCCCTAATATCAATCTAGTTTGGCCTACCTGTGGTACGCCATTTATTGCTGGCACTCTTGCATACATCTTATCCTCTCCCTTCTAAAGAACGACCACAAATTCGTCCGTGGGGTCAATTGCCACCTTATCATAGTAAATTCTAAAGTTTTGAATATATCCAAAACCATTATTTGTTGCTTTAATAAAAATTTGAATATAATCGCCTTCTTTTATGCTGATATCTTCCGTATACGTTGTCCATGAGTCTTTTTCGTATGTGACTCGTATGGTTCCAGCGGCAATATTGTTTACACGAATTTGGGCCGAACATATTGATGAATCATATGCTTTAAGATCGAAAGCTACCCTAATAGAGCCGCCAATACACATTTGTATTTCTCTTGTCTTCGCAAAATCTTCACTCAGTTGGTAAGCCAATGCGTCCAAATTAGCCCTTTGATTATCGCTGGCAATAGTGCGGTATTTAGTGGCCAAAAGAACATCACTAAGATTTCTCACCTTCGCGTGCAAACTGCCCGCTGCATCTGCCGGGTCATTGCGCAGCCCCACCTGACGCCTTATAAAGCTCAGTAAGGCCTCCATAATTCCCAACATTAAACTACACCTCCGGTCAAATACTCCCCTGTCCATGTATAAGTGATTACATCCCTAATGCCACCCTCTGGCCCATCAGCCGGGGGCAGGTATCGGTACACCTTGCTGACAATCTCCCCGGAGTATTCCACGGTAGTATAGCCAGTTCCGGCATAGATACTGTGTATCAGTTCTCCTGTTTCGCCGCTGAATACCCTAAAGTGCAGGGCGTTGTTCTCCTCCCAGACACCTTGATTGAGATAAAAAGCTGGGTAACTGGCATCTAGCCCAGTCTCGCCTATCCAGTCAAGTTTGTTTGTAGCATCGCCATTTCGTACGACCACCAGCCAATATTGACCGCCAGAGGTCAGCCCTGATAATCCGATCGGCACACTCCAATATGTTTTTGATGTTGGTATAAACTCTTTCGGCACTACCACCTGTTTGAGCAATATTCCGTCATCCCCGCTTACGGGGTCCATCCCTGCGCGAATCTGAACTATCAGGTCAGCCCCAAGCCCGTCCCTGTCTACCTCCAACTCTATGCGTCCTATCTCTGTACTGCTGGTGAGCGTAAACCTGGTACAGTAGGAATAGTTGGCTATGCTGATTTCGACCACGCCGCTGCCGGTTTTAGCGTCCCGCTGCGTGCCCTCATAGATTAGTTGGAAGGGCTGGAGGGCCAGCATCTGGTTTAGGTTGTCCTGATTTAAAATTGTCACTCCGTCCTTAAATGCGTATAGCATTAGCTCACCCCCTGGAATTTGATTCGGGTCTCGACGGTCAACGTCTGATTTGATGCTTTGCGAATACCGCCGGGGGGTAGAATCCGGTTTAGGTTCAGGCCGCTGTCCTTCATCTCTGTCCCGGCTAGCATAACGCCCATCTCCGACCACTCGCCATTGGCCTCGCTGGTTAACAGAAAGAATCTCAGCCGGACCTCGTTAAGTTCCCGGGTCTTGCTGGTAAGAATCTTCCTAAATCCCTCAGCCGCTAGCTTTTTATCGCCGGTGATGGCTTCCGTGGCGCCAGTTCCCATGGCAAGGTATATAGCGTTTTCCTGTGGGATTTCTCCAATAAAAAGAGCGGCCAACGCTTCAAGGCCGCTCTGTGTTATGAGATTATGTTCTTCCCGGGTCTCTACGTTCCCCGCTTCATCACGCCAAGTGAAGAGCCAGGTGCCGGAGACGCCGACATCTTCTTTTAATTCATGCAAATTTATTCCCCCTTTCAAGGGAGGTTCTTTAGCTATCGCTATTCCGATAGCTTAATAATGCTTTAACTTTTCCTAAGTGTTCCGGCAATCATTTTTACTTCATCTGTTGTTTTAATTTTTATAACTGGTACATTGGTTGAAACTACTTCGTTTAATTTTAAACAACAGATTTCTCCTTCTAACATTAATTTTAATCTGCAATCACTCCACACAGGAACCTTAGATGGATCATATACAGGTATATCAAGCAAACCTTTTCCAGTTTTTACTGTTAATGTGCCGACTGGTTCATCTATTACCGCAATATCCATAATTGCAGTTATATAATGTTGTGCTGTACTAGTATTGTCTAATATGCGTCTGCAATACACAAATATCCTGCCATCTTTATTGTCTACTATTTGATAAAATACAGATACAGTATCAAGGCTTGCTACATCCCATGAGTAAATAGGATACCACTCGCCAGAAACAAAATTATCACAAACAAATAATTCAGTAATTCCTTCAGGATTAGTAGGTGCCTTTTCATATGATTTTTGAGCTATTAAGAAATCACCTGACGGATGATTAATTTTATCAGCTATTCTAATACAATCATTTGGTTCTATAAGTGCTTCATATTCCCTTGTCAGTCTATTTATGCGCCCAAACGGATGGTATCCTACTCTTTGTGCATCAGAACCCCACCAAATATAATCTTCAGTGAACATAAATGCAGTTGTCCTATACATTTGCCCATCAGCTTCATCCCGTTCCCCCTGAAGTATAATTTGAAAGTTTGTGCCATCAGGGTTAATCGTGTAACTGGCACATTGATAGCCGCCATCACCAGAGCCGATCCAAAATAAATCTTCGTACGGGTCATATCTTACAGTATGGAAGTGCCTGATTATATCAGTATCCCCTTCAAATTGTGGGTTTCTATTTCTAGTAACTACAACACTCCAAGTTTGCCCGTCATTAGTCCCTCTCCAAATCTTTAGCTGTTGCGGGTCTGTCCATAAACCTGTCTCGGGGTCTATAGGCTTAGTAGTATATTCACAACACATAATCGTATCGTCTTTTGTGCTAACCCCTACACTTTTTTCAATAAATGTAATATCATTCGGCAAAGTCAAAACAGCTTCAAACTCGGAATAAGTTGTATCCTTGCTTCGCCAAATTACTGTTTCGTTATTCCCTGTCCGATACATTCCCCAACAAAGCATAGTACCTGTGCTAAGAATAACGCACTCATTAATTCCGTTACCAAGTCCATTTACATCATAGTTTAACAGCGTAGTATTTAATGTGGCTATCAAATTCAAATCCCTATCAACAACATATAGTCCATTGACATTACCATGCCTAACCGCAAATAAACGCCCATCAACAGGATGCTTGCCAATAACTTTATAGGTGGAGTTGTAACTGATATTGCTTACGCCATAACTCATTTAAACTCCCCCTTTATTGAATAATTACATCATCAATGTTTTTAACTGGTGCAATAGTAGTTGCACCTGGAACACGACATACAAAACACATCCAGGCTTTAGAAAACCCGAAGTTTGGAAACGGAGATGTAAGTTTCTGAACTCCCCCTTGATACAGAGTTATATTATTCCCGTCTGGGTCAATAGCTAACTCATATTCATACATTTCAGAACCTATTGCCTCGTGCAAATAATTTTGATTAAAAACCAATGTCCCATTAGCTTTTATTTGCAATAAAGTTTTAGTGTTGTTGTGCGTGACCCTTATAGAATAATCACTAAACAAATCTCCACCTTCTACGGGTATAGTAGTTGCTAATACCATGCCCCAAGGAGAAGCCCAGCTAAAAGGTTGTTGTTTCCAAATGATTGTTCGTTTTCCAGAAGTCCAATCTATTTGAAACTTCTTCATTCTCGCGGACATCCCAACACGCCCACCATCTTCAACGCTTTCTATAGGTCTTAAATTAAACTGCATAGCATTATTTTGAATTGTAACGTCATTTGTCAAAGCGTGTTCAATTACAGAACCTGCGGTTTTAGTTTTTACAACTTCCCAAGAATCCGCATCCAATGGGTCGCCATCATTACCCGTAAAAGTATCCTTAAATAACTCTATATACCTCAAAAGCCATATTTGTCCTTCTGTCGGATTCGTGGGGTCTGAATCCAATACCGGAATAGTATGTCCGTGAGAACTAATAGTTCCTGTTAATTTAGCTTCTATCTCTGCTTTAGTAATATCAGCATTTTTCTGTACTCCAGATAGTTGCGCGAACTCAACCGCAGCATTGGCTACTTTGATTTTACGAGTTCCGGACAAACCATCTTTAATTAAAATATCTCCACTGTCAAAACGTGAAGATTCGATATAATCAGTAAGTTTAGCCATTTTATTTTCCTCCTATTGCGAAATAATGAATCGCTTTTCTTCTTCGCTAATAAAACCTTTGATTATAGCGATATCTAAATCTGATTCTTGAGCCCAACCCATTTTATAAGCTATTTGCCATGCTAACAAATTTGTTCACCTCATTTCAACATCAATCGATGGCATTATTTTGATAATCCCTTCTTTGTTCATACTCATGCATGGAAGTTGGATATATGGAGTTAGCTGCCCGAATATTATTTGTCAATAGCGAAGCCAATTGGTCGATTCGGGTTTTAAAATTCTGCATTAAATATCGGTACTTTGCAAAATCTTCTTTGTCATCTTTGCCATAGGCATAGCGCATCCGAACAAAATGATTTATATCCTTAACTCCAAATCCTCTTTGCATCAAATCAATAAGCATGTCATGTAATTCGATTGAATATGTTATAACTTCGAACCTGGACTCCTTGCGATTACTTACCAAAACACTCATTAGTACGTGGTTCCAGTGATTTCTTCGAACTCGGCTATGGTAATCCAACTTTTTTCCACAGCATCGCGAACGCGGCCGACATTCCATACGCCAAGTACAAAATAACGCTTTACTTTATTGTAATTACTGCTATGTTCCATGGTGATCCTCCTTTACAGTTCTATTCCGGCCATCATAGCCACATATTCAATATCAGATTGCATTTTAATCTGAGCCAGTTCAGAAGTTGAAAGCTCTCGAAGAACAAACCAGTATTTTCCGGGTTCCTGTTCCGTTACCTGAACAAACTCCATATTGTTGTGCGTTTCGCTGTTCACACCATCGCTGATTATAATAGGAGAGCAGTTTTCGTTAAAAATATCAGCATTAATGGTTGTGTTGGAGATAAAGTTATCCCCGTTAAGCTTAAGGTTATCGAGAACCGTTCCATCGGCAAGGGTAATCGTATAGGTTTTTCTATCCATTTTATCTAATCCTCCTTATTAATATTAACGGGGCACAAGGCCCCCTAGATTTAGCTAACCAATAGCGAAGGCCGGACGAACCCCACCAGAGTCCGAAGCGCCGTTGACGTACGCATTACCACTGTAGTTCACATAAGCGAAATAAGACGCAGACACGACGTCTCTAAGCCAAACATATGCTCGATTGTTAATCGCTCTGGGATTAAGTCTGAATAAGGAAAGCTGTTGTTTATTAATGGTGGTTCTGGTAACAACCTTAATTCCATCTCTGGCAGGGGTGTGGATATAAGTCCCATAAACCATAATCTCGTTCATTAACTCGACTGTGGAATCGAACCAGGCAGCAGCAGAAGGATAACCATCTGTAACCGCGTTTACAAGATACTCTCTGTGAGTAAGAAGCATTTCACCGAATGCCGTAGAAATTGTTGTCTTAGCGGTATTGAGGTTTTCTGTATACATGAGAGAACCGACATAACCGCCATCCGTGATGTTTGTGGCGTTCATCGTCGCATTATAGAGACTTGTGCTGGGGACAATTACCAGATGGTGATTCGTAAATGCAGTATCACCGCAGTTATACCAGTAATCCATATCGGCAATCACCCAGTTCACACCATTAATAACCCAGTAATCTCCGATGAACAAATCATCAAATGTTCCGGCTTGAATAGCCGCCTTTTGAGCTGCGGTAACAGCGGTCCCAAGATTTTTTCCTCTGTAAACATTTCGACGATTGATTGCGGATACCAGACCGGCGAACTCAACCGCAGCATTAGTCACCAGAATCTTCTTCGTTCCGTTGCTTCCATCTTTAATGAGAATATCGTCACTGTTAAATCGAGTATCGGCAGCGTAATCAATAAGTTTTGCCATTTTATTTTCCTCCTATTCTATTCAATTTCATACATACAAACAACATATGTATGTGGATTTGATCCGTAAAGAGCTTCTATTTTTAAATTAGTTTTAAAGGGTAAATATAACATGCCCGAATCAATCTCTAGTTCATCTAGATTAAAAGATCTTACATTTTCGTCTAAAACAGACCAAAATTTACTAGTTGGAAGAAGAGTTGAATTAGTCATAACGTTGGACTGTGCATACTTTCCAGCACCAATTAATCTATCGTCTATCGTTAATTTAATGTGACCTATCATATCAGAGGCCCATGTAGTACATACAGATAAAAATAACAAAGCCCCTCTCCCATTAACGTTTAATAAAGGAGCATAAGTTAAGCTTTGATTTATAATTTTTGAACGAACTGTAGTTCTTATTTTTGGGACATTGCTAAGATAATTTTTAACATCTACAAGTTCGTCAGCATTCGATCCTACCTTTGTATTAATATTCGATAAACTATATAAAGCGTCATCAGCTTTTGTGTTAATATCGTCTACAGTAACTTTATCCGCGATACCAATTGATGTAACCATCTACTCCACCTCCTCATAATTAAATGTTACAATGCCATCAACAGCACTTAGCCCCCAACGATACTCGGTTACACCATCGGAGAAAATATGCGGCATTGTAGCATGTCGATGATCATAAATTGCAGTAGCCAACTCTCCAGCAGGATCTGTACCAAGCAACCCTTTTATTTCATCGAACCAAACATTAAAATCGCCGGTCCATTCGAGAGTATTGGTATTGAACCATGAGTTAAAAGTCGCAGTCCAAGCTGCCATCTGCACATCGTATTCACTATCCCACTGAGCAAGCAAAGCAGCGCTATTAATAGTACTAAGAATTCCTGTAATAAAAGGAGTCGATGTGGTTCCTATTTTGTTTGTAATATTAGCAGCGATAATAGTAGAAACCCCTGCCGCAACATAAATATGTGCAAGGGGATACTGATGGACTAGTTGAGAAGTTGTGAGAGTTGGGGCTACTGGCGAACTTCCAGGTGTCCCTTTAACAACCTTTACACTATTGGCTCTTGTTTCTTCCGAAGCGTTAATCTCGATAACCACAATATCAATCCTATTAAGGACTAATTCTGCAGGCTCAAGATTTAAAACTATTGGTGCGTCATTGAGTATCCATGAGCTGTTAAACCAAGCGCGTCCAGTCCCGACTACAACTTGTAAACCGGTTCCTGGCGTAACTAAAAAATAACTACCTATAGACATAAATATCCCGTCGTTGATAATGCCGTCGAATAATTGCGATAGATCCTTTGCGTCGTATGTTCGATCACCGTTTATTGAATTATAAAATCCATAAGTTAAAGTCATAGAGTCAGACCACCTCCTCGTAATTAAACATTAAAACTCCGTCCACCATTTCCTGGAATTAATACCCCGTCAGACCCAATTTCTCCAACATCAATAATAGAGAAAGTTGGATATATCTCTATTCCTTCTTTACTTTGTGAGTGAATTATTTCTGTGACCCTCGCTCTTGACTCAATACCATAATCATTAGCTATCTGCACAAGGTCACCCATGAAAAAATCTTCATTATATTTAAAAAGATTAGTGATACTATCAATCTGAGATTCAAATGATTTAATAACAATATACTTGCTTAGTTCATCGGTACCTCTTTGTATCAGCTGAGCGAGATATTCTTCGTCAGTTAATACGGTCTCTCCATCATTTTGTGACAAATCGTTCGCATCGGTATACAATTCACGTCTAGTTAATGATGAACCACTGCCTACAACAGTTGTTTTGCGTGCAGTCTCTTCTCCTTCGCCAGCCACAACAGTAACAGTCTTTAGAGTCTTTTTAGATTCCGTGTAGTCAGCGTTTATTAAATTGTCGAAGTTGGGAGAGAAGACAACATGGGGATTAATTATTTGCTCGTACGAACGGTCAACTCCAGCATACAGCTTAAATATAAATTGATCCTCGTTGCTGAGTGTAATTTTGAAACCTATATTCTTTTCCACACATAATTGTTGAATAACCTCGTAAAGATTAAGACCTCTTGGTATTTGGGCCTCGATAATAAGATCCGTAATCGCTGTATCAGTTGATGGCTCAAATATAAAATTCTCGATCGTTCTATCCGTGATTGTTGGGGAAATAATAGCGTCATTTAGTAAAGTTTCTATTCCGTTTTGAAGGTTTCCAGATAGTATGGTTTGCTCCCAGATGATGCGACGATCAAGAATAGATTCAAGAGATCTCCCAGTGACAATTAAGTAATTTCCCTCTTCCGGATCACATTTTATCTGAATATCTTCAATAATCATTATGTGATCTGATCCATTGAGCCAAAGGTAATACTCTGGTTGTATATAAGAAAGGAGCTCGGTGGTTACTGGTGTGTAAATCTCGAAATCACCATATGCAGAATATCTATCTGTCCAAATCAATGAATCAAGTACGTCAATGACTGAGACAATCTCGAAATCCGAATTTAAGACTAATAATTCCATGTTTGCCATCACAAATTTCCTCCTTTCTATCTACACCCCTTCGTAAATTATTTTGTTTTTTATCCTAAAAACAAGATTGGCAACTCCCTCATCAGCATCGAAATGAAATACGTTATCCCCTTTGACTAACTGAAACCATGAGACATCCTTGTCTAAACAATTAATAATGTTGATATACTCTCCATTTCTTAGAAGTATTATTGATTTTTGACCTTTGATTGTTGAAATATAGAGTTCGTCACCTAACACAATCGCAGAACCAGTTAGAGATTCTAATTTGGCTGAATCAAGTTTCATAACTTCGCCAGTTGTTAGATTTGCAATTGTTATGTTTCCTATACTCCCCATAGCAACCATTTCAATATTAATTCCTACGTCACCGTCTCCTTGATAATAAGCAGTTTGTGTCTGATTTTTGAGAATCACTCCCGTCTCGATAAGTTTCTCCGTGACTGATTCGTTCGACCAAGGGAATTGAAACCGCTTCTCAAATCCAGAAAATATCGTTAACTGTTCTCCTTCTAATCCCGATGAGTAGAAATATGGATTCGGACATATAATCGAAATTTGCGTAGTCTCTCTCTGACTAAATATCACAGGTTCGTTAGACTCTACATACCCATAAATCTCAGCCAAACGATTATCCGTTTCGATTACAAGTTTAATACGTTTCTTGATGGGAAAATATTTATAAGAGAGTTGGCGCATAGTCTCAACATTTGGATTATCAAGAAAGATAAGGGTCATTACAATGTTTCTTTCCGAGATTCTGGCCGAATTATAAACTGAACCATCCATAGTTGAGAAATCGGCAGTGTTTATAGTAGCTTTTACTGGACCAAGACCAGAGATTTCTTGAATGAGGAAACCGGATCTCTCCGGAAACCCCAATTCAAGTTTTATAGATTCGTTTAGGTGGTTTGTTACGGTTATGGATTTTATCATGTAGTACCCACCACCCCTCTCAATGTTGATATTTGATTCTTGGTTTGTCTGTAAATTTCAAGTCTGGATAAAGCTTTAGGCGAATAGTTATTCTGCACGAACGATACTTTTGTTTCCTTTGATGGCTTAGTATTTATTCCATCAGAATCTTCTGCATTATAAAATATAGGAAGTTTTTTCATTACATTCCCAACATTTAACCCCTGCGTCTGAGCAAAAAGTTCATCAATCAGTAAGCTTCCAGATTTCACATCGGTCAAGTCGAGAACTGGACGAATAACGGGCGACATCTCCATATTTCCATCGATAGCATCTGAAATATTAGCTATAACTTTCTTAAACGCAATTATAGTAGATGTTCCAACGTTTGATGCAGATGCTGTAGCAAGGTTGTTAAATTTCTTCAACCCTTCTACGAATCCCAAAATTGAGTATTTTCCTAACTCGGCAAATTTCTTAGATGGAGAAGATATGCCTAATGCATCTCTAGCAGCTTGCAATGCGTTCATTGCGGCATCGACAGCGGAATCAGCTAATTGGCTAGCTTCCGAACGAATACCAGTTGTTATCCCATCCACAATACCTCGCCCAACTCCAGCCCAGTCAGGTTTGCCCATGATAGACACAATATTACCAGCAAGAGTTTCAAAATCTTTCTCGCCCTGTTTTCTTAACTCTCCAATCTTTTTAAGCCATTCGTTTTTCATTTGTTCGATAGTTTCAGTTGTTTCTTTAGCTAATTGTTGTGTTTTTTCCTCAAATATAACTCTTTGTTCTTCAAGATCGATTTCCGCTTGCACGTTCAATGCCCGTATCTGATTTCTTGTTTCAATTCGCATACCCTCAAGTTCTTTTGTTGCAACATTCTTAGCTTGATTTGATTTCTTTTCCCACAATGTTACATACTCGTCTAACTCCGGTTGAGAAAGACTATTCAAGGCTTGAATCTCTTTTAACGATTTAGGTCCCATCTTCTGAAGTTCGTCTATTAAAGATGAATCAATACCTTTATCAGATAGTTCGCTCATTGCCGATGTCCATTCGTCGAATTCGTTGACTTGATCTTGCAAATTCTTAATTAAACCTGTTCCACTAACATCGCCTTTCACATCTACTTTGTCGAACAAACCATACGTGCTATATAAAGACTTCGTTCGAGACTCCAGAGCATTATCATACTTATCGTTAAGACTCTGAATGTCACTAATAAGTTTATCGTTAATTTCTTTGCATTTGTCGTAATACTCTTGCTCATACTCAATCTTCTTATCGGTTGCCTCGCGGGTTACGTCTATAATTTGTTGAGAAAATTCCTCATCAGCGCTAGCGATTTCCTGTTTTACTCGATATACTTCTCTATCTGCTTTCTTGCGAAGCTCCGTTCCTTCCAAATATCTTTTTTGAACGCGTTCCCACGCATCAAGTTCTTCGTACAAACTCAATTCGTTATAATACTTGCGTTCGTCAATCCAAGCAGCAGAAGCGTCGAAAGCATCTTTAGCAGCTTTCTCAGCTGCCTTAGCTGTTTCAGCAGCAGCTTTCTCAGCAGCAGTTACAGCCTTTTTAGACATTTTTGCAGACGAAGCTTCTACTTTTGGAGTGCTGTTGTCTATCCCTATGGCCAACCCTTCACCGATATCTAAACCTATGTCTTCGAATTCTATTGATGGAGAACTAGATCGTAATGCTGCTCTTGCAGCTTCTATAGCGGACGTTGCTAAATGCGTAACCCCTGACACTACATCCGATATCTTGTTTTTTATACCTTCAAGAAGACCCATAACAATATCTTCACCGATATTAAAAAACATAGATATTGAATTACTAAGAGTTTTTAAAACAAGTGTAATAATAGATCGTATAAGATTTAATACCGCATCGAGAACGACTCCACCATTCTTCTCAACTGAAGTGGCGAGCCCATTAATAAAAGCCACCATTAAATCAAAGCCTGCTTGTATGATATCGCCAAGTTTCGCATTAACACCTTTAATGAAGTTTATGATCAGGTCAATTCCAGCCTCAACTACATTTTGAATGTTAGAAGCAATTCCTTTTAAGAACTCGACAACAAGTTTTCCACCAACGTCAAGAATGTTCGGCATGTACTTTAACAACGATTTAAGAAGCTGAGTTAAAAGTTTTAATAGTCCATCTACGACAACCGGTGTTAATGTGACCATTACATCCATAACGGCTAAGACAACATCCTTAACAGCTTGCGCGACCACGGCAGCGCCCGATCCTATTACTCGTGCGAATTCGATAACTCCTTCGGCTAATGTTTTGGCAGCATATGGTATCAACCCTATGAGACTCGTCACAAGCGCTACTAATGCCACTGTGCCAGCTGTGCCAGCTACTGCTAAGGCAGCCAATCCTGCTGATAATGCTAATATACCACCACCAATCGCTGCAACACCTATACCCAATAACGCAATAGCTGCAGCCAGCCCTAATATAGCTGGAATTACTGGTGTTAATAACATTGCAGCTACACCAATAACTGTAAACGCTCCAGCTAATCCAAGCAAAGCTATTCCGATCTGTGCTAAAGACATTGATCCAATCGTTTTTAATGCCCCAGCTAACATAACAATTGAGATAGCAAGAACACTAAAAGCAAGGGAATCAACTATTGAACTTGTTTTCGATAGTAGAACAAAAGCGCCTATAATAACCCCTAAAGAAACAGTTAATGCCGTTAAACTCTTTGCTATTTCTTCCCATGACATGCTACTAAATGCTTTTAATGCTTGCGATAACAGTAGCATAGCGCCAGCAACATCCATCAAAGCAAGTGATTTTATAAAAATACCTTTAGGTAGTGCTATGAGAGCCAATGTCACAATAGCAAGAGCTGAGCCTAAAGATATTAATCCTCTGCTCATTTCTTCCCATGACATATTGCCCATCTTTATGATAGCAGCCGCAAATATGTTCATAGCAATACCAAGAATAGTTAAACTAGCGGCTGTTGCGATTACTTTTTTAGCGTTACCGGCAACGTTTATAAATATCGCAATAGAAGTTAACATAACCGCAAGTCCGGAAAGCCCTTTAACCAAATCGCCAAGATTAATACTGCTTAATTTCTTTACTGCACCGGCTAAGACAGTTATGGCAGCTGCTAAAAGTAGAATTCCAACACTTTTTATTGCTCCCATTCCACTCAGATCAGCAACCTTCATAAATAATACTAACTCAGCCATTAAGACGCCGACCCCGACTAATCCTTTGGCCAAGTCAGCAAGGTCTAGACCCCCTAACTGTTTTACAGCTTGGGTAAGGATTAGAATTGCTGTACCAAATATAATAAAACCTAAGGACGCTGATATCAGACTTTTCGAACTTGTTTCTAATGCTTTTGAGGTTTGTATTAATATAACAGATAACCCCGCTACACCAACAAGGCCTTTAATTACACCATCCCAATCAAGATTACCCAACTTTTCCATTGCCGATGCAAGTATAAGAACTGCTACTGATAAACCTATCATTCCAGTTGTGATTTTTGTCATCGCTAAAAAACCACGAGGTCCAGTAAGAGTACTAAACGCTGACATAGCGGTAAATAGTTCTACAAACATTATCGTCATAGCGCCTAACGAAACTGTAAGTTTTTCGGAATCTATCATTGATATAGTTAACAATGCAGCAGCTAGTATACCAATAGATATAGCAATTTTTAATAACACATTCGCTTTTAAGTTGGACTGATAAGCTTCAAGACAACCTCTAACTCCATCAAAGATACCGGTAATACCAGATAAGAATCCTCCAGCACTATCTGTTATTTTGGTTAGTGAATCTATGAACTTTTTAATTCCATATAATATTGCAGCAAATAAGCCACTGTTTATGAAATCAAATATAGAATTGAAATTAGAGTCATTTAGTGATTTAAATATACTGGCACTCAATCCACTAAGTATCTCACCGATTGTAGATGCTAGATTGTAGAAGAAAGAAAGGAAACTTTTAAAAGCTTCACCCAGTTTAATTAAGGGTTGAAATCTTTTTTCTATTTGTCCAGTGAACTCGTCAATACCAGTCATGTCTGGTACCCTGACAGCTTTAAAAGCATTTGCTATCAGATCAGTAAACATTACAATTCCTTCTGCGACTGGTTTTAAGACTTTACCGATGTTTTGAATTGCGACGTTGAATGTATCCGAAGACTTTAATGCATCACGAATAGCAACTATAAAATCTCCAATACCTCCGGTTACCGAAAGAAAATTACCGGTAACTGGAAATAATGTTTTAACAAGAGAAATAAGACCCCCAGTAATCGCTGTTAAAGCCATCTTACCAATATCAAGAAGTGCGAAGAAACCTTTGAATGTGTCTTTAATGTTTTTAGCAGTTTCGTCTCCTATTTTGAGGGCTTCTGTAAAATTCTTAAGTCCTTCTGTTATAGAGACTAATTGTGCGCCCGTTATTGAAGGAAAGATTTCTCTAAAAGCTTCTCCAATAGGTTTTAAAACTCGTCCTAATGCTTCAAATGAGTTTCTAAACGAATCAATAAGTGCTGCACGACCACCATTGTCTTTCCAGAACTGCAACATCTCATTACGGGCATCTGCTGATTTACCGATGAGACCGCCGAATATATCACTGACTTCAGTAAGAAGAGCTTTAGCTTCCTCGAAGTCACCAATAATGATTTCCCAACTCTTAGCCCAGCCAGAGCCAGCAGCTTCCTTCAAAGTGTCCCATAACTGAGTAAAAGTCTTGACTTTGGTGGCGGCATCTTCCATGGCTTGAGCTTCAGTAATAAGAGCATCAGCCTGCTCCTGAGTCCATTTGCCAGACTCCATCATACTCTTGGCGTAATTAGTCGCACCATCAACGGTGAATTTATTCAAAGTCTGATTCAAAATATCAGCGGAAAGCCATCCTTCTTGCAACGAGTCTCTAAACGAACCATTTGCTTTGATAATTTGGTCTACAGCAATTCCATGTTCTCTAGCTGTCTGCTTAAGAGCTTCCTGAAACTTCTCGCCACCCATACCAGCATTGACGACCGAATTCCAATCCATAAGTTTTACCGTACCAGTTGCTAATGCCTGAGAAAGCTGGTACATTGCCGTCGATGCCTGCTGCGAAGACGAACCGGATGCCGCCGCTAAGTTAGCAATACCTTGAATGGCTTTTGCTGATTCTTCCAAACCAACTCCAGCAGCCGTGAAGGTACCGATATTGCGGGTCATCTCAGCGAAGTTGTAAATCGTCTTATCAGCATATGTATTTAACTCGTCAATGACTCGCGTAACATCCTTCATGGTCGTGCCCTTACTCGCAGTATTGGATATGATCGTCTGGATAGCGTTGATCTTAGTTTCATACTCTGAGAAACCAGCCTTTATCGGTTCAATAGTTAGAGCTGAAACGATCCTCTTTCCGGCATTAATCGCAGAATTGGTGATATTTGCGAGGGCTGTTACTGCCATGACCTCAAGAGCCGAAAACTTCATACGAACTGATTCTACAGCCCCGCTAAGTCCTGACATACTGTCATAACTTCCGG
>ENA-UOOK01003961-UOOK01003961.1-fermentation-metagenome-genome-assembly--contig:-NODE-3961-length-16316-cov-22.647623_pt1 | contig 16316 bp, 12 predicted proteins | sample MGYA00245777_ERZ724023 | MGnify/ENA primary metagenome ERZ724023 (study PRJEB28704, sample SAMN03018312) | fermentation metagenome | biome: anthropogenic terrestrial biome; feature: soil...
ATGAGAGGTTTATTTTCATGACGGTGTTTGTTCAACCGCTTACAAGAATTTTTTTATTATGATACTCTATACGCAAAAGAATCTTAACTTTTTCCTCAATGAAGACGAAGTTGATTTTATAGTGATAGCAAGCTTCCTATTTGTATATACAAATAGATTAAATCGGGTAATCCCAAACCCTTTCATTTTGAAAAAACCGCCCTTGCTTTCGCAAAGGCGGTAAATAAGGTGATTGACTTGTTCCTAAAAATTCTCTATAATCTGTATAACTTGTGTAACTAAACTTTCATCATAATTGGGTCCGTATACAAAAATTAAATTATCTCCATCATGTCCTTTTATAAAAACTGAATCTGCATATTTATTTTGTATAATACCTATTCCATATTCTTCAGGTTTTATCTTATCATATATTTCTTCATACTTTTCCCAAGTAAGAAGTTTACTTGGACTAAAAAATGTAACTCCCTCAAAATACTTCCACAATGCTAAAACTTGTGCATAAGTATCTTCATTAACCGTTAAAAACCCAATGCTATCAAATCGTTCATCGTCTATTTTATCTTTTATTAGATATTTTCCATTAGAATTTAAATACGCAGGTATTTCATCTCTAAACTTTCGAATTTCTTCATCTGTTAAGAAAAAATTGTTTTCTCTCCGAAAGTGGAAATAGTATCCTTCTCCTACTGTTAATCTTTTTATAATATCCTTCAGGTTTTCTGCTGAATCAATATCATCAATGTCAATTTCTTTAATAATAATCATATTAATTTGGTTTTTCAATTTTCTCTTTAATATTTGCAATATACTACTACCTCACATTCATTTAACATATAAAAAAATTCTAGTCTTAATATACATATTTCAAATCTTTCTATTTAAATGATATTACCAAAATTTCTTAGGCTTTCCGAAATTCCAAGGTGCAAGACTTCTATGAATTCTCTTAGCCGCTTTTCCAGTACCCCAGTGACCATGTAAACCATCAACTGGGTCTAAATCTATCCTGAATTTTGTTTTTTTTACCAAAACTAACGTTCCCCCACCTTTGTTTGGATTCTTATATAATACTTCTGCTTTCTTTCCGATCTTAAAGCCACGCCCTTTATTACCATTAAATATAACCTTTGATGCTACCTTAGCTGATACTGTTTCCACTGCTGCACCAACACCACCCCACATAAATCCATCAGTTGCCCCATCAATAGCTCCTCTTAAAACACCTTTCCTACCACCACTAATATACCCTGAAACTGCTTCTGTACCAGCGCCAATAGCTGCAGAACTTCCAGCTATTTGTAAAGCACCAAGTAACGCTGGGGCAGCAGCACCTCCTGTAATAGCTGTTACAGCAGCTCCTATACCACTTGCTACTACATCGATAGCAACTTTCGCCCAGTTTGGCAACTTCCAATATCCACTATCATCAGAATTATTTACTGGGTCATTAGTACAATATGCGAAGAGGTTGTTTCCTAAGAGTTCACCATCTGCAGATAATATATCAATATCATCTGCATTGATAAATCTACCCCATTCAGGGTTATAGTAACGGCTTTGTAGACAATACAACCCAGTCTCACTATCATACCTATACCCTCTATATCTGTATTGGTTCTTATATCCAACATTCGTTGTATCATTTGTTACATCTGCACCATTTTTATCCTTTATACTTATTAACTTACCCCAAGTATCATAAGTATAAGATACCACTTGCATTCCATTGCTGTCCATTATGCTGGTTATATCCCCTTGTCCATTCCTTATATAGTAGTATTCTACACCATTTAAATTCATGGATACAAGATTCCCTGAGGCATCATAAGTGTAATAAATCTTATCTGTTCCATTATCCTCATAAGTTACCTTGTCACCATCAAGGTAATAATTCGTTGTAACTCCATTTACAGTTTTCTGTGTTCTTATTCCTGAGTCGTTATATTTAAAGCTGACATCCATTCCTGTCTTTGACATACCAGAAAGCTGCCTTCCCTGTTCCCACGTAAATGCCCAGCCGTTATATTTTGTAGGGTTCCCTATATTGTCATAGGTTATATCTTTCCCATCATAAGACGTAAGCTTATCCTTCCAGTTACTGTCTGTATATGCGTAGGCAATTGTTAATGTGGAATTTACAGGGTTTTCAACTGATGTAAGAGCATATTCATTTTTGCTTACGATATTTCCTCCATTATCATAACTGTAAGTTATTGTCTTGTTTAATATTTCATTATCTTCTCTTGTTAGTTCATTAAGGTCATTGTAATAATATTTAATATTCTTCCCGTTTACAACTGCAGTTTTAATATTACCATTTGCATCATAAGTGCAGCTTACAGAATTTCCTGCAGTGTCTGTTATTGATGCAATAAGGTTTGTTGTTGAATTTGTTTCAACTCCTGCAACATAGGTGTAGTTTGTATTATAGGTCGCTGTCCCACTTACTATTTTTTTTGACTTCACTCTGCCAAGAGAATCATAACTATAGCTTACATTACTGCTGTTTCCATTTCTTGAGTAGTCAACTGATGTGGGTTTATTATCACTATCATAACCGTAGCTTGTTACATACTGGGCTACTCCTAAATTTTCAGTAAAAGTACTTGCATTGTTGTTCAAATCATAACCATACTGCTTGCTGCTACCCTTGTTATCTGCAACCTTCACAAGCCTGTCGGATATATCATAATAGTACTTGTATGTTACACCGTTTGATATATCTTCATGATACCCAAGGTTTCCGGATGCATCATACTCATAGTTGTCTGTTATAGCGCCCTGGGATAATCTTGAAGTAACTCTGTCTAAATTGTCGTATGTGCTGTTTACTGTCTGACCATTTCCATAGGTTGACCCTGTAAGCAGTCCTGTTAAAAGATCATAGTTATTGGTTATAAGTCTTTGGGTTCCAACATTTACAATGGTGTTATTTCCAAGAGAATCATACCCGAATGTATAATTTACACCATTTTGAGATATCTGCTTTATTCTGTCATTTTCATAGGTGTAGCTGTTTTGAATTGTTTTCTGGTCAGGTTTTGCAAGCTCACTTGTGTAAATATTAGTTATATCTTCATCAGATAGCTTACTTTCTGTATAATTAAACTGCCTCATAAGTCCATTAAAGCTATATGTTCCGTCAGAAAATGAACCAACAGATGTAATGGCACCTGTAAAATCTTTGCAGCTTGGCACTGCTGCCATATTTTTAGTACCATTCAAATTTAATGTAAGATTTAAATTCCCGCCTGCATTATCCCAAGTTAATCCTGCAAAATTCCAGCCTGTAGTTATTGCATTTGTACTTTTAATTGCTGCATTCCAGCTGCCTGATGAATCTCTTACAGCAACATAAATATAGTTGTCAGGCTTTGTGTAAATACAAAGTATAGTGTCTGTATCTTTTCTTGAAGCAAGTATATATCTTGTTGTGCCAGTATCACCATTTGGCCTAAACCATACTGTCGTTGTTCCTGAGGCATTCTTTATACCAAGGTTGTAGGCAGCACTTGAACCGTTTACTGCCGAAAGAACTGGTTTTGCCCCTTCATCCTTTGTGTATACTGCCGTATCTATATTTGCCTGCGTCCCCTTTGTTCCAACAGAAACTCCGTTTAGTGGAAATGTTTCATAATTTGATGGAAGATTCACCTTAAAGGCAGAAGTCATTCTGTCCATAGAATCATAGGAGTAAAATAATCTGTTTCCATTAGCATCTGCAGCACTTTCAAGATTATCCTTGCTTTCACTATAACTGTTTTGAATCTTGTTTGAAAGAGCATCTGTAATCGATGCAACATAATTTCCGCTTGGTGTGTATGCTGCAGTTGCTTTTGTAAATAACGATGCAGGGTCCCCTACCTGTGAAGTCAATGGATTTCCATTTGAATCATAGGTAAAGGAATAAACTACTTTTCCTGCACTTGTAGCTGTTTTAAGATTATGAGTATTGGCTGTAGGATTTCCTGTTTCATTTGCAGTATAATACGTATAATTAAAGTTGTTTCCTTTAGGGTCAGTATATTTTGTAAGATCATTATTTGAATAAGTAAAGCTTGAATTCTTTTTTGCAAGGTCAGCTACAGATAAAAGGTTGCCCTTTGAATCATATGTGTAGCTTGTACCAAATTCCTCTTTAAAAAGCTGAATTCCATCAAATTGTGCAAAGTTTCCATTATCATAGTATATCGTATATATAGCTATACTTTTATAATCACTTTTTGCCTGTGCTACATTTGAAATATATTGCCATTCTAAGGAGTCTTCATTAAACGGCACTACTGTATTTTCATAGGTGCCATCATATTTCAAAAACCCTATGTCAATAGCAAACTCTCTATTTGGGCTATTCAATTTTACAGAATTACCTTTTGCCCATCCGCTGACAGCAAATGTATCCCCGATTTTACCAGATACATTAATTATTTGATATAAATTTTTATTCTTTGTTGCATCTCCATTTATTTTAAAAGATTTGCCGCCCAAAGCAGCTGGTGCTGAATTATTTGAAACTAAAGTATCATTAGCATTGGTATATGTGTTTTTTATCCATAATGTGGGAGTGCCTGTGCCATATTCAAGGCTTGAATTTTCAACAAGATTATATCTATTTGCAATTGAGCCGTCTTCAAGCTGCAGGCAGTCAAAATATGCATCTCCGGTTTCTCCTTCTATTCCTCCCCTGATCCACAATTTGTTTGAAATTGCATCTGAAGGCAATGTAAAAGTAACCTCAATTTTTTGCCAATCATTAGTACCTGTTATACGGCTTGGTGATTTTACCGTTACAAGACTATCATTTTTATCATAGTAATTTATAAACAGCAGTGCACCTTTAGTATCAGGATTCACATTTGATATGTTGCTTGTTTTTACATAGGCAGAAAAGGTATATGTCTTTCCTTTTTCAGGATAAACATTTTGTGTAACAAATTGACTGTCTGAAGTATTTGTTTTAGTGACCTTAAGGCTGTGGCTTCCAAGGTATGCTGCCTCAGCTGTATATCCGCTGCTGCCTGTAGAGCTTCCCCAATATTGATTTTGATTTAACCAATCACTTGTTGAAGCCTCTGCATTATGATTTAAAAGATAGTTTGTAACTGTCTTTTGAAGCTTTGAATTAACAGAAAGCTTATACTTGTCATTTGAATCAAGATATTTATAATACTCAGCACTTCCGTCATCATCCTTAATACTTACTGTGCTTCCTAAATCGTTGAAAATATATATGTTTTTCCGATTTTTTGCATCTGTAAAAGTAGTTGTGTTATAGCCATAGGATATATTAAGTTTTTGACCTATTGTACCATTTGTATGCGTTTCCTGTACCTGCTGCAGCCTGTTTACAGAGCCAGAGCAGTAGGTAAAGATAAGTTTATATCCATCATAATTAGTTGCACTTAAAAGTTTATTGGAAGAATCATAACTATATAATGTATAGTTACCATCGGGATAAGTAATTCTCGATAGTTGGGCTCCATTATATGAAAAGCTTGTGGTTCTTCCTGCAGGGTCTACAATTCCAGTAAGGTAGCCTTCTGCTGTACGTGTAAGGGTTGTAACCCTTCCTGAGCCATCTGTTATTTTCATTAGGTCTGCCCCATTATATGAAAGTATTTGGGTTTTCCCATTATTATCAGTTATTTTCCATAAGTAACCTGATGGGGTAAAGGTTAAGGCATTATCTTGTTTATCTTTAATTGTATAGGTTCCATCGGCATTTTTTACAAGGGTAATATCTGCACCATATTCATCCTTATAAGCACCTGAAGAATACGTAAAATAGTGTATTGTCCCATCTTCATCTGTATAATAATATTGATTCAATGAACTGTTATAATCAACTCTTGCACTTACATTTAATCTCCAGCCAGGTCCATACTTGATATCTGTGAGCTTTGTATTTTCATTATATACATGTTTAATATTAACTGGTACAAGATTTCCGTCCATGTTTAAATCTTCATGTATAAATGAAAGATTCCCTGAATAATCATTTAGATATGCTGTACCGGCTCTTCCGGCACTTTGACTGTGATAAGTCCAAAAATCCTCAAGGCCCGAATTATTGATATAACTTATTATTACCTGTGCACGATATTGAGAATAACTGGGATCGGTATTTTCAGAAAAGAATTCATTATACCCTGTGGTTTCGTCATGGTTCATAAGCATAATTCCATTGTTACTGTTTTCAGTATTATACCAGTTTTTTACGACTTTAGTAATATCCCAGGCAAAATCCGAATAAGCGCTGCCTTGTACCATCTGATAATCTTCTATCCTGCTTGTATCATAGCTTGGAGCTGTATTCCATGTAACAGATGCACTATCCCACCCCGAAGTAATATTCCGAGCATCTATTTGCCTTACATTATCATTAGCACTATATAGGGATAAATAAAGTTTTGCATCAATGACCATATCGGCTGATGTAAGTGATGGAATATCAAATTTTATAAGGGTTCTGTTAATACCGGAAATAGAACCATATCCTACTTCTAACAAATATGAATTATCATTAGTCTGATTAGGAAGATCCTTGCTAATAAATGTATCGTGAATTGCATCTGAAGCAAGGCTTGTACCAACTGTTGGATCTATTTTAATTGGGTAGACTCTGTCTGGACTATTTAACCAATCTGAATTTGGTATCATTTTTAATGTATACCCTTTTTGTGAAGGCTCTAAAGTTATATTTAGATCACTGCTTTTCTTACCTGCAGCATCAATCATAAAAGGGGCATCTATTTTAAATATATTTTTTGAATTATCATTAATATCATAGAATAATATTGATTTGTTATCCTGAAGTTTTGCAGTAAGGTTTTTTACATTTAAATTAAATTGAAACTGCTGAGTGCTGTTATTTTTGTTTATTATTATATTCTCCTTAACAGCTTCTGGTTGAATTTCATACTGTAAATCAGTATCTGGGAGAAAATTTGTAAAATTAACTTCTGATGCAATATTGGTGAGTGTTCTTTTTTTATCGTTATCAGAAAGTGCATTATATTTAGTCATATCCGGCGATACTGCCTGAGCCTTTGACTGCTGTGCACCATCAATATTCCATGATAGTTCATACTGGTCCTTTTGCAGCCTTACAAGTTTATTAGCTTTAGTGTTTTTTGCTATTTTCACTTTATAGCTGTTTCCCTTATTTTGAAGAACATCAACATTATCCTCATCTGCTGCATCAACAAGAGAGTTATCTATGTCCTTCCACTGTCCATTCACAAGATAATGAATGGCTGTTGGATAAATATCCGCTTCATATGTATGATCATCCTTCATAAAACGTTTAATGTTTTTTTCTCTTTTGTCTGTTAATTCACCAATTATTTTAGCTTCTTGCTTTGGAGAAACATTAATTTGTGGAGTATCTTTAATTGATTGTGGGTTTATTGTATCTGCGATAGCCTTAATTGGCACCAATTGTAGAGTAAAGGTTAAAATTAGAAATGCTGCGATGTGTTTGAAATACTTTTCCGTAAACTACTTTCTCATATTTTGCTGCGTCAGCTCTGTGTAATGAATTGGCTGAATGTTTCTATATGCAAGAAATATTTGATAATTGTATTTAAAAATTATATTATCAATTTGTTAACAAATTGTACATATTAAAGTATTGGCAACATCACTACAATTTGGTACACTGCACAAACTTTAGTTAATAAATTTGGACAGATAAGTATTTTTCTGTTTCACCAATATAATGAACATAAAGCAAATGAAAAAAAATTTAAAGTGATAAAAAAATAAAAAACATTACTCACTTTTTTAAAAAATACTAAAGCCTAAAGACCCTTCATTATCATAACTGAACCATGATAATAATGGGTCTTTAGGCTTTTTGTTTCTCACAAGTGTCAAAAATGAGTATATGATACATAATCTAAATATTCTTGTCAATTAATTTTGAAAATAATCAGAAGTTTAGCACCAAAATTCCAATAGAAATTTTATTTTTACTGGAATTATAATTTTTTACACTTACTTGAATGGCTGGTAAATCTAAAGACCGTTGGGTCATATAAATAGTTACAATACCCCTATCCCAATAAGGTTCAATAATTTATTTCCAGTTTTTTTTGAAATTACGTCTTTATAAATAATGGATTATCCCAGTTATCACATATTGTAAATCTTTCATCTCTTATATTCTCAATAACATCAATTTGAAGCATACCTTTTGCTCTAAAACCCCTTATGTATCTGAAAAAATATAATTGCATCAAATTAAATGCTATGATTATAAACATTAACACAGTTTCTACACCCGTAGGGCTGTGAAGAAAACAATGATCTAAGTGCCACTCTGTCTTCAACTGATGAAATACGTTGTTTTCAATATCCCACCTTTTATGCATTATCTTCCATAAAGTTTCTACTGGTGTAATTTTATCTGTTGTTATAATCCATCCTTCTTTAATTTCTATTTTATTTTCTATATGAATTTCTTCATTAAATTTTATAAATCTTACTTTTATATCTGCATCAGGCATTTCAAAATTATCTTCATCCCAAACTTTAATTTTCCTATAGCTATTACCTCTCTTTTTTTTAATCCATACTTTATCAGCCTTACGGCATTTAAATAATCCTAATGCATCTTTTACAATATTAAGTCTTTCATCCTTTACTCTTATTACTACATTCATGCCTATTGAAAGGATTTCTTTTATCCAAGTAGATTTGCAGTATAAAGCATCAACTACTACAATATCAGCAAAATGATGATATTGCTTATATAATTTTTTAATTAACCGTTTACCACCTGTAATTTCGCCTTCATCTTTATCGGAACTATCTTTTTTAGGTTCAAGCATTTCTTCACCTAAAACAAGATGAGGATCAGAACCTACGGTTGCACAAACTACTGATCTATGAAAATAATGTGTAACACCATCCTTTTGTACACGGGAAAGGCATTTATTACAACACTTTTTTGTACTTTCAAATAATTCTACGCCGTCTATGGCAACTACTTTTAATCCATCTATAGTACCATTTCTAAACATCTTATTTTTTTTGTAGTAGTTTTTATTATATTATTATTGATGTTTTTTAAACCCATCTAAATCAAAATCATTTAAGCAACACCTAACGGCATCAATGCATGGCATTGTAGTTTTTTTAGGTATTATCTTATTAAATTTGTTTTTCTTAAGCCAATGATTTAATCTATTGAAACTTCTTATTTGAAGCATGAATCCAAATAAGACTGTAAAAGTAATTGTTGAGATTTTTACTGGAGATTTTATTCTTTTATCTTTTAAGATATTGATTTTTTCACCTATATCGTATACCTTATTAATATAAGTGAGTAATTGTTTTAAATAACTTTTGCTCATTTTATCAGCATCCTTTTTTTTAGTTTGTTGCAAAACCATTATAAAAAGGATGCTTTCTTTATACAAATTTTTTCTCTATAATTTCCAGTAAAAATAGGATTTTATATATTTCATTATAAACATTTGAAATTCCTTGAAAATCAATGGGCTACCGTCTCAAAAAAATATTAGGTGCTAAACTTCTGGAAAATAATCTTTTATTTAGGTGCCAGCCTTCTGCATTTAACGCCCAATCCTTTAAATGTGCTTTTAATTTTTCATGGATTGTATAAAAGGAAATACGGCAAACAATAAATGTTAATCGGATTTCCTTAAGTTTATGATGTTGGGCATAGCTGGCTGTTTTCAAATACAATCAAAAAAGCTCCCCGAAAAGAGAGCCCTCCGTGAAATCGTGAAACTTGTACACAGACTTTTTTGCTTATAAAGATTACAACCCGCTTCCTACAACTGTAAAATTAATTACATGCCCTTGGATACTATCATTATTCATCAATATAGGTTCTGCTTGTTTTGTATTTGTGTCATAATAGAATAGACCATTTTTTTGAACTTCTTTACCATTTTGGAACCCACCTAACACAAAGTATGTCTTACCTTGATCCAATGTAACACAGTCTGTAATATATATCGCATTTTTAAACGGGCAATCAATTTCTTTAATTGATTTATTTATTAAATCGATTAAATAGAAAGATCTCTTATACCCAACAAGATCAATAACTTGTAACAAAATTGAATCATCTGAAATTTGCGTTTCCATGTAAATGTCATCAGCAACCTTAGTCTTTTTAGTGAATATATTTTCCTTGTTAATTAACAAATCAGGCGAAACAAGTGCAATGTTATAGTCAATAGCAACTTCATTTGAATGGAATTTTGGTGAATAAAATTCATCTTGGTTAACAAATACATCTACAAATTTATTATAAATATAGTTATAGTTTATTCGTCCAGCCCTTGTAGAATACAGGGAATCACTAATATTATTCACATCATATAAATAAGTAAATGTTCTACTATTCAAATCAAAAGTAGCAGGCCAATTACATTCATTTTTTTTTGAAATTGCCGTTACAAGTAGAGTATGATTATCAACGATAGCAATATCATTGTATGTAGCATTTTCGTTTTCTAAAGCTTTAGTTTCGCCAGTTTTTAGATCATATTCTGTTATAGAGTCGTTAGCATTTTCCCCTGCTCTTCCAGAATAATAAACCTTTTGATTTGCTAATGATACGACTCCTGTTCCGTATTGTGCGACATATGGAATACTGCATTGTAAATCAAGTTTCTTTTTGTCTATGCTATATGTGTAATACTGTATTCGTCGACCAGTGTCAGTAGTATCATCATTAATACCATAAGTAATTGATACATAGGGGCTTATTTGGTTTTTGTCATTGGAATTTTTACTATTGGAATCGGAATTATTTAGTCTTGCAGGAGTGTAAGGTATATCATTAGAAGACTTATTTGTTTTGATAAAACTATTATTTATAAATAAAAAGCAAATAATATAAAAAAGTATAATTATTGACATTATGCTTATAAAAATTATTATTTTCTTTTTCACAATATCCTCCCATGTATTAACAAATTTAATTTTGATGTCAATCTTTGAAAATAATCTTGGTTATTCCTTTTTTATAAAAGTATGCTACAATTTTTATAGGTGATTTTAATGGAAAACACAATTTATGATAAATTTATTCTTTTTATTGTCTGCATACTGCCGCTCATAATAACCCCATGGATGAAAGATTATTTCTATTTACCAAAAGCATTAATATTATATATATTATGTGCCTTCTTATTTATATATATGATAATCAATAAAGTTAAATTAAATTTAAAATCCTATAACATTTTAGCTTTTTCCTATTTATTGATTATTTTTTTATCCACAATTTTTTCAGTAAACATTTCTCAATCAATATGGGGAAGAAAATCAAGATATGATGGGTTAATAACATATATATGCTATATATTATTATTTACTATTTCTTCAGATCTTTATACATTGAAGGAAAAGCATTTAAAATATATGGTTTTCACAGGAGTATTAATATGCCTTTATAGCATCTTCCAATATTTAGGATTGGATATTATTCCTCCTGATGAAATAAGAAAGGACTGGCATATTTATAGCTATGTTTTCTCTACCCTTGGAAATCCAGACTTTTTGGGAAGTTATATTACACTAATTTTACCTATAAGTATTTTCTTGTTTTTACACTTAAATGAAAAAAAATATTTATTTTCATCTCTTATATTATTTATAGCACTTTTATGCTCAAAAACCAGAAGTGCATGGATTGGATGCACCCTTTCCTTCATTTTACTTGTAATCCTGTCAATAAAGAATAAAGTAGGAGTCAAAAGCTTAATTATCTTAACATCTGTATTTATATTAGCTTCAATTATAATCAATTTTTACAGCAACAATGAAGTATTACTTCGCTTTAAAACAATATTTATAGACTTTATAAGCGTTTGTAAAAACTCGCCTTATAAGCAAACTGCAGGTTCTTCAAGAATATTTATTTGGGGAAAAGCCATAAAGCTAATTCCAAGTAAGCCCATTTTAGGTTATGGCCCTGATACATTTAATATACCTTTTATGAGCAATTACGGTAGCGAAGTTAAGGAAACTTTAGGCAACTTGATAATTGATAAGGCTCATAATGAATATCTCCAAATTGCAGTAACTACCGGAATCCCTTCTTTAATAGTTTATCTTTTACTTATTGTTACTTCTATTATTAATGGCTTCAAAGCAATAAATAAAAATATCCTAATTATACCTTTTATATGCAGTATAATAGGATATATAATACAAGCTTTTTTTAACATTAGTGTTGTATCAGTTGCTCCAATTTATTTTTGCTTTCTTGGAATTTTAAATTCAATTAATAAATGTCCTCAATAATTCCTCCGCCAACCACTATGTCCCTATCATAAAATACTACAGACTGCCCTTTTGTTATTGCTCTTTGCGGACTATCAAATTTAACCATAACTCCATCCTTATATGGGCATATAGTTGCAGGGCTTTCTTTAGCTGCATATCTTATTTTGGCAGTTACCCTCATATCCCCTTTTAAATTATCAAATGGAATAAAATTAATATTTTTAGCATAAAGCTCGCTTCTAAATATTTCCTTTTCGTCCCCAATAACCACAATGTTTTTTTCAGGGACAATATCTATTACAAAAACAGGCTTCCCAAGAGCAAGATTTAAACCCTTTCTTTGACCTATAGTATAATTAGCAATTCCCTTATGCTTTCCAATTACCTTCCCATTCATATCAACGAAATAACCTTCTTTAATTTTATCTGGAATTCTCTTTTTTAAAAAAGCTCCATAATCATTATCAGGTATAAAGCAAATCTCTTCACTATCCTTTTTATGAGCAACATCAAGTCCAATCTCCCCTGCTATTTCTCTTACCTTATCCTTCGTATAGCCTGAAAGCGGCATAAGAGTATGAGACAGCTGGTATTGAGTCAAGTTATAAAGCACATAAGTTTGATCTTTTTTATCATCTTTAGCTCTTTTTAATAAAAATCTTCCTGTATCTTCATCTTTTATTATTTTTGCATAATGGCCTGTTGCAACATATTCTGCTCCAAGCATATTAGCTTTTTTTAATAATTCACCAAATTTAATGTACTTGTTGCAGGCAATGCATGGATTTGGAGTTCTTCCTATACTGTATTCATCTATAAAGTATTGAATTACCTTTTTTTCAAAAACATCTTTAAAGTTCATTACATAATATGGTATATCAAGTTTATCTGCTACTTTTCTTGCATCATTAACTGCAGAAAGTGAGCAGCATTCTCCTTCTTTTTCTTCATATTCCTTGTCAGAAGGCCAAACCTGCATAGTAACACCAATAACATCATAGCCCTCTTCTTTTAACATATATGCTGCAACAGAACTATCAACCCCGCCGCTCATTCCAAGTACAACCTTTTCTCTCAATTTACCACCTCATATATCAGTACTTTACCATCAAGCTAAACTTAAAGGCAAAGCCTTATTTTCTGCATCTGTAATTCGTAATTTAGATTTAATCCACCGCGGAGATAAGAAAAATATATTCCATTCACTTTTCCGTTTGCAAAGATGTTCTAAGGATTAAAATGCCAGACAAGCCGTAGGGAGCGGTCTTGACCGCTCCGCCCCTAAATTCTGATCATCCTGCAAATGCTATAGAATGAAATTGTTACTGGGTGTTGGCACCGCTTTGCTCTCCTAGATTCTGCTTGTTCATCAACGGAACGGTCAAGACCGTTCCCTACGATTTTATGATAAGAAAAAAGTGCCTTAAGGCACTTTTCTTACTGCTACTCTGTTGTATATGGAAGTAAAGCTACATTCCTTGCTCTCTTTATAGCCACTGTGAGCTCTCTTTGATGTTTTGCACAATTTCCTGAAATCCTTCTTGGAAGGATCTTCCCTCTTTCTGTTATATACTTCCTAAGCTTTGCTACATCTTTATAATCTATAGTCTGATTCTTATCCATGCAGAAAGAACAAACTCTTTTTTTAGCTTTTCTTTGTCTCATTTGTTTTTTTGGAGCTGCCATTTTATCCCTCCTTACCTAATAAATTAAAATGGAACCTCTTCTTCTCCATCAACAGGCATAAAACCAACATCATCGTTTGTGGTGCCAACTCCCGCCTCAGGATTATTCGATTGTCTATTCCCATTTCCATCCTTTGGCCAATCAAGGAATTGAACTTCATCAGCTATTATTTCAGTAACATACCTTCTGCTTCCATCCTGAGCTTGATATGACCTAGTTTGAATTCTCCCTGAAACTGCAACTAATCTTCCTTTACCAAGATTATTTGCTACATTTTCAGCAAGCTTTCTCCAACAAATTATAGGTATGAAGTCTGCTTCCCTTTGACCACTTTGATTAACAAAGTTTCTTTCTACAGCTAAAGTAAAGGATGCCACAGCAACACCTGATCCTGGTGTAAATTTTAGCTCTGGATCCTTTGTAAGCCTTCCAATTAAAACAACTTTGTTTAACATATATAAAACACCACCTAAAAATTAATCAAGTTTAACAACGATGTGTCTTATAACCTTATCAGAAATTCTCAGGATTCTATCAAGTTCCTTAGGTAAGTCTGGACCTGCGCTGAAGTTTATAAGTACATAGTATCCTTCGTTAATGTGGTCAATTTCATATGCAAGTTTTCTCTTACCCCATTCATCAACGTTTTCAACAACTCCACCGCCGTTTACGATTACTTCCTTAACCTTTTCCTCTACTGCCTTAACTTCCTCTTCTGTAAGATTAGGATTTAAAACAACCAATGTTTCATATTTCTTCACGGCTTTCACCTCCTCCCTTTGGACTTACGGCTCAAATTTAATTGAGCAGGGATCATAACGTTCCTATTTTACCATAAATTTATTTATATATCAACACTATCGTTGTTATCCCCTTGTGAATTTCTTACTATTTTTTTTGCGACTTTTTCGAATTTCGATCTGGGCATCATTATTATCCTACCGCAGCCCATGCATTTAATTTTAATATCTGCTCCAACCCTTATAATTTCCCAATTATTACTACCGCAAGGATGAGTCTTCTTTGTCTGTACTATATCCCCCAAATTAAACTCCTTTACCATTCTTTTCACTATCCCCATTAATTATTATTCTTGTTGGGTATGCCATTTGTATTCCTTCTTTATCAAAATTACATTTAATCCTTTTTCTAAGTTCATTTTCTATATTCCCCTGCTTCATAGATTTTGTCATTGCAAATATTCTAACAGTAAAACCTGATTCCCCTAATTTTGTAATTCCAAGTACACTTGGCCCCTCAACAATATCTTCTTTAAAATCCCTTTTCATTATATCACATGTTTTATTTAATACTTCCATGACCTTATCTGTATTCTCAGTATAAGCTACATCTACATCTACAAGTGCCCTCATGTTTCCTCTTGACTTATTTGTAACCTTTTGTATACTTCCATTAGGTATTATGTACAGATCACCAGAGAAATCACGAATTTTTGTTATTCTAAGACCAATTGTTTCAACCGTTCCACTCATTCCATCAATTGATATATAGTCTCCAACAGCAAATTGGTCTTCAAAAATGATTAAAAAACCAGAAATTACATCTTTTATAAAACCCTGAGCACCAAATCCTACTGCAACACCAATGGCGCCTGTAATTGCAATCAGTGTTTTTGTTCCAAGTTCTGTTTGCTCTAACATTAAAAGCAACGATATAAAGTATAAAAGATATCTAAGTGTATTTTTTAAAAGCTCTTGTAAAGTATCAGCTTTTTTTTCACTCATTCCATATTTTAATTTTTTTTGTTTTTCAAAAAAATTATCTATTACTACACTAAGTACTCTAATAAGAATTTTAGTAAGTACAAATATGATTATTATTTTTATTGCAGCAAGAACAAATTTAAAAGGTCCCTGACTTTCTTTAGTTAAAAAGTTTGCTATATCTTTTGTGTCCACGCCTACTGCCCCTAAAATTAATACTATAGCTAATATATATGCTGCAAAGGTTAATAAATATTTTATAAGCTCAATTACTGCATTTTTATTATCATTTTTATCACTGTTTTTAGCTTCCACCTTTGTTATTATTTTTTTTAAAACATCTAAAAATATCTTTGTGCAAAGTATTATAAGTAATATCTCAATAACCATATAAAAATACTTAGACCATGCACCCCAATTCAAGTTACTTTGATCCTCCTTTAACTTAATAATTCCACTTTTTTCTAAAAAGTATACCCTTTATAGCAAATTTTATCTACTTCCAAAAGGAGCTATCGCACTAAGGGATTTACATACAATCTGTAATTCATAATTTAGATTTAATACACCGCTACGATAAGAAAAATATATTCCATTCACTTTCCCGTTTGCAAAGATGTTCATTCCATA